>Ga0209025_1000360_pt1 | contig 97454 bp, 91 predicted proteins | sample AraplaMF_Col_mLB_FD_184256 | JGI IMG/M metagenome (GOLD analysis project Ga0209025, IMG submission 184256) | Arabidopsis root microbial communities from the University of North Carolina, USA - plate scrape MF_Col_mLB (SPAdes) (version 2) | ecosystem: Host-associated > Plants > Roots > Endosphere... | reverse complement strand
ACCGCACCAGCTCGCACCGCCTCGCGATGCTGCAGAACATGATGAATTCGCTCATCGAGCACGAAGTCATCAAGACCACGGTCCCCAAGGCCAAGGAACTGCGCCGCGTCATCGAGCCGATGATCACGCTCGCCAAGAAGCCCACCGTCGCCAACAAGCGCCTGGCCTTCGACCGCCTGCGCAGCCGCGACTCCGTCGTGAAGCTGTTCGGCGAACTGGGCCCGCGCTTCGCCGCGCGTCCCGGTGGCTACACCCGCATCCTCAAGATGGGTTTCCGCGTGGGCGACAACGCGCCGATGGCGCTGGTCGAACTCGTCGATCGCCCTGAAGTGAGCGAAGTTTCTGCCACCGAGCAGAACGCCGCGGAATAAGTGCTATAATTTATCTCTTGCCGCGCGATGGAGCAGCCTGGTAGCTCGTTGGGCTCATAACCCAAAGGTCGCAAGTTCAAATCTTGCTCGCGCAACCAAATTGATAAGGGTCTTTCGGAAACGAAAGACCCTTTTTCTTTGCCCGCCGTGGATTCGCAAGCGCGTTGCAACAACGCAAAGCGCCCACCCCAAAAAAAGCCCTCGCGAGAGGGCTTTGTCGTTGATGGGGCGAAGTGCCTTCGTCAGTCCGGCACGACCGCCGTGACCTCGATCTCGATCTTCGCGCGCGGCTCCACCAGCGCCGCGACCTGCACGCAGGTCATGGCCGGAAAGTTGCGGCCCATCGCATCGCGGTACACCGGGCCGAGCTCGGCGAGCCGGCGGCTGTACTCGTCGCGGTCGACCACGTACCAGGTCATGCGCACCATGTGCTCGGGGCCGGCACCGGCCTCGCGCAGCACCTCGACGATGTTGCGCAGCGCCAGGCCGCACTGGTCGATGAAATCGTCCGACTCGAACTGCTGCTGGGCATTCCAGCCGATCTGTCCGCCGACGAACACCATGGTGCCGCGCGCCGCGACGCCATTCGCATAGCCCTTGGGGGGCAACCAGCCCGGAGGCTGCAAGAGTTTGATCATGATGTGGTGGACCTGTTGTCTTCGGTTTGTCTCAGTTTGAAGCGTTGCAGCTTGCCGGTTTCGGTGCGTGGCAGCACGGACACGAACTCGATCTCGCGCGGGTACTTGAACGGCGCGATCGTGGCCTTCACGTGGTCCTGCAGCGCCTTCACGAGGCCGGCATCGCCGGTCTGCCCGGGCTTCAGCACGCAGAAGGCCTTGACGATCATGCCGCGGTCGGCATCGGGCTTGCCGATCACGCCGCACTCGGCCACGGCCGGATGCTTGAGCAGCGCGTCCTCGACCTCGGGGCCGCCGACGTTGTAGCCGGCGGTGATGATCATGTCGTCGGCGCGCGCCTGGTAGAAGAAATAGCCGTCGTCGTCCTGGACGAAGGAATCGCCCGGATAGTTCCAGCCGTTCTTCACGTAGTCGGCCTGCCGCGCGTCGTCGAGGTAGCGGCAGCCCACCGGGCCCTGCAGCGCCAGCTTGCCGACCGTGCCGTGCGGCACCTCGTTGCCCTCGGCATCGACCACCTTGGCGATGAAGCCCGGCACGGCCTTGCCGACGGCGCCGCGGCGCACCTCGTCGCCCGCGGCCGAGATGTAGATGTGGAACACCTCGGTGCCGCCGATGCCGTCGAGCATCTCGAGGCCGGTGGCCTCCTTCCAGAGCTGGCGCGTGGCATCGGGCAGGGCCTCGCCCGCGCTCACGCTGATGCGCAGCGTGGGCGCGCCGAGCTGCTTCACGAACGGCGCCATCTGGCGGTAGAAGGTCGGGGCCGTGTAGCAGATGGTCGCGCCGACCTCGTTGATCAGCTTCACCAGGCCTTCGGGCGTGAAGGGCGCGTCGGGGAAGTAGATCGAGGCGCCCGCGTACATCGGGAACACCAGCAGCCCGCCGAGCCCGAAGGTGAAGGCCAGCGGCGGCGAGCCCACCACCACGTCCTCGGGCCGCGCCCGCAGCACGTGGCGCGGCCAGGTCTCGCACATCGCGAGCACGTCGCGATGCGTGGTCACGGGCGCCTTCGGCTTGCCCGTGGTGCCCGAGGTGAAGGCCAGGAGCGCGATGTCGTCGGCGGCCGTGGGGCAGGCCTCGAAGATGCCGCTCTTGGCGGCCGCGCGCGCCGACAGCGAATCGGGCGCGTCGCTCCGGTTGAAGGCGACGATGTCGGCGAGCACCGGGTGCGCCTGCTGCGCGGCCACCAGCTCGTCGAGCAGGCGGCCGTCGCACAGCGCGGCCACCGGCTGCGACTTCTCGATGATGTCGCCGAGCTCCTTGGCGCGCAGCAGCGGCATGGTCGCGACGGCGATCAGTCCGGCCTTCACCACCGCGAGCCAGGCCAGCGCCATCGCCACCGAGTTGCCGCCGCGCAGCAGCACGCGGTTGCCGGGCACCAGTCCCAGGTCCTCGGTCAGCACCTGCGCGATGCGGTTGACCTCGATGGCGGCCTGCGAATAGCTGAGCGTGCCTTGCGGCGAGCGCAGCAGCGGCCGATCGCCGAAGCCCTTGGCGGGAGCCTTGTCGAGCAGTTCCTCGACCAGGTTGAGCCGGTCGGGCAGTTGCAGTTCGGGCCGGTCGTAGCGAAAGACCGGCAGCTGCGCGGCGGGCGGCAGCCGGTCGTGCACGAAGCGGTCGACTTGGGCGGATGGAGCGGTCACGGTGTTCATCCCCGCAGTACGGATTTGCCGATGATCAGTTGCTGCACTTCCGTCGCGCCTTCGTAGATGCGCAGCGAACGGATGTCGCGGTAGAGGGCCTCGATCTTGGTGCCGACCTTGACGCCGAGGCCGCCGTGCATCTGCAGCGCCATGTCGATGACGCGGCTGGCGTTCTCGGTCGCGGCCATCTTGGCCATCGCGGCCGCGGCCGACACGTCGCCCACCGGCGCGCCGCCGCGCTGCTCGGCCTCGTCGCGCATCCAGGCCGCGCGGTAGGTCAGCAGCGCCGCGCCGTCGATCAGCGCCGCCATCTCGCCGAGCTTGGCCTGCGTGAGCTGGAAGTCGGCCAGCGTCTGGCCGAACATGCGGCGGTTCTTCGCATGCGAGATCGCCTCGGCCAGCGCGCGCCGGCCCATGCCGAGCGCGGCACCGGCCACCGAGGCGCGGAAGATGTCGAGCGTGCGCATCGCGAGCTTGAAGCCGCCGTTGAGCTCGCCGAGCTGGGCGCCGCGCGGCACCACGCAGTCGTCGAAGCGCAGGGTGGCCAGCGGATGCGGCGCCATCACGTCGATGTGCTCGGAGGTGTCGAGGCCGGGCGTGGTCGCATCGACGATGAACACCGTGATGCCGCGCGTGCCGCCCGCGGGATCGGTCTTGGCGAACACGCAGTAGAAGTCGGCGATGCCGCCGTTGCTGATCCAGGTCTTGCTGCCATCGAGGCGCCAGCCGTCGGCCGTGGGCTCGGCGCGCATGGCCATGGCGGCCACGTCGGAGCCGGCCTCGGGCTCGCTCAGCGCGAAGGCCGCGATCTTCTCGCCCTTGCCGACCGCGCCGAGGTAGCGCGACTGCTGCTCGGGCGTGCCGGCGAGCGTGATCGCGCCGCTGCCCAAGCCCTGCATCGCGAACGCGAAGTCGGCCAGCGGCGAGTGGTAGCCGAGGGTTTCGCGCACCAGCACCAGCGCGCGCGAATCGAGGCGCTCGAGCGCGCCGCCGGCGCTGCCGGGCACCGCGTAGCGCAGCCAGCCGCCGTCGCCGAGGCGGCGCACCCATTCGCGGCAGGCCGCGCGGTCGTCGCGCTCGTCGACCTCCTGCGCGGCGCACCAGGGCAGCAGGTCGCGCGCGAGCGCGCGATGCGCCTCGTCGAAGAAGGGCAGCGCCAGGTGCGCGGTGGAAGGAGGAGCCGGGATCTTCGCCATGGCCTCAGTCCCCGCCGAACACCGGCTTGCGCTTGGCCGCGAAGGCCTCGTAGGCGCGGCGGAAGTCCTCGGTCTGCATGCAGATCGCCTGCGCCTGCGCCTCGGCCTCGATCGCCTGGTCGATGGTCATCGACCATTCCTGCGCCAGCATGGTCTTGGTCATGCCGTGCGCGAAGCTCGGGCCCTCGGCCAGCTCGCGTGCCATCTTGGTCGCGGCCTCGAGCAGCGCGTCGCTCTCGTGCAGCGCGTTGAAGAAGCCCCAGGCATGGCCTTCCTGCGCGGTCATCGCGCGGCCGGTGAACAACAGCTCGGAAGCGCGGCCCTGGCCGATCACGCGCGGCAGCAGCGCGCAGGCGCCCATGTCCGCGCCGGCCAGGCCGACGCGCGTGAACAGGAAGGCGGTGCGCGTGGCGGGCGAGCCGTAGCGCAGGTCGCAGGCCAGCGCGATCATCGCGCCGGCGCCGGCGCATACGCCGTCGATGGCGCCGACGATCGGCTGCGGGCAGGCGCGGATCGCCTTCACCAGGTCGCCAGTCATGCGCGTGAACTCGAGCAGCTCGGGCATGCGCATGCCGGTCAGCGGTCCGATGATCTCGTGCACGTCGCCGCCCGAGCAGAAGTTGCCGCCCGCGCCCGTGACCACGATCACCTTCACGTCGCTCGCGTAGTTGAGCGCGCGGAACAGGTCGCGCAGCTCGGCGTACGAGTCGAAGGTCAGCGGGTTCTTGCGCTCGGGGCGGTTCAGCGTGATGGTGCCCACGCCGTTGTCGTAGTGCCAGGCGAAGTGCTTCGCGGCATAGGCCGCCTTCGCTTCGAATTGCGCGTGCATGGGATTGCCCGCGCCGATGTAATGCTTCATTCGGCCTCCGCCAGTGTCTGGCTCTGTGAGTGTTGCTTGACCTTGCCGAGCAGCTTGTGCAGCTGCGCGATCTCCTTGCCCGTGAGGCCCGCGAAGGCCCCGACGATCCAGTCCTCGTGCTGCTGCGCCATCTCGTGGAACAGCTTGCGGCCGCGCGGCGTGAGCCGCACGCGCCAGGCGCGTCGATCGCCCTCGACGTCGACGCGCTCGACCAGGCCCTCGGTCACGAGCTGGTCGGTGATGCCGGTCACGTTGCCGCCGGTCACCATCATCCGGCGCGAGAGCTCGTTCATCTTCAGCCCCTCGGGCGAGCGCTCGAGCTGCGACATCAGGTCGAAGCGCGGCAGCGTGGTGGTGAACTGCGCGCGCAGCCCGTTGCGCACTTCCTTCTCGATCAGCTGCGTGCAGGTCAGCAGGCGCAGCCACAGCCGCAGCGCTTCGGGATGTTCGGCGTGGGCGCGGGCTTCGAGGTCCATGGGGTGCCGCCGTCGTTCAGTGCGTCTCTTCGCCCTGCGCCGCGGCCATCGCCGCAGTGGCGGCGGCCGCCATCTGCTGCTGCTGCTTGGCGATCTCGCGGTACATCTGGTCGCGCCCGCTCAGGTACTGCTTCGGCCAGTCGACGGCGCGGCTCTGCAGCTTGGCGGCCTCGTGCAGCGTCCAGGCCGGGTCGGCGAGGTGCGGCCGCGCGATCGCGCAGAGGTCGGCGCGGCCGGCCGCGATGATGCTGTTGGCCTGGTCGGCCTCGGTGATCGCGCCCACCGCGATGGTCGAGATGCCGACCTCGTTGCGGATGCGGTCGGCGAACGGCGTCTGGTACATGCGGCCGTAGACCGGCTTGGCGGCGCGCGTGGTCTGGCCCGAGGACACGTCGATGAAGTCGGCGCCCGCGTCCTTGAAGAAGCGCGCGATCGCCACCGCGTCGGCATCGGTGTTGCCGCCCGGCGCCCAGTCGTGGGCCGAGATGCGCACGCTCATCGGCCTGTCGGCCGGCCAGGCGGCGCGCATCGCGCGGAACACCTCGAGCGGATAGCGGCAGCGGTTCTCGAGGCTGCCGCCGTACTCGTCGTCTCGCAGGTTGGTCAGCGGGCTGATGAAGGCCGACAGCAGGTAGCCGTGCGCGCAGTGCAGCTCGAGCCAGTCGAAGCCGGCCTCGGCCGTGCGCCGTGTCGAGGCCACGAACTGATCGCGCAGCGTGTCCATCTCGACGCGCGTGATCGCGGCCGGCAGCTGGTTCTGCTCGCCGTAGGGCAGCGCGCTGGCGGCCAGCAGCGGCCAGTTGCCGCTGGGCAGCGGCTCGTCGGTGCCTTCCCAGCCCACCTGCGTCGAGCCCTTGGGACCGCTGTGGCCGAGCTGCATCGCGATCTTCGCGCTCGACTGCGTGTGCACGAAGTCGACGATGCGCTTGAACGCGGCCTGCTGCGCGTCGTTGTAGAGGCCGGTGCAGCCGGGCGTGATGCGGCCTTCGGGCGTGGGGCTGGTCATCTCGACGAACACCATCGCCGCGCCGCCGAGCGCGCGCGCGCCCAGGTGCACCAGCAGGAAGTCCTGCGGCACGCCGTCGACCGCGCTGTAGGTCGCCATCGGCGAGACCAGGATGCGGTTCTTGAGCTCGAGGCCGCGCACCTTGAGCGGCATCAGCATCGGCGCGACGGCCTTGCCGCCGGCCAGCCACTGCTCGTAGCCGCCGAGCCACTTGGTGTCGCGCAGCCGCAGGTTCTCGTGGCTGATGCGCTGCGAGCGCGTGAGCAGCGAATAGGCGAACTGCTCGATCTCCATGCCGGTGTAGCGCGGCACGTTCTCGAACCATTCGGTGGAGTTGCGCGCGGCGTTCTGGATCTTGAGCACCTCGACGCTGCGGCGCGCCTCGTACTGCTCGAGCACCTGGTCGGTGCTGCCACCGGCCGCGAATTCGTTGGCCAGGTCGATCGCGTCCTCGAGCGCGAGCTTGGTGCCCGAGCCGATCGAGAAGTGCGCCGTGTGCGCGGCGTCGCCCATCAGCACCACGGGCACCGAGCGGCCGCCGACGTCGACGCGGTGCGTCCAGTGCTCGCACACCACGCGCGGGAAGCGGATCCAGTTGGCCGAGCCGCGCAGGTGCGTGGCGTTGCTGATCAGCGTGTGGCCGTCGAGGTACTTGGCGAACAGCTTCTCGCAGAAGGCGATCGCCTCGGGCTGCTCCATCTTGTCGAGGCCATGGGCCTGCCACACGGCCTCGGGCGTCTCGACGATGAAGGTCGAGGTGTCCTTGTCGAACTGGTAGGCGTGGGCCTGGAACCAGCCGTGCTCGGTCTGTTCGAAGGCGAAGGTGAAGGCGTCGAAGGTCTGGTGCGTGCCGAGCCAGACGAAGCGGCACTGGCGCAGGTCGATGTCGGGCTGGAACACGTCGGCATAGCGCTGGCGGATGCGGCTGTTGAGGCCGTCGCTCGCGATCACCAGGTCGGCCTCGTACTTCGCGGCCAGCGCCTGGTCGTCGGTCACGTCGGTCTCGAACACCAGCTCGACGCCGAGCGCGAGGCAGCGCTCCTGCAGGATGTTGAGCAGCCGCTTGCGGCCGATGCCGCAGAAGCCATGGCCGCCCGAGCGCACCTGGCGGCCCTTGAAGAAGACCTGGATGTCGTCCCAGTGGTGGAAGTCGTCGCCGATCAGCGCGGCGGATTCGGGGTCGGCCGCGCGCAGGTTGGCGAGCGTCTGGTCGCTGAGCACCACGCCCCAGCCGAAGGTGTCGAAGGGCCGGTTGCGCTCCACCACCGTGATCTGGAGGGCCGGGTTGCGCGCCTTCATCAGCAGCGCGAAGTACAGGCCGGCGGGCCCGCCGCCGATGCACAGGATGCGTTGGAGGTCCATGGACGGGGCGTGGGCGATGCTGTTCATGGTTGAATAGTTTAGACATAAACAATCTGGTGTCAAACGGATTTACCCGCAGCACATCGGGCCGCCCGTTGCAGGCGCCCGGCCGCCGTCCCCGCGACGCGATCCGGGCCGCTCGATGCAACGGCATGCAAGAAGATCGAAAAATCAATACCATGCGGCCCATGCAAAGCTTGATACCCAAGATCGAGTCGCAGCTGGCTTCGCTACCCGTGCCCGTGGCACTGGAACTGCCCGATGGGCGACGGGTTGCCGCAGCCGGTTCGCGTGTCACGCTGGCTTTTTCGGAGTGGTCGGCACTGGCCAAGCTCGCGGCCCGACAGGTGGGCGCGATCGGCGAGGCCTACGTGGAGGGCAAGGTGCAGATCGAGGGCGCCATGCGCGACCTGATCGATGCCGCCGTCGGCCTGCTGCCCGGCAACCCGGCCGAGACCGACACCGGATGGTGGAGCCGCCTGCAGCACCTGGCCAAGTCCCGCGGCTCGCACTCGCTGCGCAAGGACGCCGCCCAGATCGAGTTCCACTACGACGTCTCCGACGACTTCTATGCGCTGTGGCTCGACCCGCGCCGGGTCTACTCGTGCGCCTACTACGCGACGCCCGACCTCACGCTGGCGCAGGCGCAGGAAGCCAAGCTCGACCACATCTGCCGCAAGCTGATGCTCAAGCCCGGCGAGCGCTACCTCGACGTCGGCTCGGGCTGGGGCGGCCTGCTGCTGTGGGCGGCCGAGCACTACGGCGTCGACGCCACCGGCATCACGCTGTCGCGCAACCAGCATGCGCACGTGCAGCGGCTGATCGAGGAGAAGGGCCTCACGGGCCGCGTGCGCGTCGAGCTGCGCGACTACCGCGAGCTGTCGGCCGAACGGCCGTTCGACAAGATCTCCTCGGTGGGCATGTTCGAGCACGTGGGCGCGGCCAACATGCCGACCTACTTCGCCAAGATCCATTCATTGCTGGCGCCCGGCGGCCTGCTGATGAACCACGGCATCACCTCGGGCCAGCTCAACTACCGCCAGCTCGGCAACGGCATGGGCGACTTCATCGAGAAGTACATCTTCCCTGGCGGCGAGCTGCTGCACGTCACGCACGTGCTGCGCGAGACCGCGGCGGCCGGCCTGGAGATCGTCGACGTCGAGAGCCTGCGGCCGCACTACGCCCGCACCTTGTGGGCCTGGTCCGACGCGCTCGAGGCGCAGCTCGAGACCGCGCGCGCCGTGCTGCGCAATGGCGGCAGCGAGCGCCAGCACGCCAACGCCGAGCGCATCCTGCGCGCCTACCGGCTCTACCTCGCGGGCTCGGCCATGAGCTTCGAGCAGGGCTGGATCGGCCTGTACCAGATGGTCTCGACCAAGCCCGACGGCAAGGTCGATCACGGCACTTTGCGCGGTGCGCAATCGGTGTACCCTTTCACGCGTGATCATCTCTACAAGTGAAAGGGACACCCCCATGCTCTATCGTTTCCAGTCCAGGGCCTCGTCGGATTTCGTGATGCTCGAGACGCACGCGCGCCAGTTGTTCGACATCGTCGGCAAGTCGCCTTCGGCGCAAGGAATCATCACGGTCGAGCAGATTCCCGGGGCGATCTCGGCCATCGAGGCCGCGCTCGCACGCGAAAAAGCCAACACCCACAACCATGACGAATTCGCCGTCGAGGACCACAACCACGACGCCGAAAAACAGCATGTGGCGCTGCACCAGCGCGCCACGCCGCTGTTGCACATGCTCAAGGAATCGCTGGCCGAAAACAAGGACGTGACCTGGACCACCTGAGTCCGGGTCGGACAACCGGCCGCGCGGCGGCCGGTTGCCAACGCCAGTCCGCGACGGACGGGCGCTGAATCTTCACTTGGGCAGGACCCTCTCAGTCCACCTTCGCGCCCGAATCCTTCACCACCTTCGCCCACTTCACGTGCTCGCTCGCGATGAGCTTCGTGAAGTCGGCCGGCGTGTTGCCACTCGGGATCGCGCCCTGCGCCAGCATCTTCTCCTTGATCGCCGGCGTGCCGAGCGACTTGGCGACTTCCTGCTGGATGCGGTTGACGATCTCGGGCGAGGTGCCCGCCGGTGCCAGCAGACCGAACCACGAGCTGGCCTCGAAGCCCTTGAGCGTCGGGCCGCCGGCCTCCTCCACCGTCGGCACGTCGGGCAGCGCGGGCGAGCGCTGCGCGCTGGTCACGGCCAGCGCCGTGAGCTTGCCGGCCTTGATCTGCGCCATCGACGAGGGCAGGTTGTCGAACATCACGTCGGCGTTGCCGGCCACCATGTCGAGCAGGGCCGGGCCCGAGCCCTTGTACGGGATGTGGGCCATGAAGGTGCCCGTCATGCTCTTGAACAGTTCGCCCGCGAGATGGATCGAGGTGCCGCTGCCGCTCGAGGCCATGTTGAACTTGCCGGGGTTGGCCTTGCTGTACTTGATGAAGTCCTGCACGTTGTGGATGCCGAGCGTCTTCGCCTTCTCGGCGTTCATCTCCATCACGTTCGGCACCGCGGCCACCATCGTGATCGGCACGAAGTCCTTGATCGGGTCGAAGGGCAGCTTCGGATAGAGCGCGCGGTTGATGCCGTGCGTGCCCACCGTGCCCATCAGCAGCGTGTAGCCGTCGTTCGGCGCGCGCGCCACGATCTCGGCGCCCACGTTGCCGCCGGCGCCCGCGCGGTTGTCGACGATGAACTGCTGCCCGAAGGCCTTCGAGAGCTCGGGCGCGACCGCGCGCGCGAGGATGTCGGTGGTGCCGCCCGCGGCGAAGGGCACGACGATGCGCACCGGCTTGGTGGGCCAGGTGCCCTGTGCCCACGAGGGGGCGGCGAGCAGCGTCGCGGCGGCGGCGACCGAGGCGGCGAGCAGCGCGCGCCGGGACGGGAAGTGGAGAGGGGAAGAAGTCATGCGCGCCTTTGTACAGGCGCGTGCCGCGGCCGTCGCGGGTGAAAACCCCGGGCGTGGTTCATTGGAGCACCTTCGTGCTCCGCACTGCGGTGCGAGCTTGCTTGGGGCGGCCCGGCGCGGCGCTCAGCCCACCTGCATGCGCTGCGCGAACCGCTCCTCGCGAAAGCGCTCGAGCACGAAGTCGACGAAGGCCCGCGTCTTCGGCGGCAGCAGCTTCTTGCTCGGGTAGTAGAGCCAGACCGCGCCCGCGTCGTGGTGCCACTCGGGCAGCAGCCGCAGCAGGCTGCCGTCGCGCAGTCCCTGTTCCACGAAGGGCATCGGCAGCATCGCCACGCCCAGCCCCATCAGCGCGGCCTGCGCGATGGCCTCGGGGTCGTTGAAGATCGCGCGCGGGCGCGGCAGCTCGACCGTGACCTCCGCTTCCTTCGCCGCGCCGCGCGCATGCCGCAAGGTCCAGCTGCGCAGCCGGCCCGTGGGCGAGGAGCGGCGCACCAGCGCGTCGAGCGCCGCCAGCTCCGACGGATGGCGCGGCATCGCGCGCTGCGCCATGTAGGCCGGCGCTGCCACCGCCACCACGTGGATGCGCGCCAGCTCGCGCGCCACCACCCCGGCCGACAGCTCGAAGCCGCCGCCGATGGCCGCGTCGAAGCCCTCGCCGACGAGGTCGGCCTGCAGGTTGTCGAAATGCCAGTCCGGCACGATCGCCGGGTAGCGCGCGAGGAAGTCGCCCATCATCGGCAGCACGTGGGTGCGGCCGAAGGCCTGGCCCATGCTGACCTTGAGCGTGCCCGAGGGCTGGCCGTCGTCCTTGTCGATGCCGGCCACCGCGTCCTGCAGGGTGGCGAGCGCGCCGCCGATCTGCGCCAGGAAGCGCTCGCCGCCCTCGGTCAGCGTGAGCCGGCGCGTGCTGCGCTGGAACAGCCGCACGCCGAGCCGCGCCTCCAGCCGCGCCACGTTCTTGCTGACCGCCGCCGGCGTGAGCCCGAGGCGGCGCGCGGCGGCCGAGAAGCTGCCGCCCTCGGCGCTCTGCACGAAGGACGCGAGATGGTTGAGCGGTTCCATCGTTCTATTTTCAACCAACGGTTGAATTTGATGGGACCGATTGATGGCTACCGCAAACGCAATCGAAGGCAGAGACTGGAGGCCTTCCAACACACTCACCCAGGAAAAACCATGACCTCCACCACCACCTCCCCGACCCCCGTCCTCGCCGGCAAGGTCGCCTTCGTCACCGGCGGCTCGCGCGGCATCGGCGCGGCGATCGTGCGCCGCCTGGCGCGCGACGGCGCCGCCGTGGCCTTCAGCTACAGCAGCTCGCAGGCCGTCGCCGAGGAACTCGCGCGCAGCCTCGAGGCCGAGGGCGGCCGCGCGCTCGCGCTGAAGATCGACAGCGCCGATGCCGAGGCGCTCAAGGCCGGCATCGACCAGGCCGCGCGCCACTTCGGCGGCCGCATCGACATCCTGGTCAACAGCGCCGGCGTGCTGCACCTGGGCCCGGTCGAACAGCTCACGCTGGCCGACTTCGACCGCACCATCGCCGTCAACGTGCGCGCCGTGTTCGTCGCCATCCAGGCCGCGCTGGCGCACATGGGCAGCGGCGGGCGCATCGTCAACATCGGCAGCACTAACGCCGAGCGCATGCCCTTCGCGGGCGGCAGCATCTACGCCATGAGCAAGTCGGCGCTCACCGGCCTGGTCCAGGGCCTGGCGCGCGACCTCGGCCCGCGCGGCATCACGGTCAACAACGTGCAGCCCGGCCCGGTCGACACCGACATGAACCCGGCCAATGGCCCCATGGCCGCGACCATGCACAGCTTCATGGCGCTCGACCGCCACGGCCATGCCGACGAGATCGCGGGCATGGTGGCCTACCTCGCGAGCCCCGAGGCCGCGTTCGTGACCGGCGCCGGGCTCAACATCGACGGCGGCTTCGCGGCCTGAGCGCGCGGTTCAGCGCCCGCTTCAGCGGCCGCGCACCGCCCGTGCCGCCAGCGCCGCGGCCACGTGCTCGGCCAGCGCGCGCGCCGAGGGCTTCGCGGCGCGCCCGGCCGGAAACACCGCATGCAGCTCCACCGGCGCCATGCGCCAGTCCGCGAGCACCGGCACCAGCGCGCCGCTCGCCAGCTCGGCGCCGCAGCCCAGCTCGCTGGTGTGCGTGATGCCCAGGCCCGCCACGGCCGCGGCGATCGAGCCCTCGTTCATCGTGCTGCTCAGCAGTGCGCCCGCGATGCGCACCGACGCCTGGCGGCCGCCGCGCTCGAAGGACCAGGTCGCGCCGCCGCTCGGGCCGGCCACCACCGCATGCGCCGCGAGCTCGGCCGGCAGCGCCGGCGTGCCGGCGCGGCGCAGGTAGGCGGGCGCGGCCACCAGCAGCGTCTGGAACAGGCCCAGGCTGCGCGCGGTGGCGCTGGAATCGGGCAGCGCGCCGAAGCGGAACGCGAGGTCCGCGCCCTCGCTCACCAAGTCCTGCAGCTGGTCGTGCATCAGCAGCTTGATACGCAGCGCCGGATGCCGCGCCGTGAACGGCGGCAACACGGGGATCGCCTCGCGCACCGCGAAGCTCGAGGACAGCGCCACGCGCAGCACGCCGCGCAACTCGCCGGTGCCGCGCGCCGCATGGTCGGCCTCCTCGAGCGCGGCCAGGATCGGCTCGATGCGCGCGAGGTAGTCGGCACCGGCCTCGGTCAGCGTCACGGCGCGCGTGGTGCGCGTCAGCAGCGCCGCGCCGATCTCCTTCTCGAGCGTCGCGATCACGCGCGAGGCCGAGGGCTGCGAGAGCCCGAACTCGCGCCCCGCGCGCGAGAAGCTGCCCGCGTGCGCGACGCGCGTGAACAGGCGCAGGGCGAGCAGCCGGTCGCTCATCGTTTCTGATTGATTTGCATGGCGAATGGATCTTAGTCGTGCCAGCTGGCTACCGGCCAGACGGCGAATCAAAGACAGTCATGGCACGGCACCGCCGGTGCCTTCAACCTGCTGGAGAAATCGCCATGTCACTGCCCGAGAAACTCGCCGCCTTCCGCGCCAACTTCGAAGCCGGCGGCCCGCCGTGGAACGCACCCGCCTTCATCCACGAACCGATGCACCGCGCCACCGACGAGCTGATCGCCTCGGGCGCCGCCGACCGCGCGCTGCGCGCCGGCGATCGCGCCCCGGCCTTCACGTTGCACGACGCCGACGGCCGCGCCTGGTCGTCGCAGGAACTGCTGGCCCGCGGCCCGCTGGTGCTGAGCTTCTACCGCGGCGTCTGGTGCCCCTACTGCAACCTGGACCTGCAGGCGCTGCAGGAAGCGCTGCCGGGCCTGCAGGCGCTCGGCGCGCAGCTGGTGGCGGTGTCGCCGCAGACGCCCTCGAACAGCCGCAAGTCGGCGCGCGACAACCAGCTCGCCTTCCCGATCCTGTCGGACACCGGCAATGCCGTGGCCGCCGCCTTCGGCCTGCGCTTCGAACTGCCGGGCTACCTGCGGGACCTCTACCGCGACGTGTTCAGGAACGACCTCGCGGTGGTCAACGGCGAGCCGAGCTGGACCCTGCCGATGCCCGCGCGCTACGTGATCGCGCGCGACGGCACCATCGTCTATGCCGAGGTCAATCCCGACTACACGCAGCGGCCCGATCCCTCGGAATTGCTGCCGGTGCTCGAGCGGCTGCGCGCGACGGCCGGCGCCGGCGCCTGAGCCTGGCCCTCGGCATCGCCGCCCACCGAGGCGATCAGCCGGTCGAGCGTGGTGCCCAGTTGCGCGAGTTCGGCGGCGCCCACGCCCGCGAACAGCGCGGCCTCGCGCTCGCGGCCCAGTTCGCTCACCGTTGCGTGCAGCGCCTTGCCCGCGGCCGTGAGGTGCAGCCGGCTCCTGCGCTGGTCGGTCGGATCCTCGCGGCACTGCACGCGCCGGTGGCGCTTGAGGCCGGCCAGCGCGCGGCTCACCGCCATCTTGTCGAGACCGGTCTGGTCGGCCACCTGCGAGGCGGTGAGCCCGGGCTGCGCGCCCAGCACCGCCATCGTGCGCCACTCGTTGAGCGTGAGCTGGTGCTCGCGGCCCACGCGTTCGTGGAAGGGCCGCGCCGTGAGGTTGACCACGCGCACCAGCTTGAAGAACAGCGGGTCCATGGGTGCGCGGGGCGCGTGTCAGCCGGCCAGCTTCTTCGCCGCCGCGACGATGGCGTCGACGCCCACGCGCGACTGCGCCTCGAGCACCGGCGCATAGCCGACCGGAATGCGCGGCGCACCGAGCCGCGCGATGCGGCAGCCCGTGGCCTCGGCCGCGCTGGCCGCGATCTCGGCGCCGAAGCCCGCGGCCTGCACCGCCTCGTGGGCCACCAGCAGCCGGCCGGTGCGCGCGCAGGATTCGAACACCGTTTCGCGGTCCCAGGGCCACAGCGTGCGCAGGTCGATCAGGTCGACCGCGATGCCCTCGGCCGCGAGCCGCTCGCAGGCCTCGGCGCAGACCTGCGCCTGCCGGCTCCAGCTCACCAGCGTGAGCGCGTCGCCCCGGCGCAGGCGCGCCGCCTTGCCCAGCGGCACCGCCAGCGTCTCGTCGACCGGGCCGCGCGCGCCCCACAGCGTCTTGTGCTCGATGTAGACCACCGGGTCGCCGCACTGCAGCGCCGCGCGCAGCAGCGAATGGTTGTCCTGCGGCGTCGACGGGCTCACCACCACCACGCCCGGCAGGTGCGCGAACCAGGCCTCGAGCGACTGCGAATGCTGCGCCGCCGAGGCGTCCCAGATGCCGCCCGGCATGCGCGCCACCAGCGGCACGCGGCCCTGGCCGCCGAACATGAAGCGGTTCTTGGCGGCCTGGTTCACCAGCTCGTCCATGCCGCACAGCGCGAAGTCGACCACGCGCATCTCGACCACCGGCCGCAGGCCCGCGAGCGCCATGCCCACGCCCGCGCCCATGATCGCGGCCTCGCTGATCGGCGTGTCGATCACGCGCCGTTCGCCGAAGCGCTGCTGCAGCCCCTTGTACTGGCCGAAGATGCCGCCGCGGCCCACGTCCTCGCCGAGCACGACCACGCGCGCATCGGCTTCCATCTCGCGCGCGATCGCGCGCACGGCGGCTTCGGCATAGCTGAGTTCTTCCACGGTGTTCGCTGCGTTCAGTGCCATTGCCCGGCTCCCGTGGTCTGCACGTCGGTGAAGGCGGCGCCGGCCTCGGGCCAGGGCGCCGCGTCGGCGGTGGCCAGCGCGGCCTCGACCTCGGCCGTTGCCGCGTTCTCGATCGCGTCGAGCGCCGCCGCCTCGAGGCCGGCTTCCAGCAGCCGGCCACGCGCGCGGGCCAGCGGATCGGTCTCGAGCGCCGCCGCCAGCTCGGCCGGATCGCGGTAGGCCGCGAGGTCGACCGACACGTGGCCCTTCACGCGGTAGGTCAGCGCATGCAGCAGCCGCGGCCCGCCGCCGCCGCGCACCTCGGCCACCAGCCGCGCCGCGGCCGCGTGCACCGCGAAGACGTCGTTGCCATCGACCTGCGTGGCCGCGATGCCCAGCGCTTCGGCGCGCGCCGAGGCGCCTTCGCCCGCGGTCATCGGGCCGCTCGCGGTGGTCGCGCTCCAGCGGTTGTCCTCGCAGACGAACAGCACCGGCAGCTCGTACACGCGGGCCCAGTTCAGCGCCTCGAGGAAGGGGCCGCGGTTGATCGCGCCGTCGCCGAAGAAGCAGACCGTGAGCGCGTCGCCCTGGCCCAGCACCTTCTGCGCATGCGCCGCGCCCACCGCGATCGGCAGCCCGGCCGCCACCACGCCGTTGGCGCCCAGCATGCCGACCGAGAAATCGGCGATGTGCATCGAGCCGCCCTTGCCGCCGTTGAAGCCCGTGGCCTTGCCGAACAGCTCGCACATCATGCGCGCGAGGTCGGCGCCCTTGGCCAGCGTGTGGCCGTGGCCGCGGTGGGTGGACGTGAGGTAGTCGCTCGTGCGCAGGTGCGCGCAGACGCCGGCCGGCACCGCCTCCTGCCCGGTCGACAGGTGCAGCGGCCCGCGCACCTTGGCCGCGCCGCCGGCCTGCTGCCCATAGGCGCTCACGCCGCCCTGGCTGGCCGTCTCGGCCGCGTTCTCGAACGCGCGGATGCGCACCATGGTGCGGTACAGCGCCTCGGCGGCGCCGCTGGGGATGTCCAGGTCCATCTTGTCTCCGACGCCTGTGGAATGGGCGTTTGCGGAAAAATCGTATCAAGCGTGACGGACTGGGGGCAGGGGGCTTTCCCCGGGGGACCGCGGTCCCCGGGGATGCGTTCTCCGCGAGCAAGCGGGTCCCAAGGACGCCGAACTGGGAAAGTGCCCAGCGCTGAAAGGCGCGACCGTCTACGGAAGCTCCGTGTACTTCGTCACCACGGGAGCCCAGTCAACGTCGGGGCGCAGCAGCTCCAGGAAGGCGTCGTGCGAGCAATCGTTGTCGTACACGGTCCATCGTCGAGCGCCGTCTTCGCTCATCAGCAGGTAAATGCCTTTTCTTTCGGAAACGTGCACCCCGTAATCGATGTGGCGAATTCGAGGAGCGATTGCGATGATCAAATTCGGGGATGCCAGCAATTCGACTTCTCTGATGTCTTCCGAAATGGTGGTGGTTTCTTCCGAAAAATAGACCGAGTCGCGCCGTTCGAGGTACTCGCGCCCGGTCAATCCCTTTGCGGCTAGAAGCTTTCGAAAAACTGAATTCATTGAAGCATCCATCATTGAAATGTCGCGTCTCATGAAATGGGTTGAATATCTCTGCGCCACTTCTCTTGCGCCCTGGTATGGTTGCGATATTGAGGAAATCGAGGGCCTTGAAAAGGCCGCAACTCCCAAGACACCCAAAATAGTTCGCCGGATCATTGCTGTTCGCTCTTCCATCGAACCAGCTTGTAGGGCTTGTCTGGCGTCAAGTCGATGACGATGTCGGGATAAATGCTGCCAAATGTGGCTCCTGCTTTATCCTGGAGATAGGTCTTGATTCGCAGGTTTTTGATTCTTCCCGATGAATCTTTTTCAACGCGCCAATCCGTCTTCGCGTACTGTCCCTCGGCCGTGGGTCGAGAAACCTGATCCCATTTCTCGTCGGCGACGTCTCGCTCGAGGTAGGCGTGTACCGCGCCGGCGAGCGCTATCCTGTTGAAATAGGCTTCGCCTTTGATAAAAGGGGTTTCCGTGGAAAATTCGGGAAGAAAGTTGGCCACGACAATTGCGGCATGAGGGTTGACTTGGCCAATTGCATAAATGTGGCTTCGATCAGTGAATGGCATTCCTTGGTCGATCCTTGTTTTTTCCTTGTATTCGACATAGGCCACATCACCCTCGATTCGCGTCGTGGAAGGGTCGAGGCGTGGGTTCTGCATCACTTGATCGGTCGCCATCCGAACCAAGATGCAAACCCCTCCGCAAGTAAAGCATGCGATTCGACCATCCCTGCGCGCGGAAGGTTCGCCGGCGATGCAGGGACCGCAAGGCCCGTCGAGAGATGAAAAGCAGGCGGCCTGAGAATTGGCCGAAATCCCTAAGAAGGCAAAAAATACAGTAAGAATCTTTAATAATTTCATTGCAAACCCCCTTGATTTTCCAATGAGAGCAATTCCCATTGGCCGACGCAGTTTGTGCCCTCGGTGGTGTGAAATCAAGATTCGGAAAATATCCACTGAGGTCTCAGGGATGCGAATCGAAATGGATGGAATTGCGTATCGAGTCTTCGCGCTGGGCACTCGATAGGAGCGATGAGTCGAACTCGTCGTCGTGAATCGGCCGCCTGACCCGCGATCGCGAGACCTTTTCCTGTGCGTCTCGCGATGCCCTGGATGGAATGACCGTAGCGCCCCGCTCAGCCCGCCTTGCGCCGCTGCGAGCCCGTGGCCTGCGCCGCGGCAGCGTCGGCCGTGGCCTTCATCCCCTCGAGGATCGCCTCGCACTTGTGCTTCAGGTGGGTCTTGAGAATGCCCGACAGCGAGGCCGCGTCGCGCCGCGCCAGCGCGTTCAGCATGCCCTCGTGTTCCGCCATCGCGCGCGACCAGATCTCGGGCGTCATCGGCGAGTTGAAGCGGATGCGGCGGATGCGCGCGTTGATCAGCGCGTACTGGTCGAGCAGCACCGGGTTGCGCGTGGCCTGCACGATGGTCTCGTGGATGCCGCGGTTCAGCGCGTAGTAGCTCGCCATGTCGCGCGCCGCGAAGGCATCGCGCATGCGCTCGTGCAGCGCGGTGATCTCCGCGAGCTGCGCGTCGGTGACGCGCGCGGCCGCCTGCTCGCCGGCCAGCGCCTCGAGCGCGCCGGCCACCGCGAACAGCCCCTCCACCTCCTCGAGCGACAGCTCGCGCACGCGCGCGCCGCGGTTGGGCAGCAGCTCGACATGGCCCTCGGCGGCCAGCACCTTGAGCGCCTCGCGCAGCGGCGTGCGCGAGATGCCGAAGCGCTCGCACAGCAGGGCTTCGGGCACCTTGCTGCCCGGCGGGAACTCGCCCTGCACGAACACCTCGCGCAGGTTTCCGAGCAGGTCGTTGTGAACGAATTCTTTGGCCATGGGCAATTATGAATTCATTTTTCGATGAAATGGCCGATTGAAGCCCTCGGAGGAGAGAAATTTCGAGTATTTGAATTCAAAGTGTTGACCGAGTCGGCTGGCGTCCGCTACATTGAACGCATTCATTTGCAGCACTTGAACCCCCGAAACTCCCCCAATCCAGCTTCAAAAGGCAATTTATGAATGCATTCCAGCAAGGCATCGTCGAAATCGCAGGCTCGACCCACGACACCGACCGCTACACCAACGCCCTCGGCCCGCGCGGCGTGATCGGCGTGATGACGCCGGGACCGAACGTGAACGTCGAGAACGAGATGATGGACATGCGCCCGCGCGGCGTGATCAACGCCATCGACCGCTACTACGTGCCGAACCAGAAGATCGCGCAGGACGAGGACTGGTCGGTGATCATGCGCAACGTCACGGCCAACCTCGACGACTCGGTGCGCCGCCTCAAGGAAGCGCTGATCGACCACCTCGTGCTCGGCATGTCCTCGCAGAGCTACATGGGCGGCGAGAAGGGCAGCTTCGCGCTGCTCGAGCACCTCGAGAAGCTCTCGGGCGTGCCGGTGACCATGGGCGCGCAGTCGGCCGAGCAGGCCTTCAAGCTCTGCGGCGCGAAGCGCATCGCGCTGCTCACGCCCTACTACCCGGTGATCGAGACCAACGCCATCAGCTACTTCACCTCGCGCGGCTTCGAGGTGGTGCACGTCGAGGGGCTCAAGTGCAAGAGCATCATCCACGTCGCCTCGCAGACCTACGAGCAGCTCGCCGAGGCCACCCTGCGCTGCGAGGCCGCCAAGCCCGACGCGATCCTGCAACTGGGCACCAACCTCGCCTATGCGCGCGTGGCCAACGATGCCGAGAAGTGGCTCAGGAAGCCGGTCTTCGCCTCGGGCCCGGTGATCTATTGGTCGGCGCTGCGCAGGATGGGCATCACCGACCAGTTCCCGGGCTTCGGCAGCCTGACGGAATTCCACTGAGTCGGGCGCGCGCAGAACAAAGGAGACAAGCATGACGACGAGACAACGCATGCGCGCGGCCGGCGCCGCGCTCGCTGCCTGGGTGCTGCTCGGGCCGCTGCCCGCGGCGGCCGAGGAGCACTGGCCGGCCAAGCCGGTCACGCTGCTGGTGGGCTTCGCGCCCGGCGGCGGCACCGACCTGATCGCGCGCCAGGTCGCGCCGCGGCTGTCCGAGCTGCTGAAGCAGCCGGTGATCGTCGAGAACCGCGCCGGCGCCAGCGGCACCATCGCGACTGCTGCCGCGGCGCGCGCGCGGCCCGACGGCTACACGCTGCTGCTGGGCCACGTGAGCTCGAACGCGATGGTGCCCGCGATCATGTCGAAGCTGCCCTACGCGGCGGCGCGCGACTTCACCGCCATCACGCTGATCGGCAGCGTGCCGCAGGTGGTGGCCGTGCCCGCGAGCCTGCCCCCGAAGACGCTGCAGGAATTCATCGCCTTCGCGAAGACCAAGCCGGGCGGCGTCAACTACGCCTCCTCGGGCGCGGGCACGCAGCAGCACTTCGCGGCCGAGCTGTTCCAGCAGGCCACGCGGACCACCATGACGCACGTGCCCTACAAGGGCAGCGGCGCGGCGCTGGCCGACCTGATCGCGGGCCAGGTCGACGTGAACTTCGACACCGTGCCCACCGTGCTGCAGCAGGTGAAGGCCGGCAAGCTGCGCGCGCTCGCGGTCACCTCGCGCCAGCGCGCGGCCAGCCTGCCCGAGGTGCCGACGGTGATCGAGGCCGGCGTGCCCGACTACGACATCGGCGCCTGGTACATGCTGATGGGCCCGGCGGGCCTGCCCAAGCCGGTGGTCGATGCGCTCGCCGATGCGATGAACCGCACGCTGCAGTCGCCCGAGGTGCGCGACAAGCTCGCGGCGCTGGGCACCGACGTCGCGGGCGGCACGCCGGCCCAGGCGCAGGACTACCTGAAGGCCGAGATCGCGCGCTGGAGCAAGCTGGCGGCGGACAAACGCATCGTTGCGGAGTGACGGCCATGCTCGGGAACTTCGCTCTCCTGCGCCGCGGCCTGGCCGCGCTCCTGCTGCCGTTCACCGTCGTGCTGTCGCTCGCCGGCTGCGCGGCACCCGCCGCCGCGCCACCGGGCACGCAGCCCATCGTGTGGCGCATGGGCACCTCGTGGCCCACCAGCCTGCCGCTGCTGCACGAAGCCGCGCTCGACTTCGCCGACACCGTGAACGCCGCCTCGGGCGGGCGCCTGCGCATCGAGACCATCGATCCCGCGCGCCATGGCAAGCCCGCGGGCCTGCTGCAGGCGCTGCGCGCTGGCGAGTTCGACCTCGTTCACACCACGGCGCAGTACTACGCCGCCGAGGTGCCCGCGATCGACTTCTTCACCGCCGTGCCCTTCGGCCTGCTGCCGGTCGAGCAGGAGGGCTGGCTCAACGAGGGCGGTGGCCAGGCGCTGTTCGAGGCGGTGCTCGCGCCGCTGGACGTGCTGCCGCTGACCGCGGGCCACACCGGCATCCAGATGGGTGGCTGGTTCGCGAAGCCGTTGCGCACGCCCGAGGACCTGCGCGGCGTGCGCGTGCGCATCGCGGGCTTTCCGGGCCGCGTGCTGGCGCGCGTGGGTGCGGTGCCGGTGAACCTGCCGCTGGGGCAGATCGTGCCGGCCTTCGCCGAGGGCCGCATCGATGCGGCCGACGTGGTCGGTCCCGCGATCGACGCGACGCTGCCGCTCGCGCGCTATGCGCCGCACTACGTCGCGCCCTGGCACGAGCCCGACGTGGCGATGCACCTGTTCATCGGCCGCGCGAAGTTCCTCGCGCTGCCGGCGGACCTGCAGCAGATCGTGCGGCAGTCGGCGCAGGCCGCCGCGCTGCGCTCGATCGCGCGCGCCAACGATCGCAACGCGGTGGCGATGCGCGAACTCGAGGCGCGCGGCACGCGCGTCGAGCCGCTGCCGCCGGCCGTCGTCGAGGCCCTGCGCGAGGCCACGCGCGTGGAGCTCGATGCCAGCGCGCGCGCCGACGCCGATGCGCGCCGCGTGATCCAGAGCCTGCTGGCCTACAAGGCGCGCGTGGCGCCCTACAGCCTGCAGGCCGACCAGGCCGTGTTCAGGGTGCGTTGAGGGCCACGCCCTTGCGCATGCGCAACGCCGATGGCGTCAGACCACCGTGCCGCGGACCTCGCCGAGCCCGATACGCACCGCGCCCGCGCGCTCGCACCAGCCGCGGATCACCAGCGTGTCGCCGTTCTCGAGGAAGACGCGCTTCTCGCCGTTGGGCAAGGTCACGGCCTGCTTGCCGCCGAGCGTGAGCTCGATCAGCGAACCGGCCTGGTCGGGCTTCGGGCCCGAGAGCGTGCCCGAGCCCAGCATGTCGCCGGGCTGCAGGTTGCAGCCGTTCACCGTGTGGTGCGTCACCAGCTGCGCCGCGGTCCAGTAGGCGGCCTCGGTGGTGTTGCCGAGCGTGAGGCGCGCCGGCGCCTCGCCGGCCTCTCGCATCTTCGCGGTCTGCAGCAGCACCTCGAGCGTGATGTCGAGCGCGCCGGCTGCGCGGTTCGACGGCGCATCGAGGTAGGGCAGCGGTTGCGGATCGCCCTCGGGCCGCTCGAACTTCGCGCGGAAGGGCGCGAGCGCTTCCATGGTCACGATCCATGGCGACAGCGTGCTCGCGAAGTTCTTCGAGAGGAAGGGGCCGAGCGGCTGGTACTCCCAGGCCTGCAGGTCGCGTGCCGACCAGTCGTTGAGCAGGGTCACGCCGAACAGGTGCTCCTCGGCCTCGCCGATGGCGATCGGCTCGCCGAGCGCATTGCCGCGGCCAATGAGGAAGCCGAGCTCGAGTTCGTAGTCCAGGCGCTTCGACGGACCGAAGCTGGGCTCGGCGGCATCGGGTGCCTTGGTCTGGCCCTGCGGGCGCTTGAAGACCTGGCCGCTCACGCCGATCGACGAGGCGCGGCCGTGGTAGCCGATCGGCACCCACTTGTAGTTGGGCATCAGCGGCTGGTCGGGACGGAACAGCTTGCCGATGGTGGTCGCGTGGTGGATGCCGGTGTAGAAGTCGGTGTAGTCGCCGATGCGGCAGGGCACGGTCATCTCGGCCTGGGCCTGCGCGATGAGCGCCTTCGACCAGACGGCCTGCTTGTCGCTGCCTTCGGCGAGGCCGGCGGAGAGCGCGGCGCGCAGCGCCTGGCGTTCCTTGGTGCCGGCGGCCATCAGCGCGTTCATGTCGTCGCTGTCGACGAGGCCGGCGGCGCGCAGGTCGAGCACCTGGTCGCCGATGGCGACGCCGATGCGGAAGGCTTCGGTGCTGCCGGCGGCGCGAAAGCGGCCGAAGGGCAGGTTCTGGATCGGGAAGTCGCTGCCGGCTTCATTGGCCGAGGCGACCCAGCTGCGCAGCTTCGGGTCGTGGGTGGCGTTCAGTGCGGTGGTCATGGATGTCCTTCGGTTCTGTATTCGGTTCTATCGTCCCGGACCGTTCGGGCTGAGCCTGTCGAAGCCGCGCGCGGCGCTTCGACAGGCTCAGCGTGAACGGACCAGGGTGTTCATCGGGCGCTCACTCGGCCGTCATCCCGGCCTTCTTCGCCACCTCGCCGAGCCGCTGGTACTCGGTCTGCGTGAGCGTGGCCAGTTCCTGCGCGCTCGAGCCGCGCGGCGAGAAGCCGGCCTGCGCCAGCTTGGCCTTCACGTCGGGCTGCGCGAGCGCCTCCACGAAGGCCTCGTTGAGCGCCTTCACGATCGGCGCCGGCAGGTTGGCGGGGCCGTAGACGCCGAACCAGGGCTCGAGCGCATAGCCCTTGAGGCCGGCCTCGGCGATGGTCGGCACCTCGGGCAGCGAGGGCGAGCGTGTGGGACCGGCGACGGCCAGCGCGCGCAGCTTGCCGGCCTGGATGTGCGGCAGCGAGGCCGGCAGGTTGTCGAACATCAGGCCGATGTTGTTGCCCAGCATGTCGGTGATGGCCGGGCCGCTGCCCTTGTAGGCCACGTGGGTCAGCTCGGTGCCGGTCATCTGCGCGAACATCACGCCGGCCAGGTTCATCGAGGTGCCCGCGCCCGCGGTGGCGTAGGGCATGCCGGGGGTCTTCTTCGCGGCCGCGATCAGGTCGGCCACCGACTTGATCGGCGAGGCCGCCGGCACTTCGAGCACGATGGTCGAGGTGCCCAGCAGGCTGATGGCGGTGAAGTCCTTGCGCGGATCGAAGGCCATCGACTTGTAGATGTGCGGGTTCAGCGCATTGGTCGAGATGGCGCCGAAGCCGATGGTGTAGCCGTCGGGCGCGGCCTTGGCCACGGCGTCCATGCCGATGTTGCCGCCCGCGCCGCCGCGGTTGTCGATCAGCACCGGCTGGCCCAGCTTCTCCGACACCTTCTGGCCCACGGTGCGCGCCACCAGGTCGGTGGTGCCGCCGGGGGTGTAGGGCACGATGAAGCGGATGGGCTTCGAGGGGTAGTCGGCCGCTTGTGCGAGGAAGGGCACGGCGAGCAGGGCCACGGCCGCCGCGCGGCGTGTGAGAGTGAACACGGTCTTCATGCCTTGAATTGATCCTTGAGGCCGGCCCAGCAGTCGGCGTAGTCCGTGTCGAGCGCAGGGCTCTTCAGCGCGAAGTTCGTCGGAATGAAGCGATAGCGGCTCTCGAACATGAAGGCCAGCGTGTTGTCCAGCTTGTGCGGCTTCAGGTCGGCGTGGGTGGCCTTGTCGAAGGCTTCCTCGTCCGGCCCGTGCGGCACCATGCAGTTATGCAGGCTCGCGCCGCCGGGCTTGAAGCCGCCCGGCTTGGCGTCGTACTCGCCCAGCACCAGGCCCATGAACTCGCTCATCAGGTTGCGGTGGAACCACGGCGGGCGGAAGGTGTTCTCCATGACCATCCAGCGCGGCGGGAAGATCACGAAGTCGCAGTTGGCCGTGCCGGGGGTGTCGCTGGGCGAGGTCAGCACGGTGAAGATCGACGGATCGGGGTGGTCGAAGCTGATCGAGCCGATCACCATGAAATGCGCCGTGTCGTACTTCACCGGCGAGAGGTTGCCGTGCCAGGCGACCACGTTGAAGGGCGACTGCTTCATCGGCGCCTGCCAGAAGCGGCCGCCGAACTTCTTGACGATCTCGTAGCCGCCTTCTTCCGTCTCGAAGGCCGCCACCGGCGCCTGGAAATCGCGCGCGTTGGCCAGGCCGTTCGAGCCGATGGGGCCCAGCTCGGGCAGGCGGAAGTGCGCGCCGTAGTTCTCGCAGACGTAGCCGCGCGAGAGGCCGTCGGGCAGAGCCACCTTGAAGGCCATGCCGCGCGGCAGCACGGCGATCTCGCCGGGCTTCACGTCGAGCACGCCCAGCTCGGTGGTGATGACGAGGCGGCCCTGCTGCGGCACCACCAGCATCTCGCCGTCGGCGTTGACGAAGGCGCGGCGCTCCATCGAGCGGCCCGCCAGGTACATCAGCGAACCGATACCGACCTGCGATTCGGCGTCGCCGTTGGCTGCGATGGTGCGCATGCCGTCGATGAAGTCGGCCTTGGCCGCCGCTTCGTCCAGCGGCTGCGGGTGCCAGCGCAGGGGCTCGGGCGGCAGCGCGATCTCGCGGTCGGCGCCGGTGGTCCACAGAGGCTGCGCATAGGGCTGGTAGCGGCCCGACACCACCGAGGGCTGGCGGCGATAGAGCCAGGTGCGGCGGTTCTCGTGGCGCGGCGCGGTGAAGGCGGTGCCGGAGAGCAGCTCGGTGTAGAGGTCGAGAGGTCCGCGCTGCGGGTTGTTGCGGCCCTGCGGCAGCGCGCCGGGCACGGCCTCGGAGGCGTATTCGTTGCCGAAGCCGCTCTGGTAGCGGCGCTCGGTGGAGGAGGTTGCGGCGGTCATGAGGTCCTCATGGATGGCTTGAATGGGGGCATTACTTCGCAGCCGCGAGCGCTTCGCGCAGCACGGCCAGCGAGCCGATGTGGTTGGCCAGCACGAGCACGAGGCGCGCGTTGTAGGCGTTGCTCTCTTGCGTGCTCAGGCCCTGGTGCGCGTCGATCAGCGCTTCGTAGAAATCGTCGGGCGCCTCGAGATGCGGGTCGGTGATCAGCTTGGGGGTGGATGCGGTCATCGGGTCGTTCCCTCAGTGTTTGCCGAGCGCGCGATCGACGGCGCCGCGCACCTGCGCCGCCGACGGCGCGCGCCAGCGTGCGCACACGTGCTGGTCGGGGCGCAGCAGGTACACGGTGCCGGGCCGGGCGTCGTAGCGCCGCGCGGCGAGTTCGCTGCCGCGGGCACCGTCTTCCATGCGCACCACGTGCAGCGGCCGGTCGCTGGCCCTCAGCTCGGCCAGGCTGCGCTCTGCCGCCTCGCCCTGGCCGAACACCAGCGCGGTGAACTGCGCGACATGGCATTCGCGCAGCAGCCAGCCGGTGCTGCCGTCCGCGTGCACCACGGGCGCGTCGGCCGCGGCGGCGCCGGGCACCATCGCGCCCGAGAAGGCGTCGGCGTCGGGCGTGTTCAGCGGCGAGTCGCGCAGCACCGAAGGCACAGAGAGCCGCCCGCTGTTGACCAGCGTGCGCGCGAAGGCGTGGCGCTTCGTCAGCTCCAGCACCGCGTCGCGGAACAGGCGGCTCACCTCGCTCTTGGGCGTGATGAAGTCGGTGGCGCGGGTGGAGTTGCGGATGTTCTCGTCGGCGGCGTATTCGCGCTCGCTGGCGTAGCTGTCGAGCAGCGCATCGGGCGCCTGGCCCTGCACCACGGCGGCGAGCTTCCACGCGAGGTTGTCGGCGTCCTGCACGCCCGAGTTGGCACCGCGCGCGCCGAAGGGCGACACGCCGTGCGCCGAGTCACCCGCGAACAGCACGCGGCCGTGGCGGAAGCGCTCCATGCGCTGGCAGGCGAAGGTGTAGACGCTGGCCCAGCCGATGCGGAACTGCACGCCCTCGAAGCCGATGCTGTCGAGCAGGGCGCGCACGCGCGGCGTGATGTTCTCGGGCTTGCGCTCCTCCACCGGGTCGGCGTCCCAGCCGAGCTGGAAGTCCACGCGCCACATGCCGTCGGCCTGCTTGTGCAGCAGCACGCTCTGGCCGGGGTGGAAGGAAGGGTCGAACCAGAAGCGGCGCTCGGTGGGCAGGTCGGCGTCCATCGTGATGTCGGCGATCAGGAAGCGGTCGCGGAACACGCGGCCCTTGGCTTCCAGGCCGAGCATCTGGCGCGTGTTGGAGCGCGAGCCGTCGCAGGCGGCGACGTAGTCGGCCTGCAGCCGGTACTCGCCCTCGGGCGTTTCCACCGTCAGCACCGCGCCGTCGTCGCTTTGCTCGATGCCCGTGACCTTGTTGTTCCAGCGCAGGTCGATCAGCGGCAGCGCCGCCGCGCGCTCGACGAGGTAGCCCTCGACGTAGTACTGCTGCAGGTTGATGAAGGCCGGGCGCTCGTGGCCGGGCTCGGGCAGCAGGTCGAAGCGGTAGACCTGCTCGTCGTGGAAGAACACCTTGCCCACGTTCCACGACACGCCCTTGTCGACCATGCGGTCGCCGCAGCCCAGGCGGTCGAACACTTCCAGCGTGCGCTTGGCGAAGCAGATCGCGCGCGAGCCGCTCGAAAGGGTGTTGTCGTTGTCCAGCAGCACCACGGGCACCTGCCGCAGCGCGAGGTCGATGGCCAGCGTCAGCCCGACCGGGCCGGCGCCGACGATCACCACGGGGTGGCGCGCGGGTGCGGCCGCGTCCTGGTCGGCGTGGCGGCGGTAGTCGAAGCGCAGGCTTTGATAGTCGATCACGTGTTGTCTCCGTGTCTTTGGTCTTTGCTCCTTCCTCCGCTGGGGGAAGGCCGGGATGGGGGCACGACGGCGTTCACTTCGGGCGCTCTGCCTGCCCTCACCCCAACCCTCCCCCAGCGGGGGAGGGAGCAGTTCGATCAGCCTTCCAGCGCCTTCCACATCTCGACATCGCGCTCCGCCGTCCAGATGCGCGGGTCGGCGTGGCCCGAGGCCTCGTCGTAGGCGCGGCTCACGTCGAAGGGCATGCAGTGGTCGAAGATCACCCACTTGCTGTACTTGGGCTGCAGCTTCGCGTAGGTCTCCTTGTAGACCGCGTTCAGGTCGCGCCCGGCCTTCACGCCTTCCTGCACGCTGGCATACACGTCGGAAATGAAGTTGCGCGTGCCCGTCAGGCCCTCGGCCACTTCGGCGGGCGTGGTCAGCGCGGCACCGCGGCCGGGCACCAGCGCCACGGGCTTGAGTGCGGCGATGTTGTCCAGCGTCTGCGGCCAATCCTTGAAGTAGGCGTCGCCCGCGTACGGCGTGGCGCCGAACTCGACCAGGTCGCCCGACAGCAGCGTGCGCTCCTGGGGCAGCCAGACGACGGTGTCGCCCTTGGTGTGGCCGCGGCCGAGCTGGATGAGCTGCACTTCGAGCTTGCCCAGCCACAGCGTCATCTTGCCGGTGAAGGTCATGGTGGGCCAGGTCAGGCCCGGCGGCACCGTCTCGACGTTCTGGAACAGGCGCGGGAAGCGGCCGATCTCGCTGGCCTTGTCCTGCTCGCCGCGCTCGACGATCAGGTCGTGCGTGTCCTGGCTCGCCAGGATGTGCTCGGCGCCGTAGCCGGCCGCGCCCAGCACGCGCACCGCGTGGTAGTGCGTGAGCACCACGTACTTGATCGGCTTGTCGGTCACTTCGCGGATGCGGCGCACCACGTCGGCCGCCATCGCGGGCGTGGCCTGGGTGTCGGCCACCAGCACGCAGTCGTCGCCGATCACGATGCCGGTGTTCGGATCGCCCTCGGCGGTGTAGGCCCAGGCGTGTTCCGAGATCTGGCTGAAGGTGACCTTCTTCTCTTCCATGTCGGCCTGGCTGGCGAATTTCTTGGCTTGGCTCATCGTGTGTCTCCGTGGAGTGTTGGGGGGATGAAATTCGTTTAGGGCGAACGAATTTGCAGTTAACGAATTTCCGCGAGTGTAAGCCTCGAATCGCTTCATGTCTAATCCCCACTCCATGAACGAAGCACAACCCGACGCCGACCGCGCCCAGCGCGGCATCCAGAGCATCGAGGTCGGCGGCCAGCTGCTGCGCGCGCTGGTGCACCACGGCCGGCCGATGGCGCTCAAGGACCTGGCCCGCGAGGCCGACATGACGCCCGCCAAGGCCCATCCCTACATGGTGAGCTTCGGCCGGCTGGGGCTGATCGAGCAGGACCGCGCGAGCGGCCACTATCTGCTCGGCCCGCTGGCACTGCAACTGGGCCTGATCAGCCTGCAGCAGGCCGACCCGGTGCACATCGCCACGCCGGCCATCGCCCAGCTCGCGCAGCAGACCGGCCACACCATCGCGCTGGCGGTCTGGGGCGCGCGCGGCGCGACCATCGTGCGCACGGCCGAGTCGCCCTCGCCGGTGCACGTCAACATGCGCCACGGCACGGTGTTCTCGCTGACCAACACGGCCTCGGGCCGGGTGTTCGCGGCCTACCTCGACGCCGGGCGCGTGCGCGACCTGCTCGAGGCCGAGCGCCAGCGCCAGAAGCAGCGCAAGGCCGAGCCCGCGCCGCCGGCCGGCATGCCGCCGGTGCAGCCGCTGCCGTCGTGGGCCGATTTCGAGCGCCAGCTGCAGGAGGTGCGCGCGCACGGCATCAGCCGTTCCGACGGCGAGGTGATCGAGGGCGTGAGCGCCATGGCCGCGCCGGTGTTCGACCACACGGGCGCGATCGTGCTCGCGATCACGGCCATCGGCCCGGCCGGCATCTTCGACACCGCCTGGGACGGCGCCATCGGCACCGCGCTCAAGGGCTGCGCGGACGCGGTGTCGCAGCGGCTGGGGGCGAGCCGCCGATGAAGGCGTCGCAGACCGTGGCCGCGGGCCTGCAGGCCCTTTCGCTGTCGGTGTCGCTCGCTTTCGCCGGTGCTGCCGGCGCGGCCGCCGCGGCCGACGACGGCCCCTGGCCCACCGCCGGCTGGACCGTCGCCACGCCCGCCTCGCAGGGCATGGACCCGGCCGAACTCGCGCGGCTGGTCGAGCTCGGCGCCACCCACCAGCTCGACAGCCTGCTGGTGGTGCGCCACGGCCGCATCGTGGTGGAGGCCTACTACGCGCCGTTTCGCCCCGGCCTGCGCCACGCGGTCAACTCGGTAACCAAGGCCGTGGTCGGCACGCTCGCGGGCATCGCCGTCGAGGAAGGCCGGCTGCGCCTCGGCGACCCGGTGTTCGACGACGCCACCGATCCCCGGCGCGCCGCGGTCACGGTCGCGCACTTGCTCGACATGACCTCGGGCATCGACTGGACCGAACCGCTCAACGACCGCGGCAAGCCGGTCTCGCTGATCGAGATGGAGCGTGCGCGCGACTGGGCCGCCTACGTGCGCGGCCGCCCGATGGCGCAGGCGCCCGGCGTCGGCTTCAACTACAACAGCGGCAACTCGCAGCTGCTGTCGGCCCTGCTCGCGCGGCGCACCGGCGGCGACCTGCGGGCTTTTGCCACCAAGCGCCTGTTCGAGCCGCTGGGCATCGCCGACCTGCGCTGGCGCCAGGACCCGCAGGGCCTGCCCGTGGGCGGCTTCGGCCTGGCGCTGCAGCCGCGCGACATGGCGAAGATCGGCCAGCTCTACCTGCGCGGCGGCCGCTGGGAAGACCGCCAGCTGCTGCCGGCCGCGTGGGTCGCGAGGAACCTCGCGGCCACGGTCGAGATGAAGGACCTCGGCACGCCGGGCTTCTTCTATGCCAACGGCTGGTGGACCCTGCCCGCGCGCCGCATCTACATGGCCATGGGCCACAACGGCCAGGGCATCGTGGTGCTGCCCGAGGCCGACGCGGTGGCGGTGTTCACGAGCACGCGCGCGGCGCCGGTGCCGCTCTTGATCGAACGCATCCTGCGCTCGGTCAAGGCCGGCGGCGCCGTTGCCGACGATGCCGCGGCCCAGGCCGCGCTCGAGGCCGCGGTGGCCAGGGCCACGGCCGAGAAACCCTCCGAGGTCGGCCCGGTGCCCGAGGCGGCGCAGCGCCTCGCGGGCCGCACCTGGCGCTTCGCCAGCAACCCCATCGGACTGCGCAGCCTGCGGCTCGCGCTCGATCCCGCGAACCCGCACTACGAGATCGTGACCGCCGCGCGCGGACCCGGCGGCGCCGACGAGCGCTTCACCGCGCCGATCGGCCTCGATGGCCTGTTCCGCACCAGCCCCGCGGGCGGCCCGATGCCGGTGGTCGCCACCCGGGGCCGCTGGAGCGATGCGCGCAGCTTCGACGTGGAGGCACGCATCCTCGGCGAACCGCTGCGCACCCGCTACCTGCTGCGGCTGCGCGACGATGGCACCGAGGGCATCGACCTCGTCTTTTCCAACTCCTATGGCTTCCAGGCCGAGCTGCGCGCGGAGGCGCCATGACAGTGAAACCCCCCTTCGCCAGGCTGTGGCTCGGGATCTTCGGCGTCGGCTATGCGGTGCTGTTCGGCCTCGTGATGCAGACGCTCTTCACGCCCGTGCCCTATGGCGACCTCTCGCGCCTCGGGCGCATCTCCGAACACGAATTCGGCTGGCGCATCGATCCGCCGCGCGTCGATGCGGCGCTGCTGCGCGGCACGCCGATCGAGCAGGCCGACATCCTGGTCATCGGCGACAGCTTCTCGCTCACGCGCCGCTGGCAGTCGCGGCTGGTCCAGGAAGGCTGGGGCGTGGCCTCCACGTCCTGGCTGGAGGTCGGCGAATCGCTGTGCGACGACTTCGATCGCTGGCTCACGGACGGCGGCTTCCACGGCAAGCTGGTGATCATCGAGAGCGTGGAGCGGCTCGTCGATGCGCGTCTCGAGCGCTCGCAGGGCTGCGTGGAGATGAGGAAGCCGATGGTCACCGAGCGCGAGGTGCCGTTGCCGCCGCCGGACAAGGTGCCGGGCTTCGCGCTCAACTGGGACGGGCAGTTCTACGCGGGCTTTCTCACGGCGCGCTGCACCCGTGCCGCCATCGCCGGCGAGGAGCGCAGCGGCTGCGACCCGCAGGTGCGCGCGGCGGCCGTGCCCGACGGCTGCGCGCTGTTCAGCAACCGGCGATGCGGGATGGCGCTGTTCCTGTCCGTCGACGCGACCGGCCGCGAACTCACGGCGGAGCACGCGGCGCAGCTGCAGGCCTTCGCCAAGGCCCGGGACGGGGTGACCATCCTGTGGATGGTGGTGCCCGACAAGACCACCACCTACCTCGATCCCACGCATTCGCAGGCCTTCGTGAAGGCCTTCAACGAAGCCGGGCTCGGCCCCGATCTGTTCGCCTTCGCCCAGCGGCAGAAGACCGCGATCCGCGACTTCTACATGCCCAACGACACCCACTTCTCGATGCATGGGCAACTGGCGCTGGGCGACCGCATGGTGGAGGCGGTGAAGGAGAAGCTGGCCGTGCCGCGCGGCGGTGGCTGACAAGGTGTGAATAAACCTACTGCGCGCCCCGATCTCGCACCTGCGGTCCTCACCGTACAAGGTACGGCTCCGGTCCTCGGCGCGACCTCGGGGCGCTCGCTACGGTTTCTTCACACCTTGTGAGGCCGCTCGAGCCGCTCAGCCCTTGCGGCCGCCGAACAGCACCAGCACGCCGCCCACCACGATCGCCGCGACGCCGGCCCAGGCCGGGAAGTTCACGGTCTGCTTCTCCTTCACCGACAGCTCGATCGGCCCGAGCTTGGCCTGGTGCGTCTCGCGCGTGAAGCTGAAGCCGCCGAGACCGAGCCCGGCGATGCCGGCGACGATCAGGATGATGCCGACGATGCGGGTGGCGTTCATGTGCGTTTCCTCCATCCGTGGGCCGATGCGGTGTGCCGCGGCTGGCGGCAGCTTACTACCGCGGCTGCTGCTGTTGCTGCTGGTCCACCCACTGCACGAGCTCGGCGATCGCCGCGTCGCTGGCCGCGGCCAGTGCCTTCACGCCGCCGGGCGCATCGGCGCTCGGCGCGGGCCGGCGCACGGTGATCAGCTTCTGGCCCAGCACGCGGTCGCCGCCGGTGCCGCCGCGCACGAGCGTGGCGCGCAGCCGCACCAGGCCCACGCTGGACGCAGGCGATTCGAAGTAGTGGCTGAACTCGTCGAGCGACAGCCGCAGCGTGTCGGGCACGCGGCCCTCGCTGCGTGCGATGGTCGCGCTCTCCTCGGGGCCGAGCACGGTGCGGCGCTCGGCCAGCGTGTCGCGCAGCCGCTGGCGCAGCAGTTGCGCGGGCGACAGGCTCCAGCGCGACTGGCCATAGGGCTTGAGTTCGTTGGCGTCGGCATAGCCTAGCCGGTAGAGGATCTGCGTGCCGTCGAGCCGCGGACTGGCCTCGATCTCGGGCAGCGCGATCATGGCCTGCGGCGTCGGCGCGCTGCTCGCCTGCTGCGCGGCCATCGGCCCGGGGCCGAAGTCGTAGAGCGTGGCGCGCTGGGGCTTGTCGGGCAGCGCGCCGCAGCCGGCCAGCAGCAGCGCGAGGCCGAGCGCGAGGGCGGAAAGAGGATGCGTGGCGTTCTTCATGGTCGTTGTCCTGCCATCGTGGATGCCGCGGCCTCAGGGCCTGGCGCCGTTGCCGCTCGCGGCCGGCGGCGAGAAGCCCGGCTCGCCCGGTCCGGCCGCCGCGCCGCCGTTGCCGAACAGCAGCGATTGCGGGTTGTCGTTGATGCTGTCGGCCGCGCGGCCGAGCCGGCGCACCGCGTGCGAGGTGTCGTCGGCCACGCGGTTCACGCGCGGCAGCGTGGCGGCGTTGAAGGAGTCGACCGCCTGCGCCAGCGCCTTGGTGCCGTCGCCCAGCCGCTGCACGGGGCCGTCGGGCGCGTTGAGCCGGGTCACGGTGCCGTTGAAGTTGTTGGCCACGCGCGAGACGTCGCCCGCGGCCTTCTTCACCGAGTCGAGCGTGTCGGGCAGCCGCTGCAGCACGGGCGCGACGCCGGTCTTCACGGTGCCGTCGAGGCGCAGCATCAGCTGGTTGGCGCTCGAGGTCGCGGCCGCGATGTTCTCGAGCGCGTCGGCCACGCGCTTCTGGTTGTCGTCGTTGAGCAGGCGGTTGGCGCGCTTGGTCACCTCCTCGACCTGGTTGATGATCGCCTCGCCGCGGTCCTGCAGCTGGGCCAGCATCGAGGGCTTGAGCGGGATGCGCGGCGGGTCGCCGTTGTCGGGCTTGAGCGCCACGTTCGATTCGCCCTTGTCGTCCAGCGCGATGAAGGCCAGGCCGGTCACGCCCTGGTAGCTCAGGGTGGCGAAGCTCGAGGTGGTCAGCGGCACGCGTTCGTCGACCGTGATGCGCACGCGCACGTTGCCCTTCACCTTGGGGTCGAAGTCGATCAGCGTGACCTTGCCGACCGCGATGCCGCGGTAGCGCACCATCGCCTGCGGCTGCAGGCCGCTGACCGCGTCGCGCGTGGAGAGCTCGTAGATGTTGCGCACGGTGTTGTCGCGCGTGAACCAGATCACCAGCCCCACGAGCACGGCGAGCAGGCCGAGCACGAAGGCTCCGGCGGCGAGGGCATGGGCCTTGTTTTCCATGGACTACCTTTCGGCGCCGCCGGCCTCGGGCCGCGGCGCATGTCGTTCGGGGGCGGGTCGGTCGTGCAGCGCCTCCAGGGCGCGCTGGCCGCGCCCTCCGAGAAAGTACTCGTGGATGAAGGGATGCGGGTAGGCGATCACCTCGCGCGCGGTGCCGCTGGCGATGACCTTCTGGTCGGCCAGCACCGCGATGCGGGTGCTCAGGTCGAACAGCGTGTCGAGGTCGTGCGTGACCATCACCACCGTGAGGCCGAGCTCGCGGTGCAGCCCGCGCAGCAGGTCGCAGAAGCTGTCGGAGGCCTCGGGGTCGAGGCCGGCCGTGGGTTCGTCGAGCAGCAGCAGCGGCGGGTCCATGATCAGCGCGCGCGCCAGCGCCACGCGCTTGATCATGCCGCCCGACAGGTCGGCCGGGCTGCGGTTCGCGTGGCGCGGCTCCAGGCCCACCATCTGCAGCTTGACCAGCGCCGCGTTGCGGATCAGCTCGTCGGGCAGCAGCTTGAGCTCGCGCAGCGGAAAGGCGATGTTCTCGAGCACGCTGAAGGCCGAGAACAGCGCGCCGTGCTGGAACAGCATGCCGACGTTGGCCGCGCCCGCGGCGCTGAGCTCGCCGGGCGCCTGGCCCAGCACCTCGACCGTGCCCTTCGAGGGCTTCTCGAGCCCGAGGATCTGGCGCAGCAGCACCGTCTTGCCGGTGCCCGAGCCGCCGACCAGCGACAGCACCTCGCCGCGCGCGATGCGCAGGTCGAGGTCGCGGTGCACCACCTGCTCGCCGTCGGTGTTCTTGAACACCGTCCACAGGCGACGGATGTCGACCACGGTCTCGGACGCGGCGGAAGAGGGCGCGGCCTGCGTGTTCATCCGCGGAACCCGATGCCCTTGAACAGCACGGCGAACAGCGCGTCGACCAGGATCACCGCGGTGATCGAGGTCACGACCGACGAGGTGGTGCCGCGCCCCAGGCTCTCGGTGTTGGGCTTGACCTTCATGCCGAAGTAGCAGCCGATCAGCGCGATCAGGATGCCGAACACCGCCGACTTGGCGGTGGCCAGCCAGAGGTTGGCGATCGGCACCGCGCGCGGCAGCGCCGAGAGGAAATAGGCCGGCGAGATGTCGAGCGCCGCGTCGGCCGCGAGCATGCCGCCCAGGAGCGCCGCCATCGAGGTCCACAGGCTGATCAGCGGCATCGCGATGGCGAGCGCCAGCACCCGCGGCATCACCAGCCGGAAGCCGTGCGGGATGCCCATCACGCGCATCGCGTCGAGCTCCTCGGTCACGCGCATCACGCCGATCTGCGCCGTGATCGCCGAGCCCGAGCGGCCCGCGATCAGCACCGCCGCGAGCACCGGCCCGAGCTCGCGCACCAGCGACAGGCCGAGGATGTTGACCACGAAGGTCTCGGCGCCGTACTGGCGCAGCTGCTGCGAGATCAGGTAGGCCAGCACCACGCCGATCAGCAGGCCGACCAGCGCCGTGATGTGCAGCGCCGTCGCGCCGAACTGGTAGAGATGGCCCGAGAAGTCGCGCCAGGGCCCGCGGTGCGGTGCCGCCAGCAGCCGGCCGACGTCGATCGTGAGCTGGCCGATGAGGCCGACGAAGTCGCGTGTCACGCCCATCGCGCGCGGGCCGTTGTGCGAGAAGTCGCGCAGCCGTTCGACCAATGTCTTTGGCGGTTCCTCGGGCGTGCCGACGGTGTACTGCGCCACCTGGTCGAGCACCGCCTTGTGCTGCGGCGCCAGCTCGAGCGTGGCCGGCCAGTCGTGGTGCCAGCGCTCCCACAGCAGCTGCGCGCCGATGTGGTCGAGCTGCGCGATCGGGCGCAGGTCCCAGGCCGCGTCGTCCTGCCTGGGCAGCGCGTCCAGGCTCTTCGCGAGCGCCTGCCAGTCGGACGGCGAGGACATCGCCAGCGTGGTCCAGCGGCCGCTCGCCACGATCCAGCGCTTGCCGTCCTGCTCGCGCGACTCGATGCGGGGGCTCGCGCCGACGTCGGCTGCAGCGGGGCTGTCGGCAGGCGGCGTGGTGGAGGGCATGGTCCGGGGGAGCGGGTGGGAAGAGGAGGAGGACGAAGGCGGAAGAGGCGCGGGACGAACCAAAGGTTTCAAAATGCAGCGCGCATCGTAACCGTAGGCCCCGGGGCGCCATGTGCGACCGAACCCTGGATTACGTAGGGAAGCACGCCGTTTTTCCTGAGGCCTTTCTTAACTTTTCGTGAGACCGATCGGGGCGCGCAGCGGGTCATCCATGCCTTCTCAGCTCCAGGCGCGGGTCAGCGCATCCCAGGCACTCGCGATCACCGGCTCGTTGCGCCGCGCCGCCAGCGACACGAAGCGCAGCGCGCAGTCGAGCTGCACCCGGTCGGCCAGCACCAGGCCGTGGGCCTGGCTCTCGCGGATCGCGATCGAGTCGCGCAGCAGGCTCAGGCCCACGCCCGACTTCAGCAGGTCGAGCATCGAGGCCTCCTGGTCGACCAGCGCCACGCGGCGCGGCGCCAGCCCCAGCGGTCCGAACACGCGTTCGAGCAGCCGGTGGTGCGCCGACTCGGGCGGCGTCCCGAGCCAGGGCAGTGCGGCCAGCGCCTTCCAGTCGCGCCCCGTCACCTGCGGCCCCCAGCCGGCCGGCGCCACCACGCGGTAGGTGAAGCGCGTGAGGGTGCGCGCGGCCAGCGCCGGATCGCCGCCGGCCACGTCCGCATCGCCGTCCGCATCGAGATGGAAGCCCACGTCGAGCTCGCCGCGCAGCACCTGCGCCAGCACCGTGCCGCTCATGCCGTGGCGCAGCTCGGTCTCGATCTGCGGCGCCGACTCGACCAGCTCGCGCAGGAACATGCCCAGGCGCGTGAATTCGGGATCGAGGATGGTGCCGATGCGCAGCGCGCCACGCACCGTCGACTGCAGGTTGCGCGCCGCCTGCTGCAGGTCGCCCACCGCGGCCAGCACGCGCTCGGCCTGCGGCAGCAGCGCCGCGCCGTCGGCCGTGAGCGCCAGCCCGTGCGGCGTGCGCGTGAACAGCTGCAGGCCGGTGTCCTCGGCCAGCCGCTTGAGCTGCAGGCTCACGGCCGGCTGCGTGAGGTGGAGCCGGGCGGCGGCGCGCGAGACGCTGCCTTCGCGCGCGGCCAGCACGAAGGCGCGCAGAATTTGCAGGTCCATCGCGGCGGCGGCAGTCATATAAATCGGATTTATACGCCATCTGATTCGATTTCATTGGCATTCCTGGCGTGGATTGGGCCAAATCAGGCGCAGCGGCTCACGGCCGATCCATGAGTACGGGAAATATCGATGACGGAGACAAGCCCCTTGAGCAACGACACCACCTTCGACTACATCGTCATCGGCGCGGGCACCGCCGGCGCGCTGCTCGCGAACCGGCTCAGCGCCGACAAGGACAAGCGCGTGCTGCTGGTCGAGGCCGGCCGCAAGGACGACTACCACTGGATCCACATCCCGGTCGGCTACCTCTACTGCATCGGCAACCCGCGCACCGACTGGCTCTACAGCACCGAGCCCGATGCCGGCCTCAACGGCCGCGTGCTGCGCTATCCGCGCGGCAAGACGCTGGGCGGCTGCTCGAGCATCAACGGCATGATCTACATGCGCGGCCAGTCGCGCGACTACGAGCAGTGGGCATCGCTCACCGGCGACGAGGAATGGCGCTGGCAGAACGTGCTGCCGGCCTTCAAGAAGCACGAGGACTTCTACCTCGGCGCCGACGAGATGCACGGCGCGGGCGGCGAATGGCGGGTCGAGAAGCAGCGGCTGCGCTGGGACATCCTCGACGCCTTCGCGGCCGCCGCGGTCGAGGCCGGCGTGCCGCACACCACCGACTTCAACCGCGGCAGCAACGAGGGCGTGGGCTACTTCCAGGTCAACCAGAAGAACGGCTGGCGCTGGAACACGGCCAAGGCCTTCCTGCGGCCCACCTGCTACGGCCGGCCCAACTTCGAGCTCTGGACCGGCGCGCAGGTCTCGCAGCTGGTGATCGAGCGGCAGGCCGACGGCACGCAACGCTGCACCGGCGCCCGGATCTGGAACGGCCACGAGATGGTGACGGCGCACGCCACGCGCGAGGTGATCCTGAGCGCGGGCAGCATCGGCTCGCCGCAGATCCTGCAGCTCTCGGGCATCGGCCCGGCCGAACTGCTGCGCCAGCACGGCATCGAGGTGGCGGTCGACGCGCCCGGCGTCGGCGCCAACCTGCAGGACCACCTGCAGATCCGCGCGGTCTACAAGATCGACGGCGCGCCCACGCTCAACGTGCTGGCCTCTTCGATGGTCGGCAAGGCGCGCATCGGCCTCGAGTACCTGCTCAGCCGCAGCGGCCCGATGAGCATGGCGCCCTCGCAGCTCGGCGCCTTCACGCGCAGCTCGCCCGACCGCGAGTGGCCCAACATCCAGTACCACGTGCAGCCGCTGTCGCTCGATGCCTTCGGCGAGCCGCTGCACGCGTTCCCGGCCTTCACCGCGAGCGTGTGCAACCTCAACCCGACCAGCCGCGGCACGGTGCGCATCCGCTCGAATCGCTTCGCGGACGCGCCCGCGATCGCGCCCAACTACCTGAGCACCGACGCCGACCGCAAGGTGGCGGCCGACTCGCTGCGCGTGACGCGCCGCATCGCCGCGCAGCCCGCGCTCGCCAGGTACAAACCGCAGGAATGGAAGCCCGGCGTGCAGTACCAGAGCGACGAGGACCTCGCGCGCCTGGCCGGCGACATCGCGACCACCATCTTCCATCCGGTGGGCACCACCAGGATGGGCGCCGACGGCGACCCGATGGCGGTGCTCGACGCGCGGCTGCGGGTGCGCGGCGTGCAGGGGCTGCGCGTGGTCGATGCGGGCGCGATGCCGACCATCACGAGCGGCAACACCAACAGTCCGACCTTGATGATGGCGGAGAAGGCGGCGGGCTGGATTCGCGCGGAAGCCGGGCGCTGAGAGCGAGGAACCGTTCGGGCCGAGCCTGGCCTGTCCTGAGCCTGTCGAAGGGCGAAGCCTCGCGTGGCGCTTCGACAAGCTCAGCGTGAACGGTTTGGGTTTTCCTTCTTCGAACGCAAGGCAGCAGCCGGGGCGCGTCCCCGGCCGGCGGCTTCTTCGAGCCGCACCTTCGCCCCTTCGAGCATCAGGTCCACGCCGATCTCGAACAGCGCATCGGGCCCCGCCGCGCGGTAAGTGGCGAAGGCTTCGGCCAGCAACGGCCGCGAGGCCGCGGCGGCATCGAGCGTCTGCTGCTGCATCGCCGCGTCGGCCGGCGTCGCCTGTTGCTCGAGCACGCAGCCCACGGTGTAGCGGCCCAGCGCGATCAGCAGGGTCATCGCCTGCGCGGGCGGCACGCCCAGGCGCACCACGGCCGCGAGCTGGGCCTCGACCATGTCGAGGTCGCCCGGGTCGGGCTCGGAGCCCGCATGCAGGCGCGCGCCGTCGCGCCGCGCCAGCAGCGCGCGCCGGAAGCTGCGCGCGTTCTCGCGCAGGAAGCCCTCCCAGCTCTCGTCGGGCAGCGGCAACTTGCGGTGATGGCTGCGGCGCAGGATCTCGCCGTTCATCGCGTCGAGCAGCGCGCGCTTGTTCTTGAAGTGCCAGTAGAGGGCGGGCTGCTGCACGCCGAGCCTCTCGGCCAGCAGCCGGGTGCTGAGCTTGTCCATGCCGACCTCGTCGAGCAGCGAGAGTGCCGCCTGGAGGATCACGTCGCGGTCCAGTTTCATTCAGATGTCGTGCTTGCCGGGTGTCGATCCGGGAGGGTACTTCACAGTCCAAAATTTATCGTTGATAATTCCTTATCAACGATAAATTCCAACATGTCTTCTCCTTCCATTCCATTCGCCGGAGGCCGCCACGCGCAGGCGGTGATCCTGGCGATCGTCACGCTCGACGCCATCGGCATCAGCCTGGTCATGCCGATCGTGCCGAGCCTGCTGCGCGAGGTCGGCCACAGCGGCGAGCTCGGCTGGCACTTCGGCGCCTTCCTCTCGCTCTACGCGCTGATGCAGTTCCTCTGCGCGCCCGTGCTGGGCGCGCTCAGCGACCGCTTCGGCCGCCGGCCGGTGCTGCTGATCTCCGTGCTGGGCGCCGCGATCGACGCGCTGTTCATGGCCTTCGCGCCCTCGCTGTGGCTGCTGTTCGTGGGCCGCGCGATCGCCGGCATGACGGGCGCGAGCATGGCCGTGGCCTCGGCCGCCATCGCCGACCTCACGCCCGAGCACCAGCGCGCGCGCTGGTTCGGCCGCATGGGCGCCTGCTTCGGGCTGGGCTTCATCGCCGGGCCGGCGCTCGGCGGCGTGCTCGGCGACCACGGCGTGCGCCTGCCCTTCATCGCGGCGGCCGCGCTCAACGGCCTGACCTTCCTGGTCGGCCTGCTGGTGCTGCGCGAATCGCGGCCGCCGGCGCTCGCCGCGCAGCCCTTCGACCGCGGCGTGCTGCATCCGCTCGCGCCGCTGCGCTGGGCCACGAGCTTTCCCGCGCTGCTGCCGCTGCTCGGCGTGTTCCTGCTGCTGGTGCTGGTGGGCGAGGTCGCGGGCACGACCTGGGTGCTCTACGGCCAGGACCGCTATGCCTGGAACGGCACCATGGTCGGCTTCTCGCTCGCGGTCTTCGGCCTGCTGCATGCGCTGGTGCAGGGCTTCGCGGCCGGCCCGCTGGTCGAGCGCTGGGGCGAGCGCGCGGCGATCGCCGTCGGCACCATCGCCGACGGCACCGGCTATGCGCTGATCGCCTTCGCCTCCCAGGGCTGGATGGCCATCGCGCTGCTGCCGCTGCTGTGCATGGGCGGCGTCTGCGCGCCCGCGCTGCAGGCCACGCTGTCGGCGCGCGTGGGCGAGGCGCAGCAGGGCCGGCTGCAGGGCGTGCTCGCGAGCATCACCAGCCTGGCCGCGGTGTTCGGGCCGCTGCTGATCAGCCCGCTCTACTTCGCGTTCCGCACGCGCTTTCCGGGCATCGTGTGGCTCGCGGGCGCCTCGCTCTACCTGCTGTGCCTGCCGGTGCTGCTGCGCCGCACGCGCTGAGCCGCTCCGCCGGCGGCGCGGTCACTTCTCGATCGTCTTGTTCCAGCGCGCATTCCAGGCCGGCCGGTTGGCATTGATGCTCTCCCAGTCGATGGTGATCGCGGTCTTCATCCACTGGTTGATCTCGGCCACCTGCGTCGCGCCCTCGCCCACGGCCGGGGCCTTGGGATTGGTCGGGATCTGCGCGCCGTACTGCAGCACGTTGGCCTGCGCCAGCGGGCTCAGCAGGAACTCGGCGAGCTTCTGCGACAGCTCGGGCTCGCTGTTGTTGGCGATCACGCACTGGCCCACCATCAGCACCACCGCGCCTTCCTTGGGCGGCGCGTATTCCACCGGGATGCCCTTGACCTTGAGCGCGGCCACGGCGGTGGGCGTAAGCGGGAAGATCGCGGCTTCGCCGGTCTGCACCATCTCCGAGAGCTTGGCCGAGCTCGGGATGTACTCGAGCACATTCGGGCCGACGGTGGTCGGCCAGGCCTTGAAGCCGGGCTCCACGTTCTTGTCGTTGCCGCCCTGGATGCGGTTGAACATCAGGAAGCCGTGCAGCCCGAAGGACGAGGACGACATCGACTGGAACACCACCTTGCCCTTGAACTTCGGATCGGCCAGGTCCATCCACGAGGTGGGCGCGGCCCAGCCCTTCTCCTTGAACATCTTCGCGTTGTAGGCCAGGCCGGTCATGCCCAGGCTCACGCCGCTGGCCATGTCGTCCTTGAAGCGCGCGGCCGGGTAGATCTCGGCCAGCGAGGGATTGGGCTTCTGCTTCTGGCACAGGCCCATGCCGATGGCGCGCACCATGATGCCGTCGTCGAGGAACATCACGTGCATCTGCGGCCGGTCCTTGTTGGCCTGGGCCTTGGCGAGGATGTCGGAGGAGGTGCCGGGCACCACCACCACCTTCGCGCCGTAGAGCTTCTCGAAGGCCGGGAAGACGTACTGCGTGTACGCCTTCTCCATCGTGCCGCCGTTCATGCCGATGTAGAGCGTCTTCGTCTGCGCGTGGGCCGCGCCGCCGAAGCCCGCGAGGGCGGCCGCCGCGGTGCCGGCGAAGGTGAGGAAAAAGGAAGTGCGGTCGCGTCGTGCCATGGTGGGACTCTCCGTTCAGTGTCGAGGGTGGATCTGCGGTTGCGGTGGGTTGCTCTTGTCGTGTTCAGTGCGAGGCCGATGCGGCGGCTTCGGCGGGCCGCGCGGCCCGCGTGTCGGGAAGGAAGCGCTCGATCGCGAAGGCCTCGATCGGCGTGGTGCTGCGGCCATCGCGCGCCAGCTCGGCCAGCACCTCGCCCGCGGCCGGGCCGATCTGGAAGCCCGCGCCCGCGAAGCCGAAGCCGTGGAACAGGCCGGACGTGGTGCGGCTCGGCCCCAGCACCGGCTGGCGGTCGGGCAGGTAGCCCTCGGTGCCGCTCCAGGTGCGGATGAAATGCGCATGCGCGAGCCGCGGCAGCAGTTCGATCGCCTGCGTCGACAGCGTGGCGATGGCGTCGCGCTCGGAGCGCGCGCGCTCGGCATCGAGGCCGATGCCGGCGCCGCCGCCGAGCACCAGGTTGCCGCGCGCGACCTGGCGGCAGTAGATGCCGCCGCCCTCGACGCCGAGGCTCCAGTCCATGAAGAAGGGCAGGGGCTCGGTCACCGCCATCGCGGGATGGCCCGACTGCAGCGGCACGGCCTCGCCGAAGTGGGTGGCGATCGGGCCCGACCAGGCGCCCGCGCAGTTCAGCAGCACCGGCGAGCGCACCTCGAGCGTGCCCTCGGCATGCGTGGCGCGCAGCCGGAACAGCGTGCCGTCGTGCGCGACCTCGTCGACGCGGTGGCGCTCGAACACCTGCGCGCCCGCACGCTGCGCCGCGAGCGCGAAGGCCGGCGACACCAGCCGCGGATTGGCCTGCCCGTCCTCGATGCACAGCGAGCCGCCGAGTGCGCGCGCGCCGAGCCAGGGGCAGTGCTCGCGCAGCCGCGCGCCCGTCACCAGCTCGAGCCCGAGGTCGAAGCCGGCGTCGCGCACGCTCGCGCGGTAGCGTTCGAGCGCGGCCATGTCGTCCTCGCTGCGGCCGATCTTGAAATGGCCCGAGCGCTGGTATTCGCCCTCGGTGCCGATCAGCTCGCCGAGACGGCCCCAGATGCGGTGCGCGCGCTGCGCCAGCGGCAGCTGGCTCAAGGGCCGGCCCTGGCGCCGCACGCCGCCGTAGTTGACGCCGCTGGAGCGCGAGCCGCAGAGGTCGCGCTCGAGCAGCACCACGTCCAGGCCCATGCGCCGCAGCGCGAGCGCGGCCGACGAACCCACGATGCCGCCGCCGACGATCGCTACGTCAGTGCGCAGGGTGCGGGTGGTGCTCATGCGCTGACTCCATCGGCGGGGGCCTGCGTGACGAGCCGGATCGGTATCGGCTTGACCGGCGCCTGCCCGCGCAGCCGGCCGACCTGCGCGAGCGGCTGGCCGGTCGCGTGCGCGAGGATCTCGGCCGCGGCCACGCCGCACATGCGGCCCTGGCAACGGCCCATGCCCACGCGCGACAGCGCCTTGAGGCGGTTGAGTTCATCGGCGCCGTTGACCGCGACGGTCTGGCGCAGCGTGCCGGCCGTGATGTTCTCGCAGCGGCAGACGACGAGCTCGTCGGGTGCATTCGCGGCCCAGTCGTGCGGCAGCGGAAACGCGCGTTCGAGTCCGCGGCGAAAGCCCGTCAGTGCATCGAGCTTGCGTTCGAGCAGCGCGGCGCGCGCGCCATCGACGGCCACGCCCTGGTCCGCGAGCAGCGCGAGCGCCGCGCGCTCGCCGGCCCACTCGGCCGCGTCGGCGCCCATGATGCCGGCGCCATCGCCCGCGAGGTACACGCCCGCCACGCTCGAGCGGCCCGCCGCATCGCGCACCGGCAGGTGGGCGCGGTGCATCGGCGCGAATTCGAAGCGGCAGCCCAGCAGGTCGGCGAGCTGGGTCTCGGAACGCAGCGCGTAGCCGAAGCCGACGGCATCGCAGTCGATGCGGCGTTCCTCGCGGCCGTCGTGCCAGGCGACGCCGGTGACGCGGCTCGCCGCATCGTCGCCGAGCACGCGCAGCGGCCGCACGCCGCCATGCAGCGGCACGCCATGCGCACGCAGCCAGGCGACGAAGTAGATGCCCTTCGCGAGCACCGCCGGTTGCCGCAGCATCGCGGGCGTGGCCGCGACCTGGTCCGCGAGGCGCGCGGTGTCGAGCACGGCCGCGACCTGCGCGCCGGCCTTCGCATACTGGTAGGCCACGAGATAGAGCAGCGGCCCCGTGCCCATGAACACCACGCGCTGCCCGATGGCGCAGCCCTGGAACTTGAGCGCCACCTGCGCGCCGCCGAGCGTGTAGACGCCGGGCAGGGTCCAGCCCGGCAGCGGCAGCACGCGGTCGGTGGCGCCGGTGGCCACGATCAGCGGGCCATGCGGCACGCGCGCGGTGCTGCGCGTCGGGCCGTGCAGCACGTCGAGCACGCCGCCCTGCGCGTTCCACACCAGGCTGTCGGGCCGGTGGTCGATGCGATCGCGCAGGCCATCGAAGGCCGCGTGCACCGCGTTCGCGCGCGCGGCCTCGAAGCCGTAGAGCGTGGCCGCCGCGCGTTCGACGAAGTTGGCGGGCGGGCGGCGGTAGATCTGTCCGCCGGCGCGCGCGGCCTCGTCGATCACGACCGGGCGCAGGCCATGCGCGACCAGCGCCTGCGCGGCGCGCACGCCGGCCGGGCCGGCGCCGACGATCACGGGGGGACGTGCCGTCGTCGTCATGCCTCGCTCCGCCCGGTGACCAGCGCCATGCCCGGCGCGATGAAGGTGGAGCAGGCGCGCAGCCGTTCGCCCTCGGCGGTCGAGATCCAGCAGTCCTGGCAGGCGCCCATCATGCAGAAGCCCGCGCGCGGCGCGTCGCTGAACTCGTTGCGGCGCAGCTGGGCGGCCTGCGTGAGCACGGCGGTCAGCACCGTGTCGCCGGCCAGCGCCGACGCGGGCGCGCCGTCGAGCGTGAAGGGCACGGTGGCGCGGCCGGTCTCGGCCACGCGGTGCAGCAGTGCATGGGTCGCCATCTACTTGCGTCCCACCAGCACGCGGTCCAGGCCATAGAGCCGGTCGAGCACCACCATCGCAATGGCAGTGACCGCCACCATCAGCGCCGACACCGCGGCCATCAGCGGGTCGATCGATTCGGTGGCGTACATGTACATGCGCACCGGCAGCGTCACCGTGCTCGGCGAGGTGACGAAGATCGACATCGTCACTTCGTCGAAGCTGTTGATGAAGGCCAGCATCCAGCCGCCGGTGACGCCCGGCAGGATCATCGGCAGCGTGATGCGGCGGAACACGGTGGCCTGGCTCGCACCCAGCGAGAGCGCGGCCTGCTCGGCGCTGCGGTCGAAGCCCACCAGCGCCGCCACCACCAGCCGCAGCGTGTAGGGCGTGACGATCAGCGCATGCGCCATCACCAGCCAGCCGAAGCTGCCGGTGCCGCCCACCAGCGCGAACAGCCGCAGCAGCGCGACGCCGAGCACCAGGTGCGGAATGATCAGCGGCGACAGGAACAGGCCGTTGAGGAAGTCGCGGCCCGGGAAGTCGTAGCGCGTGATCGCCATGCCGGCCGGCACCGCGAGCAGCGTCGCGATGGTGGCCGCGCTCAGCGCGAGCCACAGGCTGTTCCAGAACGACTGCATGAAGTCCGGATGCGCGAACACCGCCTCGAACCAGCGCAGCGAGAAATGCGTGGTCGGGATGGTCAGCGTGTTCTCGGGCGTGAACGCGACGATGCAGACCACCAGCAGCGGGGCCAGCATGAAGGTGATGACGAGCGCGTTGAACGCGAGGGCGATGGGGCCGTTCCTGCTCATGCGATCACCCCAGCGCCTTCTTGTAGCGGCCTTCCACGAGCCGGTTGTAGCTGAGCATCACCACGAGGTTGGCCACCAGCAGCGTGAGCGCCACCGCCGCGCCGAGCGGCCAGTTGAGCTCGCTCAGGTACTCGTCGTAGACCACGGTCGCGACCATCTTGAGGCGGCGCCCGCCGAGCAGGCCGGGGATCGCGAACGAGCTCGCCGCGAGACCGAACACGATGAGGCTGCCCGAGAGGATGCCGGGCATCACCTGCGGCAGCACGATGCGGCGCAGCGTGGTGAAGGGCGTGGCATTGAGCGAGAGGGCCGCGTTCTCCACGCCGGGATCGAGCTTCTGCAGCGAGGTCCAGACCGGGATCACCATGAACGGCAGCATCACGTGCACCAGCGCGATCACCACGGCCGCGCTGGTGTAGAGGATCTTCACCGGGCCGATGCCCACCAGCTGCAGCAGCGCGTTGACCGCGCCCTCGGGGCCCAGCAGCATGCTCCAGCCGAAGGCGCGCACCACCACCGACACCAAAAGCGGCGCCAGCACCACCAGCAGCAGCACCGAGCGCCAGGGGTTGCGCATGCGGCTCAGCACATAGGCTTCGGGTGCGCCGATCAGCACGCAGATCAGCGTGACCAGCGCCGAGATCCAGAAGGTGCGCCAGAAGATGCCGTGGTAGTAGTCGTCGCCGAACACCTGCGCGTAGTGCGCGAGCGTGAACTCGCCGGCGCGCGGGCCGCTGGCCGGGTCGTAGACGTTGAAGGACAGCACGGCCGTGAGCAGCAGCGGCACCACGAGCAGCGCGATGAACAGCACCAGCGCGGGACCGGAGAGCCACCACGGCGTGGCCTTGCGGGAGGTTCCGCTCATGCCGCCACCGCCGCGTCGTCGCGCAACAGGCGCGTGCAGTGCGCGGGCCAGTCGATGCCGGCCGCGTCGCCTTCGTCGAGCGCGGCGCGGCCGTCGTTGGGGCTCAGCACCATCAGTTCGCCGGCCGGCGTGGCGAGCCGGTAGAGCCACTGGCTGCCGAGGAAGAAGCGCTCCTGCACCCTGCCGTCGAGCCGGCCGCTGCCCGCGGGCACCAGCTGCAGCTTCTCGGGGCGCACGCTCATCAGCACGGCGGCGCCGCTGTCGTAGCCGCCTTCGTCCACCTCGACCGCGAGCGGCCCGACCGCCACGTTGCAGCTGCCCGTGCCGCAGGCCGTGACCCGGCCCGGCAGCAGGTTGGCCTTGCCCACGAAGGTCGAGATGAAGCGCGTGCTCGGATGCTCGTAGACGCGGTGCGGATGGTCGATCTGCGTCGCGCGGCCGGCTTCCATCACCACCACGCGGTCGCTGATCGACATCGCCTCGCTCTGGTCGTGCGTGACCATCACCGTGGTGGTGCCGACCTTGCGCTGGATCTGGCGCAGCTCGAACTGCATCTCCTCGCGCAGCTTGGCGTCGAGGTTCGACAGCGGCTCGTCGAGCAGGAGCACCGGCGGCTCGATCACCAGCGCGCGCGCCAGCGCCACGCGCTGCCGCTGGCCGCCCGAGAGCTCGCGCGGATAGCGCGTGGCATGTGCCTCGAGGTGCACCAGCGCCAGCGCCTGCTGCACGCGCTCGCGGCGCTCGGCCTTCGGCATCTTGCGCATCTCGAGGCCGAAGCTCACGTTGTCGGCCACCGTCATGTGCGGAAACAGCGCATAGCTCTGGAACACGATGCCCAGGCCGCGCGTGTTGGCCTTGGCATGCGTGATGTCCTGGCCCGCGAGCTCGATGCGGCCGCTGGTCACGGCCTCGAAGCCCGCGATCATCTGCAGCGTGGTGGTCTTGCCGCAGCCCGAGGGGCCGAGCAGCGAGACGAACTCGCCCTTCTCGACCGAGAGGTTCATGGCCGTCACCGCGCGGGTGCCGCCATAGGACTTGGACACGTCGGTGAGCCGCAGGAATGACATGGAAACGCCTTTCGTCGGGGGTCGGAATCCACGGCCGGCGCGCGGGCGCCGGGGCCATGAATGCGTGAGTGCTTTCGGTTCACTCTATTGCAACGATCGCGCCAGACCGCCACGGGTATTCCATTAATCAGAATATTTCTTCAATTTATTCCGTTCAATGGAATATGATGGCCCGAGCAAGATCGACGTATTCCAAGGAAACGGGACATGGAAACCACAACCGCGGCCAGCGGCGGCGTGCCGCGCATCTTTTCGGTGATCCGGGCGCTCGGCGTGGTGCAGGCCGAGGGCGGCCGCGTCACCCAGATCGCGCGCGCCGTCGGCCTCACGCAGGCCACCACGCACCGCCTGCTGCAGTCGCTGATGGCCGAGGGCGTGGTCGAGCAGGACGAGCGCAGCAAGCTGTACCGGCTGAGCATCGAGTTCTTCGCGCTCGCGGCCAACGCCGGCAATCCCGGCGACCTGCGCACCCTGTGCCGGCCCGCGCTGCTGCGCCTGTGCGCGAGCCTGGGCGACAGCATCTTCCTGCTGGTGCGCAGCGGCTTCGACGCCGTGTGCCTCGACCGCAGCGAGGGCCCGTTCCCGATCCGTTCGTTCACCGGCGACATCGGCGGACGCATCGCGCTCGGCGTGGGGCAGGGCGCGCTCGCGATCCTGGCCTTCCTGCCCGAGGGCGAGCGCGAGGAGGTGATCCGCTTCAACCTCTCGCGCGTGCGCGAGTACGGCGTGTACGACGAGGTCTACCTGCGCACCGAGATCGAGCGCGTGCGCCAGAGCGGCTTCGCGGGCCGCAACACCGGCCTGCTCGAGGGCATGGCCGGCGTGGCCGTGCCCATCCTTGACCGCGAGGGCCGCGCCGTGGCCGCGCTGAGCGTGGGCACCATCGCCGACCGCCTCAACGCCGACCGGCTGCCGACCGTGGTCGACCTGCTGCAGCGCGAGGCGGTGGCGATCGGGCCGAGGATCAATCCCTTCGATGCCTCGCTGCGCCGGCCCGCGCAGAGCCTGGCGGGGTCGCCGGCGGGGCAGAGGATCACTGCTTGAGCTTGCGGTCCTCGTTCTTCGCTTCCTGCATTGCCTCGGGCTCCAGTTCCTCGGCATAGCGGTTGAGCCGGATGAAGAGGCCCCAGCCGGCCATCATCAGCCCGACCGCGCCCAGCATGGCGGCCGCGTGCAGCATCAGCTCCGGCGCCTCGCGCGCCTTGAAGGTGGCGACCAGCCCTTCGACCGCGACCGCCACCACGATCACCACCATGAAGCGCGAGAGGAATCGGCGCACCCGCGTCGGCGCGCCGATGTGGGCGTCGCGCACCACCTCTTCCTCCACCACCGTCTGCGAGATCTGCAGCGCCACCACGGCGGCCGCGAGCAGGCCCACCGCCTCGATGATCGCTTCGGCGGCCGGCAGGTCGAGGTCGTGCACGACCGCGCCCCAGCCGGCGCGTGCCGCGATCACGATCAGAACCAGCGACGCGATGGCGAAGGCGAGCGCCATCAGCGCGTGGACCGCGGCATAGAGGGTGTGGATCAGCTTCATGGCAGGGGCGGCGAAGTGAGAGTGCCGCATCGTCGGCGCCGGGCGCGGATCGGTGCGTAGGCGCGCGAGCCGTTTCGAGGAACGCGCGCGGCGGGTGATGCGGACGCGAGCTCCGGCGGCCTAGTTCCTTCGCCAAACGCATCAGGTCCTTCCATATTTTCACTAGCCAACCCCGCCCACTTCGCAGATATTGGCGCGGTTCCCCCGACCCCGGTCGCCTTCCTTCTTCCTTCTTCCCGACTCCCCCGCGGAGCGCGCCATGTCCGAAGTCCACACCTCCGTCTCCCTCCCTTCCGAAGTCGAACAACTGCTCCAGCGCCTGGGCGTGCCGCGCGAGTCCCACGTCGGCGGCGCGCTGACGGTGCGCTCGCCGCTCACGGGCGAGGTGATCGCCCAGGTCGCGCAGACCGCGCCGGCCGCGGCCACCGAGACCATCGCGCGCGCGCATGCCGCCTTCAAGGCCTGGCGCGCGGTGCCGGCGCCGCGGCGCGGCGAACTGGTGCGGCTGCTCGGCGAGGAGCTGCGCGCGGCCAAGCGCGACCTCGGCCGGCTGGTCACGCTCGAGGCCGGCAAGGTGCCGTCCGAGGGCGCGGGCGAGGTGCAGGAAATGATCGACATCTGCGACTTCGCGGTCGGCCTGTCGCGCCAGCTCTACGGCCTCACGCTGGCCACCGAGCGCGCCGAGCACCGGATGATGGAAACCTGGCATCCGCTGGGCGTGTGCGGCGTGATCTCGGCCTTCAACTTCCCGGTCGCGGTGTGGTCGTGGAACGCGGCGCTGGCGCTGGTGTGCGGCGACCCGGTGGTGTGGAAGCCGTCCGAGAAGACGCCGCTGACCGCGCTCGCGGTGCATGCGATCGCGGCGCGCGCCATCGAGCGCTTCGGCGCCGACGCGCCCGAGGGCCTGCTCGGCCTGCTGCTGGGCCAGCGCGACATCGGCGAGCTGCTGGTCGACGACCACCGCGTGGCGGTGCTGTCGGCCACCGGCTCCACCGCCATGGGCCGCCAGGTCGGTCCCAAGCTCGCGGCCCGCTTCGCGCGCGCCATCCTCGAACTCGGCGGCAACAACGCGGCCATCGTCACGCCCTCGGCCGATCTCGACCTCACCTTGCGCGCGATCGCCTTCGCGGCCATGGGCACGGCGGGCCAGCGCTGCACCACGCTGCGCCGGCTGTTCGTGCACGAGAGCGTGTACGACAAGCTGGTGCCGCGCCTCGTCAAGGTGTATGGCGGCGTGAAGGTCGGCGATCCGCGCGAGGCCGGCACGCTGGTCGGTCCGCTGATCGACCGCGCGGCCTTCGAAGGCATGCAGAAGGCGCTCGACGAGAGCCGCGATGCCGGCGCTGTCGTGCATGGCGGCGGCCGCGTCGAGGGCATCGGCGGCGCCGAGGCCTACTACGCGCGCCCGGCGCTGGTCGAACTGAAGGCGCATGCCGGCGCGGTGCTGCGCGAGACCTTCGCGCCGATCCTCTACGTGGTGCGCTATGCCTCGCTCGACGAGGCGATCGAGCAGCACAACGCGGTGGGCGCGGGCCTGTCGTCGTCGATCTTCACGCTCGACATGCGCGAGGCCGAGCGCTTCCTCTCGTGCGCCGGCTCCGACTGCGGCATCGCCAACGTCAACATCGGCCCGAGCGGCGCCGAGATCGGCGGCGCCTTCGGCGGCGAGAAGGAAACCGGCGGCGGCCGCGAGGCCGGCTCCGACAGCTGGAAGGCCTACATGCGCCGCGCGACGAACACCATCAACTACTCGACGGCACTGCCTCTCGCACAGGGCGTGACCTTCGACATCGGCGACTGATTTCCTGCGACGCAGGCATCGGCCGCGGCGGCGCATGAGCGTCGCCGCGGGCGGATGCCTGCGCGAGCGCCAGACCCCATCACCACAACGACGAGGAGACGACGACATGAACTTCATCCCATCCCTGCACCCGCTCAAGGCCGCGGCCGCCACGCTGCTGCTGGCCCTGGCCGCCACGGCCGGCGCGCAGCAACCTGCGCCCGCGGGCACGCTCGAGAAGATCGCCGCCAGCGGCAAGGCGGTGCTCGGCGTGCGCGAGGCCTCGCCGCCCATGGCCTACATGCTGGGCGCGGGCGAGAAGTACGTGGGCTACCACGTGGAGCTGTGCGAGCGCGTGCTCAAGGACATCGTGCCGGCCGCGAAGCTCGAGTACATGGCGGTCACCGCGCAGAACACCATTCCGCTGGTGCAGAACGGCACGCTCGACATCGGCTGCGGGCCCACCACCAACAACCTCGCGCGCCAGCAGCAGGTGGCCTTCGCGCTCACCACCTACGTGAGCGAGGTGCGCATGGCCACGCGCGTCGACTCGGGCATCACCACGCTCGACCAGCTCGCGGGCCGCACCGTGTCGGCCTCGACCGGCACGACGGCGGTGCAGCTGCTGCGCAAGCGCGAGCGCACGAACAACGTGAGCATCAACACCATGCTCGGCAAGGACCACCTCGAGAGCTTCCTGCTGATGGAGTCGGGCCGCGCCGATGCCTTCGTGCTCGACGACAACCTGCTGGCCGGGATCATCGCGAACTCGAAGAACCCCACGGCCTACCGCATCGTCGGCGAGCCGCTGGGCTCGGAGCCGATCGCGCTGCTGTTCCGCAAGGACGACCCGGCCTTCAAGGCGGCGGTCGACGGCGCGCTGCGCCGCCTCATGAAGAGCGGCGAGCTCGAGCGCATCTACACCAAGTGGTTCGTGGCGCCGATTCCGCCGAAGAACACCAGCCTGAACCTGCCGATGAGCGCGGTGCTCAAGCAACTGGTGCTCGAGCCCAACGACAAGCCGCTGGAGAGCTACGCCAAGTGAGTCCCGACACCGCCGCCTCTTCGTCCTCCTCCTCGGACTTCGTGCCGGCGCAGCGCGTGCGCGCGCTCGGCGTGTCGGAAATCCTGCGCATCACCGACCATGCCAATGCGCTCAAACGCGCGGGCCGCCCGGTGATCGTGCTGGGCGCGGGCGAGCCCGACTTCGACACGCCCGACAACGTGCGCGAGGCCGCGGTGCGCGCCATCGGGCGCGGCGACACGCGCTACACGGTGCTCGACGGCAGCCCGGCGATGAAGGCGGCGGTGCAGCTCAAGTTCAGGCGCGACAACGCGCTGGACTTCGGCCTCGACGAGATCAGCGTGAGCGCGGGCGCCAAGCAGGTGATCTTCAACGCGCTGATGGCGAGCCTCGATCCGGGCGACGAGGTGATCCTGCCCGCGCCCTACTGGACCTCGTACGCCGACATCGTGCGCATCTGCGGCGGCGTGCCGGTCGGCGTGCCCTGCGGCGACGCGCAGGGCTTCCGGCTCGAGCCCGCGCAGCTCGAGGCGGCGATCACGCCGCGCACGCGCTGGCTGTTCCTGAACTCGCCCTCGAACCCGAGCGGCGCGGCCTACGGTGCCGACCAGCTGAAGCCGCTGTGCGAGGTGCTGCTGCGGCATCCGCGCGTGTGGGTGCTGGCCGACGACATCTACGAGCACATCCTCTACGACGGCCTGGCCTTCGCCACGCCGGCGGCGGTGGAGCCGCGGCTGCGCGAGCGCACGCTGACGATCAACGGCGTGTCGAAGGCCTATGCGATGACCGGCTGGCGCGTGGGCTACGGCGCGGGGCCGCGCGCGCTGATCGCGGCGATGGCCGTGGTGCAGAGCCAGACCACCTCGTGCCCCTCGTCGGTGAGCCAGGCCGCGGCGATCGAGGCGCTGACCGGGCCGCAGGGCATCGTGGCCGAGCGGCGCGACGACTTCCAGCGCCGGCGCGACTTCGTGGTGGCCGCGCTCAACCGCATCGACGGCCTGCATTGCCCGCGGCCCGAGGGCGCGTTCTATACCTTCGCGCGCTGCGAGGGCCTGCTGGGACGGCGCACGCGCCGCGGCGCGCTGCTGGCCAGCGACGCGGACTTCTGCCGCTACCTGCTCGAGGACTTCGAGGTGGCGGTGGTGCCGGGCAGCGTGTTCGGGCTCGCGCCCTATTTCCGCATCTCGTACGCGACCTCGATGGCGCAGCTCGAGGAGGCCTGCGCGCGCATCGCGGCGGCCTGCGCGGCGCTCGAATGACTTCGCATGTCTCCCTCCTCCGCTGGGGGAGGGCCGGGGTGGGGGCTCGCGGCGCATCCATCGCCCGGTGCCCCCATCCCGGCCTTCCCCCAGCGGGGGAAGGAGCAAAACCCTTTCTTGGAGAAAGCACTTGAATCACTCCCCCCGCACCGGCGGCCAGCTCCTGGTCGACCAGCTCGTCCTGCACGGCGTCGAGCAGCTGTTCTGTGTTCCCGGCGAAAGCTTCCTCGCGGTGCTCGATGCGCTGCATGACGCATCGATCGCCGTCACCGTCTGCCGCCAGGAAGGCGGCGCCACCATGATGGCCGAGGCGCAGGGCAAGCTCACCGGCCGGCCCGGCGTCTGCTTCGTCACGCGCGGACCGGGCGCGACCAATGCCTCGGCCGGCGTCCACATCGCGCACCAGGACTCGACGCCGCTGCTGCTGTTCGTGGGCCAGGTCGCGCGCGAGGCGCTGGGACGCGAGGCCTTCCAGGAGCTCGACTACGGCGCGGTGTTCGGCACCATGGCCAAGTGGGTGGTGCAGATCGACGATCCCGCGCGCGTGCCCGAGCTGGTGTCGCGCGCCTTCCATGTGGCGACCTCGGGCCGGCCCGGCCCGGTGGTGATCGCGCTGCCCGAGGACATGCTGACCGAGGCCGCCGCGGTGGCCGACGCGTTGCCCTATGCCGTGACCGAAACCCATCCGGGCGCGGCGCAGATCGCCGAGCTGCAGCAGCGCCTCGCGCAGGCCGAGCGGCCGGTGGTGGTGCTCGGCGGCAGCCGCTGGTCGGCCGAGGCCACGCGGCAGTTCGCGCAGTTCGCGGAGGCCTTCTCGCTGCCCGTGTACTGCTCGTTCCGGCGCCAGATGCTGCTGTCGGCCGAGCATCCCTGCTACGCGGGCGACCTGGGGCTGGGCGCCAATCCGCGCATGCTGCAGCGCATCCGCGAGGCCGACCTGGTGCTGCTGGTCGGCGGCCGGCTGTCGGAGGTGCCGTCGCAGGGCTACGAGCTGCTGGCCATTCCGCAGCCCGCGCAGGCGCTGGTGCACGTGCATGCCGACGCCGACGAACTCGGCAAGCTCTACCGGCCCGCGCTGGGCATCCATGCCACGCCGCGTGCCTTCGCCGAGGCGGTGGCCGGGCTCAAGCCGGCGCGGGCGCCGGCCTGGAAGTCGCGCACGGCCGAGGCGCGCGAGGAGTTCCTGCGCTGGAGCGATCCGGCGCCGATCCGCGTGCCCGGTCCGCTGCAGATGGGCGAGGTGATGCAGCACCTGCGCGAGGTGCTGCCGCACGACACCATCTTCTGCAACGGCGCGGGCAACTTCGCGACCTGGGTGCATCGCTTCTGGCCGTTTCGCGCCTTCGCGAGCCAGCTCGCGCCCACCAGCGGCTCGATGGGCTACGGCCTGCCGGCCGGCGTCGGCGCGAAGCGGCTGTGGCCGCAGCGCGAGGTGGTGGTGTTCGCGGGCGACGGCGACTTCCTGATGCACGGCCAGGAGTTCGCGACCGCGGTGCAGTACGGGCTGCCGATCCTCGTGGTGCTGCTCGACAACGCCATGTACGGCACCATCCGCATGCACCAGGAGCGCCACTACCCGGGCCGCGTCAGCGCCACGCAGCTCAAAAACCCGGACTTCCGCGGCTATGCGGAGGTGTTCGGCGGCCACGGCGAGCGCGTGACGAGCACCGCCGAGTTCGGCCCCGCGCTCGCGCGCGCACGGGCCAGCGGCAAGCCCGCGATCCTGCACTGCGTGCTCGATCCGGAGGCGATCACGCCGTCGACCACGCTGCAGGCGATCCGCGACACGGCGCTCGCGAAGACTGTCTAACGCAGGCCGCCGATGTATTTGGGCGGCGGCTGCCGCCCGCTGCCGTCGGGCAGCCGCGCCGCGGCCTCGAGCCGCGCGGCGCGTGCCAGCGGCTCCATCGCCTGCTCGAGCCGCAACGCGATGGCCGCGAGCTCGTCGTCGTGGGTGTCGGCCGCGTGCGCGCGCGCGAAGCGCACCATCTCGGTGGCGTACTCGGCATTGACGGCCATCCACTCGGTGTCGGTCACGCGGCCGTGCTTGCGGCGCAGCGCCACGTGCAGGCGTGCCGCGAGCGCGATGCGCTCGCTCTCGGACATGACGTGGCCATCCATCGCGGTTCAGCCTCCGATGTGTTCGCGGTGCTGGGCCAGGTCGAGCCCCTGCACCTCGCTGTCGGGATCGACGCGCAGCCCCACCAGCGCGCGCACCAGGAACAGCACGATCGCGGTGCCGGCCGCGCTGTAGACCGCCACGCCGCCGACCGCGATCGCCTGCGTCAGCACGTTGCCGCTGGCGCCCGAGATGGCCTTGTCGGCGAACACGCCCGTGAGCAGCGCGCCCACGATGCCGCCGATGCCGTGCACGCCGAACACGTCGAGCGAATCGTCCGCGCCCAGCAGGCGCTTGAGGCCGGTGGCGCCCCAGTAGCAGGCCAGGCCGGCGATGGCGCCGATGGCCAGCGCCGAGGGCGGCGTGACGAAGCCCGCGGCCGGCGTGATCGCCACCAGCCCCGCGACCAGGCCCGAGCACAGGCCCAGCAGCGAAGGACTGCGGCGCACCGTCCACTCGGCGATCATCCAGCTCGCGGCACCCGCGGCGGCGGCCACGTGCGTGACCAGCATCGCGAGGCCCGCGCGCCCGTCGGCCGCCATGGCCGAGCCCGCATTGAAGCCGAACCAGCCGACCCACAGCAGGCTGGCGCCGGCCATGGTGAAGGCCAGGTTGTAGGGCTCGAAGGGCTCGCGGCCGTAGCCGCGGCGCCGGCCGAGCGCATAGGCGCAGACCAGCCCCGCCACGCCCGCGTTGACGTGCACCACCGAGCCGCCCGCGAAGTCGAGAGCGCCCATCTGCGCGAGCCAGCCGCCGGGTTCCCAGACCCAGTGCGCGATCGGCGCATAGACCAGCACGCTCCACAGCAGCGCGAACCACAGCACGGCCGAGAAGCGCATGCGCTCGACGAAGGCGCCGAGCACCAGCGCGGTGGTGATGATCGCGAAGCTCAGCTGGAACATCGCGTAGACCGTCTCGGGCACGTTGGGCGCCACGTGGCTCACGGCCAGCGTGCCGGCGTCCTTCAGGTAGTCGAAGCCCGCGAACCAGAAGCGCCCGGTGCCGCCGAGCCAGGGCCAGCCGGGCGTGAAGGCCAGCGAGTAGCCGAGCGCGAACCAGGTCAGCGACACCACCGCGGCGATGGCGACCACGCAGGCCATGGTGGCGAGCACGTTCTTGCGCCGCACCATGCCGGCGTAGAAGAGCGCGATGCCCGGCAGCGTCATCAGCAGCACCAGCACCGTGGAGGTCATCATCCACGCGGTGTCCGCGGCGCTGATGGAGGCTTGCGGTACCAGGGCCATGGCGGCGGTCTCTTCTTGGAGTGATGGTCCTGGCTCTGTGCACAAGTCGTGCCACATCGTTAACTGCGTGAAACACTTTGGTTTGCTACGCCGTGCGCGAAAGTAAGGCAAAGCGGGTAATTCCCAATGCACTGCGGCGGTGCACCCCCTAAAGTCCAGCCACTCGCGAACGGGCCCTGCTCGTGCTGCCGAGGGCCGAGGAGACAAATTCCCGATCGACAAGAACAATCATCCAAAAGGCTACATCCGAGAGCCGGGTTGAAAAATTCAGAAGCGCCGCTGGTCGGCGCTTTTTTTTGCCTGTCGCTCTCGCATCGGCGCCCCGATTCCTTGCCTTGAAAAGCGGCCAAAGGGTCGGCTGTGACGGCGTCTGTAGCTACTCTTTCGATAGCGATCCCGGTGCGACAATCGTGGCCATGGAAATGTGGCTGATGACCGCGGCCTCGCTGCTCGCGGGGTTCGTGGATGCGATCGTGGGTGGGGGTGGACTGATCCTGGTGCCGGCGCTGTTCGCCGCCTTCCCCGGCGCGCCGCCCGCCACGTTGCTGGGCACCAACAAGAGTGCGTCGATCTGGGGCACGGCCGCTTCGGCGGCGCAGTTCAGCCAGCGCGTGCAGATGCGCTGGGGCGCGCTCTGGCCGGCCGCGGTGGCCGGTTTCTGCGGCGCGCTGGCCGGCGCCTGGGGCGTCACCCAGTTCCCGGGCGATTTCCTGCGCCGCGCGCTGCCGGCGATCCTGCTGGCGGTGCTGCTCTATACGCTGGCGCGCAAGGACATGGGGCGCCACCACGCGCCGCGCTTCACCGGCCGCGCCGAAACGCTCGCGGCCTGCAGCATCGGCCTGGGCATCGGCGTCTACGACGGCTTCTTCGGCCCCGGCACCGGCAGCTTCCTGGTGTTCCTGTTCGTGCGCTGGATGGGCTACGACTTCCTCAACGCCTCGGCCTCGGCCAAGGTCATCAACGTGCTCACCAACGGCGCGGCGCTGCTGCTGCTCGCGCTCAAGGGCCACGTCTGGTGGCACTACGGGCTGGCGATGGCGGTCGCCAACGTGGCCGGCAGCCTGATCGGCACGCGCGTGGCGCTCAGGCACGGCGCGGGCTTCGTGCGGATCGTGTTCATGGTCGTGGTCAGCGTGCTGATCCTCAAGACCGCGTACGACGCCTTCCTCAAATAGAAAAGGCCCCGGGGCGAACACCGGGGCCTCTTGCTCGGTCGGACAGCGCGGTGGCGCTCAATCCTCGACGAAGGCTTCCTCGCGCTTCGACTTCACGGCCGGCAGCAGCACGATGCCCAGCAGCAGCGCCGCGGCCACCAGCAGGCCGGCCGACAGCGGCCGCGTGACGAACACGCTCCAGGCGCCGCGCGACAGCAGCAGCGCGCGGCGCAGGTTCTCTTCCATCATCGGCCCGAGGATGAAGCCCAGCAGCAGCGGGGCCGGCTCGGTGCGCAGCTTGAGGAACAGGTAGCCCACGAAGCCGAAGATCGCGACCATCCACACGTCGAAGGTGTTGTTGTTGGTCGAGTACACGCCGATGGCGCAGAACAGCACGATCGCCGGGAACAGGAACTTGTAGGGCACCGTCAGCAGCTTGATCCACATGCCGATCAGCGGCAGGTTCAGGATGATCAGCATCGCGTTGCCGATCCACATCGAGGCGATCAGGCCCCAGAACAGCTCGGGGTTGCTGGTCATCACCTGCGGGCCGGGCTGGATGTTGTGGATCGTCATCGCGCCCACCATCAGCGCCATCACGGCGTTGGGCGGAATGCCCAGCGTCAAGAGCGGAATGAAGGAGGTCTGCGCGCCGGCGTTGTTGGCCGACTCGGGCGAGGCCACGCCGCGGATGTTGCCCTTGCCGAAGGGCACTTCGCCCGGGCGCATCTTGATCTTCTTCTCGAGCGCGTAGGCCGCGAAGGCCGCCAGCAGCGCGCCGCCGCCCGGCAGGATGCCCAGGGCCGAACCGAGGGCCGTGCCGCGCAGCACCGCGGGCGTCATGCGCTTGAAGTCGTCCTTGGTGGGCCACAGGCCCTTGACCTTGTGCGTGAAGACCTCGCGCTCGTCGTCGGGCTGCGAGAGGTTGCCGATGATCTCGCCGTAGCCGAACACGCCCATGGCGATCACCACGAAGCCGATGCCGTCGGTCAGTTCGGGGATGTCGAAGCTGAAGCGCGCCACGCCCGAGTTCACGTCGGTGCCGACGATGCCCAGCAGCAGGCCCAGCACGATCATCGCCACCGCCTTGAGCAGCGAGCCCGAGGCCAGCACCACGGCGCCGATCAGGCCCAGCACCATCAGCGAGAAATACTCGGCCGGGCCGAACTTGAAGGCCAGCTCGGTCAGCGGCGGCGCGAAGGCGGCCAGGATCAGCGTGCCGACGCAGCCCGCGAAGAACGAGCCCAGGCCCGCCGCCGCGAGCGCCGGGCCCGCGCGGCCCTGCCTGGCCATCTGGTAGCCGTCGATGCAGGTCACGACCGAGGACGACTCCCCGGGCAGGTTGACCAGGATGGCGGTGGTCGATCCGCCGTACTGCGCGCCGTAGTAGATGCCGGCCAGCATGATCAGCGCCGAGACGGGCGGCAGCGCGTAGGTCGCGGGCAGCAGCATCGCGATGGTCGCGACCGGGCCGATGCCCGGCAGCACGCCGATCAGCGTGCCCAGGATGCAGCCGACCAGGCAGTACAGCAGGTTGGTGAAGGTGAAGGCGACGCCGAAGCCGGTCGCGAGGTTGTGGAACAGTTCCATGGCGGTGTGCTCCTCAACCGGCGATGAAGGTGGGCCAGACCTGGATCTGGAGCTTGAGCGCCCAGATGAAGGCCACGTAGCTGCCCGCCGCGAGGATGGTGGCGAGCACCAGCACGTCGCGCAGGTTGAAGTGTTCGCCCGCCATGCTCGAGATGATGGTGAGCGCGTAGATCGCGATGATCATTCCCATGGCCGGCAGGCCGATGCTCGGCAGGCCGCCGAGCAGCACGCCGAAGGCCAGGTTGGCGCCCAGCACGTAGGCCAGCGGCTTCCAGGCCCATTTGCCGATCGGGTCGCCGTCGGTGGTCTCGACCACCATGGCCTGGAACATGATCCCCAGCCCGAGCAGCGCGAGCAGGATGCCCAGCATGAGCGGGAAGTAACCGGGACCCATGCGGGCCCCGTCGCCGATGTTGTATGCGGTGGCGCCGATGGCGAAGGCGCCGCCCACGGCCGTGAACATGACTCCTGAAAAGAAGTCGGCCTGGCTCTTGATTTTCATGTCTCTCGACCCTCTGTTTTGGAGGGATGAGGGTCGTTTCCGGCGACTGACCGCTGGCTGACCTGACCGGTAGGGACTAATGCGTAGCGCTTACTACGGGTAAGCCCGCGCGGCCCCGGTGCACGGGTGGCGCAGAAACGAAAAAAGCTCCCGAAGGAGCTTTTCAGTGAAAGGCGGTCGGGCCGCCATTCGATGGGTGGGTGCTGCGAGAGCTTAGTAGCCGCCGCGGCCGTAGCCGTCGTCGCTGCCACCGCCGCCGCCGTAGCCACCGCCGCTGCGGCCACCGCCGCCGCCGCCGTAGCCGCCGCCACCGCCGCTGCGACCACCGCCGCCGCCGCCGTAACCGCCGCCGCCGCCACCACCGCCGTAACCGCCGCCACCACCGCCGTAGCCGCCGCCACCGCTACGGGGCGGGCGGGCTTCCATCGGGCGGGCTTCGTTCACGGTCAGGGCGCGGCCCTGGACCGGCTGGCCATTCAGGCCGGCGATCGCGGCTTGCGCCTCGGCGTCGGTACCCATTTCCACGAAGCCGAAGCCCTTGGAGCGGCCGGTGTCACGTTCCATCATGACCTTGGCGCTGACGATGGCACCGTAGGCGCCGAAAGCTTGCTCCAGGTCGTTGTCACGGATCGAGTAGGCGAGATTGCCCACGTAAAGTTTCTTGCCCATGAAAGGGACTCCTCAACTCAAAAAAACCAAATAACAGAAAAAGCGATGGAGTCCCAGAATCACAACAAACAAAGGCGCTGTGCGCGAAACTGACCGATCACCGGATAACGTGCACGGGAGCCGATGGCTCACTGACACGTAGCGGCGATTATCCCGGTTTGGCCGGGAAATCAAGCTTTTAATTGCACATTCATCGGGAAACCTCTGATCCCGACGGGCGGTTTCGCAACGGTTTGAGCAGACCGGAGAGCCCGTTGTGGTCTATTTCATGCATCAAGGCGAGCAAGCGGCCGATCTCTCCCGCGGGAAAACCCTCGCGCGCGAACCAGGTCAGGTAGTTGCCCGGCAGGTCGGCGATCAGCGTTCCCTTGTATTTGCCGAAGGGCATCGCCAGCGTGACCAGGCGCTCGAGGTCCTCGGGCTTCATCAGCGGCCTCCCGCGCGCTTGACCGTGTGGCCCAGCTTCGTGAGCGCGGCGATCACCTGTTCGCGGTGGTCGCCCTGGATCTCGATCGTGCCGTCCTTCACCGTGCCGCCGCTGCCGCAGGCCGCCTTGAGCTGCTTGCCGAGCGAAAGCAGGGCCGCCGCGTCGAGCACCACGCCCTTCACCACGGTCACGCCCTTGCCTTTTCTGCCCGCGGTCTCGTGCGACACACGCACAATGCCATCGGCGGCGCGCAGCCGCGCCTGCTCGGCGAGGTCCTTGCAGCGGCATTGCGCCAGCGGTTCGCCGCAATCGGGGCACATGCGGCCGCCGGCCTCGGTCGAATACACCAGCCGGGTGGCCGCCGGGTTGTCCTTGTGGGTTGCCATGTTCTTGCGTTCTCTTCGTTCCCGATCTCTTTTCCACCAGCCCAGACGAGCCTTTCCGATGCACCTGCCGCCCGCCTTCTTCCGAGTGGAGACCGCCGCTTGACCGCTGCGCCCACCCAGTCCTTCGAATCGCTGGGGCTGGCCCCGGCGCTCGTGCGCGCCGCCGCCGAACGCGGCTACGACGCGCCGACCGCGATCCAGGCCGCGGCCATTCCCGCGATTCTGCAGGGACGCGACCTGCGCGGCTCGGCCCAGACCGGCTCGGGCAAGACCGCGGCATTCTCGCTGCCGCTGCTGCACCGGCTGGCCGCCGACTCGGCCGGGGGTGAGCGCCGGCTTCGCGCGCTGGTGCTGGTGCCCACGCGCGAGCTCGCGGCCCAGGTCGGCCAGACCCTGCGCGACCTGGCGCGCGCACTGCCCGACCGCTTGCGCATCGCCGTGGTGTTCGGCGGCGTGTCGATCAATCCGCAGCTCATGGGCCTGCGCGGCGGTGCCGACCTGATCGTCGCCACCCCGGGCCGGCTGCTCGACCTGGTCGAGCACAACGCGCTGCGGCTCGACGCGATCGCCACCCTGGTGCTCGACGAGGCCGACCGCCTGTTCGACCTGGGCTTCGCCGAGGAGCTGGGCCGCATCCTCGCGCAACTGCCGGCGAAGCGGCAGAACCTGCTCTTCTCGGCGACCTTTCCCCAGGCCATCCAGGCGCTGGCCGACCGCATGCTGCGCGACCCCGAAACCATCGACGTGCAGGGCGAGCCCGGCACCGCGCCCGACATCGTGCAGCGCGCGATCGAGGTCGACAGCACCCGCCGCACCCAGCTGCTGCGCCACCTGCTCGAGCAGCACGGCGAGGCCTGGGGCCGCGTGCTGGTCTTCGTCGCGACCCAGCATGCCGCCCAGACCGTGGCCGAGAAGCTCTACCGCCATGGCATCTATGCCGTGCCCTTCCACGGCGACATCTCGCAGGGCGCGCGCACCGACATCCTCGACCAGTTCAAGCAGAGCCGCTGGGACGTGGTGGTGGCCACCGACCTGGCCGCGCGCGGCCTCGACATCGCGCGACTGCCGGTGGTCGTCAACTACGACCTGCCGCGCTCGCCCACCGACTACGTGCACCGCATCGGCCGCACCGGCCGCGCGGGCGAGAGCGGCCTGGCGATCAGCTTCGTGACGCCGGCCTCCGAGGCGCATTTCCGCCTGATCGAGAAGCGCCAGGACCGGCGCGTGCCGCGCGAGCGCATCGAGGGCTTCGAGCCCACCGAGGTCGCGCCGCCCTTGGTCGATGCGAGCGGCACGGGCGGGATCAAGGGCACGCGGCCGAGCAAGAAGGACAAGCTGCGCGCGGCGCAGGCAGCGGAAGCGGCGAAGGCCGGCAAGCCGCCGGCCCAGGATTGACGGTACGGATCTCGCGAGCCTATTCGGCCGCGAAATCCACCTGGTGCCGCGCGATCCGCAGATCGCCGAGCGCCTCGCGCACGCGCAGGTGCGCCGGATGCGTGGCATAGCCGTCGAGCGCGGCCTGGCTGTCGAACTCCGAATAGAGCACCACGTCGCAGGCATACGCGACGCGGCTCGAATCGATGCCGACCTCGATGCGCAGCAGGCCCGGGACCTGGCCGCGCAGCGATTCGAACTGCTGCTTCACGAACCGGGTGACGCGCGCCTTCTCCTCGGGCGTGTCGGCGCGCAGGTCCCACATCACGATGTGCTTGAACATGGCGCGGGGGGATGAAAGACGAAGATCACGCGAGGGCTCCAGCTCCCGCGGATCAGGAAGGAGCCCGCGGCGTGCGGACGATGGTATGCAGGCGCGGCGCGAAAGACCGCGTCGCCGCTGGAGAACAGTTTTCCGCTGGCGGCGCTCCGGGCTCAGCCGCGCGGCGGCCGCTTCGCGATGCCCATGGTCTTCGCGAGGATGCCGAGCATCACCTCGTCGGCGCCGCCGCCGATCGAGCCCAGCCGGCCGTCGCGGTACAGCCGCGAGACGCGGTTCTCGAGCGTGAAGCCCATGCCGCCCCAGAACTGCAGGCAGGTGTCGGCCACCTCGCGCGTGAGCCGGCCGGTCTTGAGCTTGGCCATCGAGGCCAGCTCGGTCACGTCCTGGCCCTGCACATGGAGGTCGCAGGCGCGGTAGGTCAGCGCGCGCAGCGCCTCGACCTCGGTCTTGAGCTCGGCCAGCTTGAACTGCACCCACTGCTGGTCGGCCAGCGTGCCTCCGAACATCTTGCGCTGCTGGGCCCATTCGATGGTCTGCGCGATGCAGTCGTCCATCGGCTCGAGCGAGCTGGCCGCGCACCACAGCCGCTCCTCCTGGAACTGCTGCATCTGGTAGACGAAGCCCTGGCCTTCCTCGCCGATGCGGTAGCGCTGCGGCACGCGCACGTCGTCGAAATGGATCAGGCCGGTGTCGCTCGAGTGCATGCCGATCTTGCGGATCTTCTTCGCCTTCTCGATGCCGGGGCTGTCCATCGGCACGATCACCAGCGACTTGTTGCGGTGCACCGGGCCGTCGCCGGTGTTGACCAGCATGCACATCCAGTCGGCCTGCAGGCTGTTGGTGATCCACATCTTCTGGCCGCTGATGAGGTAGTCGTCGCCATCCTTGCGCGCATGGCTCTTGAGCCCCGCCACGTCGCTGCCCGCGCCCGGCTCGGACACGCCGATGCAGCCCACGGTGTCGCCCGCGATCGCCGGCGCCAGGAACTCGCGGCGCAGCTCGTCGCTGCCAAAGCGCGCGAGCGCGGGCGTGCACATGTCGGTCTGCACGCCGATCGCCATCGGCACGCCGCCGCAGCTCACGTGGCCGAGCGCCTCGGCCAGCGCCATCGCGTACGAGTAGTCGAGGCCGCCGCCGCCGTAGGCCTCGGGCTTGTTGAGGCCCAGCAGGCCGAGGTTGCCGAGCTTCTTGAAGACCGCGTGCGCGGGGAAGGCCTCGGCCGCCTCCCACGCGTCGACGTGCGGATTGATCTCCTCGTCGATGAAGCGGCGCAGGGTCTTCTGGATCTCAAGGTGTTCGTGCGTGTAGTGCATGGTGTCCGTACGGGCGGGGCACTCCCGGCCCCGATCGCAGGCCACTCTAGGCGCGCCCCGGCCTCGGGGCTTGCGCCAACTAGCTGGTGCGTGCGCGGCGCGCGGTGGCCGGTGCCGGCCGTGCGTTCGAGGCGGCCGAGATCGGCGACTCGATGCTGTTGCCGGTGAGCACCCAGTAGATGAAGATCAGCACCGCGCCGGCCGTGCCGAACACCGTGAGGCCCATGTAGCTGCCGCCGATGGCGAGCGCGTCGACCGGGGCGGCGGCGGTGCAGACCATGGTGGCCGCGCTCATGCCCACGTAGTGCATGGTGCACACCGCCAGGCCCATCACGGCCGCGGCGCCGATCTGCAGACTGAGCTTGCGCACGTTGAAGGCCAGCCACAGCGCGGCGGCGGCGGCGCTGATGGCGATCAGCACCGACAGCCCGACCGCCATCGGATCGAACTGCATCGACGCGCGCATGTTCATCGCGAACATGCCCATGTAGTGCATCACGCACACGCCCAGGCCGGCCAGCAGGCTGCCCGCGAGCCAGCCCGCGCGGCTGAACCTGCGGCGCCCGCCCGCGAGGTAGAGCGCGATGCCCGAGATCAGGATCGCCGCCACCAGCGAAACCACGGTCAGCGGCATGTTGTAGGCGATCGAGATCGGCAGCCGGTACGCCAGCATGCCGATGAAGTGCATCGACCAGATGCCGATGCCGCCGAGCGCCACCGCGGCGCAGGCCACGGCTGCGAGGTTCGGGCGGCCGTCGGGGCCGACCATGCGCCCGGCGCAGATCAGCGCGGTCAGCGAGCCGGCGAAGGAGATGAAGTACGACAGTGCCACCAGCCCCAACGAGTATTCGGGCGACAGCAGCTGGCCTGCGACGAGCGGTGTCATGGGATGTCCTTTCGACAGCAAGACGGCACCGCTCGCCCCCGGGAATCGGTGGTACCGGACCGTTCCGGGCGAGTTTGTAATGTTTGTTTTTAAAAGTAAACTGGTGTTTTACAGTTCCGTTTAGATTACTTTTTTCTTAATTTTTCAGCGCTGAGGCCGGATCCGGTATATCGCGTTGTTCCGGTCCGCCGCCAGGTAGACCGTGCCGTCGGGCCCGACCGCCACGCCGGTCACCACATAGGGCGGCGGCAGTCCCGGCCCGGGCGCCAGCCCGATCGGCAGGTTCTCGGCGACGGTGCGGCGCGAGCCATCGGCCGGGTCGATCTCCACCAGCCGCCGCGCCGCGCTCTCGGCCACCACGAAGCTGCCCCAGGGCGTCTGCGCCAGGCCCTCGGGCAGCGCGAGCTTGTCGGCGATGGTGCGCAGCGGCGCGCTGGCATCGAGCGGAATGCGCAGCAGCTTGCCGGCCGCCTCGGTGACGTAGAGCGCGCCGTCGCGGCCGATCACCATCTGCACCGGCCCGTTGAGCCCGCTCGCGATCACCTGCCGTTCGGCGAACTTCGCGCCGCTCGCGCGCGTGATGCTGCCGGTGGCGATCTCGGCGTAGATCACGCTGCCGTCGGGCATCGGGATCGCATCGAACGGCGCCTTCAGGCCGTGGATCGTCTCCACCGTCTTCAGCGTCTGGCGGTCGACCAGTTGCACCGTGCCCGTGAACCACGAGCTCAGCGCGAACAGCCGTGCCGAGAGCCCGACCGCGAACGGGTACTCGAGCTCGGGTTCGCGCTGCATGCGGAACACGTCGCGCACCTCGCCGTTGCGCACGTCCACCCGCCGGAAGCCGAACACGTCGGCGACCCAGAGGTCGTTGCCGTCGAGCTTCATGCCGGCCGGCACCGCGAGCTTGCCGCCGGTGAGCGTGCGCAGTTCGCCGGTGGCGGGCTCGAAGGCCATGACCTCGTTGTCGGCCATGTTCGAGATGTAGATCGTGCCTTCGGGCGCGATCGCGAGGTTGTCGAGCGAGGCCTTGAGCTGCTTCGCGACCGTCTTGCGGCCGGTGGCGAGTTCGACCTTCACGAGCTCGCCGCTGCGCGCGTCGACCACCCAGAGGTTGCCCTTGCCGTCGAGGTTGGCCGCGGCCGGGATCTGGAAGCCCTCGGCGATCGGCGTGATGCGCCCGTCGGCCGGATCGATCTTCACCACCTGGTTCTTGAACCACAGCGGCCCGTAGAGCATGCCGTCGGGCCCGACCTCGAAGCCGTTGAAGCCGCCCATGTCCTTGCGGATCAGCCGCGGCGGCTTCTGGCCCGCGCGGTCGATCTCCCACAGCGCATCGCCGAGGAACACCTGCGAGGCGTAGAGCTTGCCGTTGCGCGGGTCGAAGGCCAGGGAGTTGAGGCCGGGCAGGTCCTTGGCGAGGACGCGCATGGGGGCGCTGTCGTGCTCGCGGTAGCGCAGCATGCCCATGAGGTAGTTGGTCCAGGCCATCTCGCCTTGGGGGCCGATGGCGATGTCGTCGGACTGGCCTTCGGGGGCGTCGATCAGGATCTTTGCTGCACCGGTCTTTCTGTCTACTTCCCAGAGGGTGTTGCCCAGGACCGAGCCTGCGAGGAGGCGGCCTTTTTGGTCGATGGCGAGGCCGTGGACGCCGGAGAAGGACGAAGGTTGGACCAGGGGCTCTGGGGGGTGCCAGGCTGTGGGTCTTGTGGTGACGAGAGCGGTGGCCGCTGCGGGTGTTGGCTCTGGTGTCTGTGCGACTGCTGGGGTCGTTGACGGTTGGCTCGTTGTGGTTGTTGTCGTGCTGCAGGCTGTGAGCAGGGCGGCTACGGCGGCAGTGGCCAGGTGACGGAACAGCGGGGGGATGGGCACGGGGTCTCCTTCTCTCTTCTCTTTGTTCGGCGTTTTTTGGGGCGCGCGGGGGAGTCTAGGGAATGTGGAGGGGGAATTGGTCGCTGGTGAGACAGGGGTTTTGGGTTTTCTTAAGGTGCTTGTGTCTTGGTTAGGCCGTTGGCCGGGTCTCGCCCCGGCGGGCGAGTCACTTTCTTTTGCTTCGCCAAAAGAAAGTAACCAAAGAAAAGGCGACCCACTGTCTGCGTCCCTCCGCTTCGCTACGGGCAACCTGCGGTGCTCGCGTTTCGCGGGGTCTCGCAGAACTCGCTTCGCTCAAACAGCTGCGAGCCCTGATCCGCGAAACGCTGCGCTCCTCGGCGCAGCCAGAGGGGTTGGGTCGGGCCTTTGCTGCGCTCGGCCTTGCATACCCCTCGGGCCATCGCTTCGCTCGGCCTGGCAATGTCGCTCGGGCCATCGCTTCGCTCGGCCTTGTGTTTGTCTTGTCCCCTCTCCCTCTGGGAGAGGGTTAGGGTGAGGGCACCGGGCCTCACCAAGGGTCTGACGGTATCCACCGCCCAGAGCCCTCACCCCAGCCCTCTCCCAGAGGGAGAGGGGGCAATACCAATGCCGAGCGAAGCGATGGCCTGTTAGGTACCTGCGGCCGAGCGCAGCGATGGCCCGTTGGGCATGCCAGGCCGAGCGAAGCAAAGGCCCGAATCACCCCCCTCTGGCTGTGCCGAGGAGCGCAGGGGAAAGCGGGATCAGGGCCGCAGCTGTCTGAGCGGAACGAAGTGCAGCGAGTTCTGCGGACCCCCGCTTTCCCCGAGCACCGCAGGTTGCCCGCAGCGAAGCGGAGGGACACAGACAGTGGGGTCGCCTTCTTTTGCTTACTTTTCTTGGCGAGACAAGAAAAGTGAGTCGCCCGCCGGGGCGAGACCCGGCCTACGGCCTAACCAAAAAGCGCACCCTCAAAAGACATCAAGCCCTGAACCGATTCCGAGTTAAAGCCAACGCCACCCAAAACGCCACCCCCGCATAAACCACCAGCACCCCAGCATGCCGCCCCCACCCCACAGGCCACTGATCCATGAACAAGGGCCGAACCAACGCCACAGCATTAGCCAACGGCAACCACCCAGCCACCACCTGCACAGCCCCAGGCAGTTGCTCCAGAGGAAAGAACACCCCACTCAAGAACATCATCGGCGTCATGAACAAGGTGAAGTAGTAGGTGAAGAAGTCATACCCCTTCGCCAGCGCATTGAAGATCAGCGCGATCGAAGAGAACGTGACCCCCGCCCCCGCCAACACCAGCCAGGCCACCAACAGCTTCGGACTGTGGCTGATCCCCAGCCCCAGCATCACGAACAGGATCGCCGTCACCGTGAAGATCGACTTGAACGCCGCCCACAGCATCTCCGCCAGCACGATGTCGTCGAGCCCCACCGGCGCGTTCATGATCCCGTCCCAGGTCTTCTGCACGTGCATGCGCGAAAACGCCGAATAGAGCGCCTCGAACGAGGCCGCGTTCATCGCGCTCATGCAGATCGAGCCGCTCGCGAGGAACAGGATGTAGGGCACCTTCGTCTCGCCCACGCTCACCTGCCCCACCAGCGCGCCCATCCCGTAGCCGAAGGCCACGAGCCAGATCAGCGGCTCGGCGATGTTGCCGATCAGGCTCGGGATCGCGAGCTTGCGCCACACCAGCAGGTTGCGCAGGAACACGGGCCACCAGCGCATCGACAGCTGCGGCGGCCGCCACGCGGAAGGCGACGGTGGAGAAGAGGAAGAGGAGGACTCGGTGGCGAGGGGCGGGGTGGTCATGCGATGCGATCGGTGGATGTCTCTGGTGTTCTCGTTGCGTGGCGCATCACGGGCGTCAGCCGTCCTCGCGAATCTGCCGCCCCGTGAGCTTGAGGAACAAATCCTCGAGGTTCGCGGGCCGGTGGAAGGTGCGCAGACCCGGATGCCCCGACAGCGCCTCGAGCAGGCGGCGCGCGTCCTGCGTGTAGAAGAACACCGTCTCGCCGCTGACCTCCACGCGCGCGGCCAGGGCGCGCAATGCGTCGACGTTGGCCAGCGCGAGCGCGCCGTTGCCGTAGACCTCGACCACGTCGGGCTCGAGGTGCTCGGCGATCAGGTCGCGCGGGCGGCCCTCGGCGATCTTGCGGCCGTGGTCGAGCACCAAGAGGCGCGAGCACAGGCGCTCGGCCTCGTCCATGAAGTGGGTGGTCAGCAGGATCGACTTGCCCTGCTGCAGCAGCACCTGCAGGCGCTCCCACATCAGGTGGCGCGCCTGCGGGTCGAGGCCGGTGGTGGGCTCGTCGAGCAGCAGCAGCTTGGGGTCGTTGACCAGCGCGCGCGCCAGCGAGAGCCGGCGCCGCATGCCGCCCGAGAGCTCGCCGGGCTTGGCATCGGCCTTGTGCGAGAGCGCCGCGAACTCGAGCAACTGCGGCACGCGCTGGCGCACCTCGTTCTTCGCGAAGCCGAAGTAGCGGCCGTAGACCACGAGGTTCTCGGCGCAGCTGAAGTCGGGGTCGAGGGTGTCGAACTGCGACACCACGCCGAGCTGCGCCTTGATCGCGAGCGCGTCGCGCGGCATCTGCAGGCCCAGCGCCTCGATGCTGCCGCCGTCGGGCGCGGTGAGACCCAGGCACATGCGGATGGTGGTGGTCTTGCCGGCGCCGTTCGGGCCGATCACGCCGAGGCACTCGCCGGGCGCGATGTCGAACGAGAGATCGTCGACCACCGTGGTGTCGCCGTAGCGCTTGCGCAGGTTCGCCACGCGAAAGAGCGGCGCGGCAGGCGCGGTGGCCGGCGAGGGAGCGGAGGCAGCTTGGGAGGCGGAGGTGTACACGGGCGGGACCGGAAGAAGGGAGATGAGGAGGACCGCGGAACGCGACGATTCTGACGCAGGCCCGCGTGCGGCGCCGTCCGTCGGGGACCAGGGTTCACCGCGAGCCCACGGCGCGTGCAAGCGATACACAATCGCGGCTTCGCCGGCCCCGGCCGTAGTCCGTTCACGCATTCTTTCGTCCGACCTTCCATGCCGACAAGCCACAGGCCGTGCACTTCCTTCTTCTTCCGGGGCCGCGGCCGATGAGGGCATCGACCTCGTCGCGGCCGTGGCGCGCGATGCTGCTCGTGCTGTGCAGCGCGTTGCTCGCGGCCTGCGCGCCCTTCCATCGTTCGATCGGCGCGGCCGAGCGCGCGAAGCTGCCCGAGGTCGACGTGCGCGTGGTGGTCGCGCAGGAGAGCTTCATGTTCTCGGCCCAGCCGCCCGGCGCGGCCGCGGCGCTCGGCGGCGGCATGATCGGCGCGCTGATCGACTCCTCGGTGCAGCAGGCGCGGCAGAAGGAGATGAGCGCCGAGGTCGGCGCCACGGTCGGGCCGCTGCTCGACTACGACTACCGCACCGAGGCCGGCATCGCGCTCGGCGAGATCGGTGCCACCGGCCTCTATCCGCCGCTGCGCATCGCCTCGGCGCAGGTGCTGCCCGCGATGCCGCCCAAGGCCCAGCACGAGGCACGCATCGCGGCCACGCGCAACGGGCCCGCCTACCTCGTGCTGCTGCTGCAGTACGCGCTCGAGCCGGGGCTCGGCGCCTTCACCACGCGCACCACCGCGCTGCTGTGGCAGGACGGCGGCAGCGAGCCGGTCTACCGCGCGGGCGCGATCTACCAGTCGCCGATCGGCGGCGGCACGCGGCCCACGGTGGTGCGGCGGCTGGTCGCCAACGATGGGCAGGCGCTGCGCGCCGTGATGCGCGACTCGGTGGCGCAGACGATGCGCCTGTTCGCGCTCGACATCGCGGGCGCGCGCGCGGGCCCGGTGAAGACCGGGCGCTTCAACGTCAACGGCACCTGGGTCGTGATCGGCGGCCAGGGCATCGAGGACACGCAGGCCGGTCCGCCGCGCGTGCTGTTCCGCGACGAGGACAAGGCGCTGTATTCGATCCGGAGCACCGTGCCATGACGCGCTTACGCCTTCATCACGCTGCCGTGCTCGTGCTGCTGGCCGGCGTGCTGACGCCGTTGGCGCACGCGGTCGACGAGAACGAGCCGCTGAGCATGGTCTTCGAGTCCTCGCCCGAGCCCGGGCAGCGGCCCGACGAGGCACCGGTGCCGGCGTTCCGCATCGCGCAGCGCTGCACCTTGTTCGTCGCGCGCGTCGACGACATCCGTCGCAACAAGAGCCACATGGGCAACCTCACGCGCATGCTGCCGACGGTGCATGCCACGCCGCGCCGCGTGGAGTCGCTGCGCGGCGGCGATGCCGTGCCCTGGGTGCGCGATGCGTTGCTGGCCACGCGCCGCTACGGCTTCGACACGCTCGCCGAGGCACCGCCGGCCGCGGGCCTGGCGCGCCGCCAGCTCGGCGCCGAGGTCTCGCTGCGGCTCGCGCATGCCTGGTCGGTCGACCTCAACCTGGTCTCGCACGTGGCGATCAAGGTCGACTACCGGCTGCCGGGCGGTGCCACCGTCTCGCGCCAGTACCACGGCATGGGCACGCGCGCCAACTGGGCCAGCGCCAACGGCGAGTTCATGACGGTGCTGAACCTCGGCCTCGAGGAAGCGGTGCGCGGCATGGTCAACGACGCCGAGCGGCTGTGCGACGGCCGGCCGCTGCCGCCCGAGGCGCCCTGAGCCCTCGAGCTACATCCGCAGCCCGGTGAACTCGTCCTTCATCCAGTCGATGAAGGCGCGCGTGCGCGCCGGCAGCAGCCGCGCGTTCGGATAGATCACGCTGACCGGCCGCGGCGGCGGCTCGAAGTCCTCGAGCACCAGCGCGAGCCGGCCCTGCGCCACCAGCGGCAGCACCTGGTAGGAGAAGAAGGTGCCGAAGCCCATGCCCGCGGCGCAGGCCTCGACGGCCGGCGCGAGGTGGTTGAACTCGAGCCGCGTGACGGTCGCCACATGGATCGTGCGGCTGCCTTCGTGGAAGCTCCATTGCGCGGGCGCATCGAGCCGGCCGCGCACCGCGGGCGCGCCGGCCAGGTCGCGCGGGTGGCGCGGCGTGCCGTGGCGCTTCAGGTAGGCGGGGCTCACGGCCACCACGCGGCGGATGCTGCCGAGCGTCTGCGCGACCAGCGAGGAGTCTTCGAGGCTGCCGATGCGGATGCCCACGTCGATGCCTTCCTCGAGCAGGTTCACCGTGCGGTCGTAGAGCAGCACGCTGCAGCGCACGCGCGCGTGGCGCTGCATGAAGCGCGTGATCGCGGGCGCGACGTACATGTGGCCGAACAGCACCGGCGCGGTGATCGTGAGCCGGCCCTCGGGCTCGCGCGCCTCGGCCTGCAGCGCGAGGTCGGCGGCGTCGGCCGCCAGCAGCACCTCGCGCGCGGCGGGCAGGTAGTGGCGGCCCTCCTCGGTCAGCGACAGCCGTCGCGTGGTGCGATGGAACAGCCGCACGCCGAGGTGCGCCTCGAGCGCCGCGAGCGCGCGCACCACCGCGGGCAGCGAGCTGCCGAGCGCCTCGGCGGCGCGGGTCAGGCTGCCCTGGTCGGCAATCTGCACGAAGGTCTGCATGGCCTTGAAGCGATCCATCAGGCGATTAGATCGGATTCATCCGAAAAACGCAGCAGTCAAATCCGATGACGTGTATTCCTTCGATCGACGCAAGAGAGAAGAATCCATTCCGACGCCACCACTTCGAGGATTCCGACCATGACCGCTTCGCGCCAACCGGCCCAGTTCATCAAGCTCCACGGCACGCCGATCTCGGGCCACGTGCACCGCGTGCGCCTGTTCCTGTCGCTGCTGGGCCTGCCCTTCGAGGCCATCGACATCGACATGCGCGCGCGCGCCAACCGCACGCCCGAGTTCCTCGCGCTCAATGCCTTCGGCCAGGTGCCGGTGATCGAGGACGGCGAAATCACGCTCGCCGATTCGAACGCGATCCTGGTCTACCTCAACGAGCGCTATGCCCCCGATCCCGGCCGCTGGATGCCGCGCGATGCCTTCGGCGCGGCGCAGGTGCAGCGCTGGTTCTCGGTGGCCGCGGGCCAGCTCGCCTTCGGGCCGGCGGCCGCGCGCGTGTTCGCGCTGTTCGGCCGGCCCGACGATCCGAGCGAGGTGCGCAAGCGCGCCCATGCGCTGTTCGAGGTGATGGAGCAGCACCTCGCGACCCGGCCCTTCCTGGTGGGCGAGTCGGCCACGCTGGCCGACATCGCGAACTACGCCTACGTGGCCCATGCGCCCGAGGGCGGCGTGTCGCTCGATCCCTATCCCCACGTGCGGCAATGGCTCGCGCGCGTCGAGGCGCTGCCGGGCTTCGTGCCGATGGTGCGCTCGCCCATCGCGCTGGCCGCCTGATCGCCTCCACCCTCACCGAAGAATCTCGCGAAGGTCCGCCATGATCGATGTTCCCTTCCACGCCGGCGAACGCGCGATGCAGCTGCAGGTCGGCTCGCGCGAGGTCATGGCCGCGGCCGGCTCGCGCGTGATCCGCGACTTCATGCCCGACCAGCACCGCGACTTCTTCGCGCTGCTGCCCTTCCTGGTCACCGGCAGCATCGACGCGCAGGGCCAGCCCTGGGCCAGCATGCTGGCCGCGCCGGCCGGCTTCGCGCATTCGCCCGATCCGACGCACCTGCGCATCGATGCGCTGCCCGCTGCCGGCGATCCGCTCGCGGCCTCGCTGCGCGACGGCGCGACGCTCGGGCTGCTCGGCATCCAGCCGCACACGCGGCGGCGCAACCGCATGAACGGCACGGTCGAGGCGCTCGACGCGGCGGGCTTCACGCTCGAGGTGCAGCAGAGCTTCGGCAATTGCCCGAAGTACATCCAGGCGCGCGAGCCCGCTTACCGACCGCCGGCCTTGGCGCCCGCGGCGGCGCAGTGGCTCGATGGCCTCGACGACGCGGCGCGCGCGCTGATCCGGCGCGCCGACACGCTGTTCATCGCCAGCGCCCATCCCGCGAGCGCGGCCATCGAGGGCGACGAGGTCGATGCCAGCGCGCGCGGCGTCGACGTCTCGCACCGCGGCGGCCGGCCCGGCTTCGTGCGCGTGGACGACATCGGCGGCGGCGTGCTGACGGTGCCCGACTTCACGGGCAACCGCTTCTTCAACACCTTCGGCAACCTGCTGGCCTATCCGCGCGCGGGCCTGTTGTTCGTCGACTTCGACAGCGGCGAGATGCTGCATGTCGCGGCCACTGCCGAGATCGTGATCGACGGGCCCGAGCTCGCGTCCTTCGAGGGCGCCGAGCGGCTGCTGCGGCTGCGCGTGCAGCAGGTGCTGCGCCGGCCCGGCGCGCTGCCGCTGCGCTGGGGCGCGGCGCAGCTGTCGCCGTTCCTGGAGCGCATGGGGCAGTGGGCGGAGTCCTCCAGCCGTTCGGGCTGAGCCAGTCGAAGCCTCGCGCGACGCTTCGACGAGCTCGGCGTGAACGGTGGGGGCTCAATCGAACGAGGGAATGCGCCCGTTGACCGAGGGCCGATAGCGCCAGCCGCGTTCGAGCAGCCGCTCGACCTCCGCCCGGCGCTCGCCCAGCAGGGCCTCGAGCCCGGCCGCCGCGAGCGTGCAGGCCAGCGCCTGCCCCGGGCACGCATGCAGGCCATGCCCGAAGCCCAGCATGCGGCGCCGCGCGCGCAGCGGCTGGAAGCGATCGGGCTCGGGATTGAAGGCCGGGTCGCGGTTCGCGGCCGCCAGCACCAGCAGCACCGCATCGCCCGCGGCCAGCGGCGTGCCCGCGATGTCCACCGGCTCGGCCACGAAGCGCCGCGTGTTGTGCACGGAAGGGTCGTGGCGCGCGGTCTCCTGCACCATCATGTGCAGGCCGTCGCGCGTGGCCGCGGCCTCGCGCGCGGCCGGTTCGCGCCGCCAGGCGATCAGGCCGTTGCCGAGCAGGCCGGCCGTGGCATCGCAGGTCTGCGACAGCAGGCCGACGAGGTTCGCGAGCAGCGCGCGCGACGGCGGCGCGCCCGCGGGTTCGGCCTCGCGCACCGCCGCGAGCAGCGTGCCGCGCGCGGCCGGTGCGTCGGCCACCAAGGCTTCGAAGCGCGTCATCAGCGCGGCCGCCGCAACGCTCGCCGCGCTCAGCTGCGCTTCGTTCGACAGCGGCGACAGGCAGGCCACGAAGTCGCGCATCCAGCCATCGACCCGCGGCAGCGCCGCATCGCCGAAGCCCAGCAGCCGCGCCACCGCGCGCAGCGGGATCGAGAACAGCGCGTCCGACAGCGGCAGCGCGCGCGTGCCCGTGGCCGCCTCGAGCGCGGTGGCATGCGCGCCCTGCAGGTCGAGGCCCGCGAGCGCGCGTTGCAGCGCGGGCCGGTGCGCCTGGTGCGCCGCGCCTTCGTTCATGCGCACCAGGTGGCCGAAGACCTCGCCCGCGGGCTGGCCGACGATGGCGCGCGGCACCGGCTCGGTGGCCGGCCGCACGCGCAGCGCGCCGTGGGCCTGCAGCAGCGTCTCGATGACCTCGGCGCGGCTCGCGACCCACAGGCGCAGCGTGGCGTTCCAGGCCAGCGGCGGGCCGTCGCGCAGGGTGGCGTAGTAGGGATAGGGATCGGGATGCACGACGGCCTTGACGGGGTCGGTCGGGGCCATCGTCTCGAGGGTGGGGTGCGGCATGCTCATGGCCGAAGTCTGCGCCGCCCGTGCGCGCCACACTTCGCTCGCGGCCGAAGTGTGGGATGGCATGGCGCCTTAGGATCGCCGCATGAACACCGCCGCCTCCGCGAACCCGGACCTCCAGCTCGCCCGCCTCGCCGGCGCCATCGCCGAGCCCGCGCGCGCCCGCATGCTCAACTGCCTGATGGACGGCCATGCGCGCACCGCCACCGAGCTCGCGACCGTGGCCGAGGTCGCGCCCTCGACCGCGAGCGCGCACCTCGCGCGGCTCAGGGAAGAGCGGCTGGTCGCGCTGCTGGTGCAGGGCAAGCACCGCTACTTCCGGCTCGCCGACGACGACGTGGCGGCCGCGCTCGAAGGCCTGATGGTGGTGGCCGGCGCGCCGCGCGTGGCCGGGTTCAAGCCCAGCACGCCGAGCCGGCTGCGCAGCGCGCGCACCTGCTACGACCACATGGCCGGCACCGCGGGCGTCGCGCTGCACGACCGGCTGCATGCGCAGGGCTGGCTCAGCGGCCTCGCGAGCGGCTCCTACGAACTCACCGTCGAAGGCGCGGTCGCGCTCGAGAGCCTGGGCGTGGAGGTCGACGCGGTGCGGCGTTCGCGCCGCCGCTTCGCCTGCGCCTGCCTCGACTGGAGCGAGCGCCGCCCGCACCTGGGCGGCGCGCTCGGTGCCGCGTGGCTGCAGCTCTCGCTGAAGCGCGGCTGGGTGCGCCAGGAGCTCGACGGCCGCGCGCTCGCGCTCACGCCCAAGGCCGTGCGCGAGATGCCCGAGCTGTTCGCCGGTGCCTGATCGCCTCGAATCAGGCCTTGAGCTTGAGCAGGTAGATCAGCGGGCCCGCCATCGCGGTGTCGAGCTCGAGGAAGCCCTCGAAGTCCTTGCCCGCCATCCAGTAGGCGTCCCAGTTGTTCTTCCGGATGGTCTTCTGCCAGAGGTCGGCCACGGTCGCGCGGCGCACCGCCTCGAGCAGCACGGCGCGCCGCTCGGGCGTCACCTTCTTGCCGGTGAGCACGCCGCGCCAGTTGGCGAGGTCGGCGTCCACGCCCTGTTCGCGCACCGAGGGGATGCCGAGGAAGGGCCGCCTGGCCGACACGCCGATGGCGCGCAGCTTGCCGCTCGCGAGGGCCTCGCTGAATTCGCTGTAGCCCGAGATGCCGGCCGCCGACTTGCCCGACTCGAGCGACTCCACCACCTGCGCGCCGCCCGGGTGCGGCTGATAGACCAGCGCCGCGGTGTTGCCCGCCACGCGCGCGAGCATGCCGGCGTACATGTGGTCCACGCCGCCGGCCGAACCGCCGGCGATCACCGTCTTCGCGGCGTCGGCGCGCAGCTGGGCGATCAGGTCCTTGGGCGTCCTGATCGGCGAATCGGCGCGCACCGCGACCACCTCGTAGTCGCTCGTGAGGCGCGCCACCGGCGCCACCTGGGCCAGCGTCACGGCCGGCTTCTGCAGCGCCACCGCGCCGACCATCACCATGCCGCTCATCAGGATCGCATCGGGGTCGGCGTCGTATTTCTCGACGTACTTCGCGAGGCCGATGGTGCCGCCCTTGCCGCCGATGTTCTCGTAGACCACCTCGCCCACCGCGCCCGAGGCCAGCATCGCGGCGCCGAGCGCGCGGCCGGTCTGGTCCCAGCCGCCGCCCTCGTTGGCGGGGATCACGATGCGCAGCTTCGCGGTCAGCTGCGGCTCGGCCGCGCGCACCGCCCCCGTTCCCAGCACCGCCATCGCGCCCAGCCAGGCATGGAAGCGCCGGCGTCCGGGCGAAGGTGGCAGGGCGGTCGGGTGCGGCATGTTTGTTTCCGATTGTCTAAAAAGGTAAACAAATGATGACGTACAGCGCCTGTCGTGCCGGTGACAGACGCCCAGGGGAAAACCCTGGGAATGGGCCTCCAGCCCCGCCAAATGCGGAACTAAGTCACGCTTTTGGCGGGTCAGGCCTTACTGGAACGCCACTTCCGCGAAGCTGCGCAGCTTGCGGCTGTGCAGCCGGGTCGAGCCTTCCTGGCGCAGGATCTCGATCGCCCGCATGCCGATGCGCAGGTGCTGCTCGACGCGCTCGCGGTAGAAGTGGTTGGCCATGCCGGGCAGCTTGATCTCGCCGTGCAGCGGCTTGTCGCTGACGCACAGCAGGGTGCCGTAGGGCACGCGGAAGCGGAAGCCGTTGGCCGCGATGGTGGCGCTCTCCATGTCGAGCGCCACCGCGCGGCTCTGGCTGAAGCGGCGCTGCGGCTGGTTGCCGGGCAGCAGTTCCCAGTTGCGGTTGTCGGTGCTCGCCACGGTGCCGGTGCGCATGATCTTCTTGAGCTCGGGGCCCTCGCACTTCGTGACGTCGGCCACCGCCTGCTCGAGCGCGAGCTGGATCTCCGACAGCGCCGGGATCGGCACCCACAGCGGCAGCTCCTCGTCGAGCACGTGGTCCTCGCGCACATAGGCATGGGCCAGCACGTAGTCGCCGAGCTGCTGCGTGTTGCGCAGGCCCGCGCAGTGGCCCAGCATCATCCAGGCATGCGGGCGCAGCACCGCGATGTGGTCGGTGATGGTCTTGGCGTTGGCCGGGCCGACGCCGATGTTGACCATGGTGATGCCGCTGTAGTCCTCGCGCACCAGGTGGTAGGCCGGCATCTGCGGCAGCCGCGGCGGCGCCGTGCCCTGGCTGCCGTCGAGCAGGTGGCCGAAGGTGGCGCTGGCGCCGGCCGAGAGCCCGCGCCGGCGCGTCACCACGTTGCCGGGCTCGATGAAGGCGATGTACTCGCTGTTCTCGTCGGCCATCGCCTCGTGGCCCAGGCGCACGAACTCGTCGATGTAGAACTGGTAGTTGGTGAACAGCACGAAGTTCTGGAACCAGTCGGGCAGGGTGCCCGTGTAGTGGCGCAGCCGGTGCAGCGAGTAGTCGACGCGCGCGCCGGTGAACAGCGCCAGCGGCTGTGCCTCGCCGGGCAGCGCCTCGAAGGTGCCGTTGGCGATGCCGTCGTCCATCGCGCCGAGGTCGGGCAGGTCGAACACGTCGCGCATCAGCGCGCGCCGCTCGGGGCTCATCGTGCCCTCGATGTGGTCGTTCTCGGCGAACGAGAAATGGATCGGGATCGGCTGCGTGCTGGTGCCCACCTCGAGCTCGACCTGGTGGTTCTCGAGCAGCAGCCGGAACTGGTCGAGGTAGTAGCGCGCATAGAGGTCGGGCCGCGTCAGCGTGGTCTCGTAGCGCCCCGGTCCGGCCACGAAGCCGTAGCTCAGGCCGGCATTGGCCGGCGGCGTATGGCGCGCCACCGTGTGGGTGTGGACCCGCACGAAGGGATAGCAGGCGCGCACGCGGCCCGGCAACTCGTCGCCGTCCACGAAGCGCAGCATCGAGGCGCGCAGATGGGCGAGGCCGCCCTGGTAGATGGCCTTCACCTGGTCGAGCGCGGCGGCGGCGTCGGTGAAGCGGGCGGGTGCGACGAAGGGGGGCATGTAGGGCATGGCGGCATTGTGCAATGCCGTCGTGACCGCCCGCGGGCTGGAACCTCAGGCCAAGAGGCAGCCCAGCACCTTCGCGAGCATGTCGTCGACATCCGCCGCGGGCACCGCGCCCGGCAGCGCGATGTCGCCGTGCATCACGAACACCGGCTTGCCCCACTTCAGGCCCATCGCCATCTCCGACAGCGTGCCCATGTTGCCGCCGATGGCGACCAAGCACAGGCCGCTGCGCGCGACGATGCCGTTGCGCAGCTCGCCCATGCCGGTGGGGATGGCCACGCCGAGCCATTCGTTGGCGTTGCGGTCGTCGTCCTCGGGCAGGATGCCCACGGCGATGCCGCCGGCCTCGGCGGCGCCGCGCGAGGCCGCGGCCATCACGCCGCCGCGCCCGCCGCACACCACCGCCATGCCCGCGCCGGCCAGCGCGTGCGCGACCGCATAGGCGGCCTCGCACTCGGCCGGGCCGCCGTCGCCGGGGCCGATGATCGCCACCGGCTGGCGATGGCGATCGGGCCCGCGCTGCCGCTGCGCGAGGCGCGCGAGCGCCTCAATGACCGGCGCCGACCGCACCGCGTTCCCGCCTTCGCGCAAGCACATCGCCCACTCCCATCACGATCACACACACCACCATCAGCACCAGCGACAGGGCCGCCGCCACCGCGAAATCGGAACCGCCGTCGCCCACCTGCGCCAAGAGCATCAGCGGCAGGATGTTGAGCTGCGTGCCCACCAGCGCCAGCGCCGTGCCGTAGGTGCCCATCGCGATCGCGGCCACCATGCAGGCGTTCGACAGCACCGAGGGCGCGACCTCGGGCAGCACCGTGTCCCAGAAGGCGCGTGCGCGCGAGGCGCCGAGCGTGCGCGCGGCCTGCGCCGGGCGCGGGTCGAGGTTGGCGAACACCGGGTACAGCGACAGCGCCACGCGCGGGATCAGGTAGTAGGCATAGGCGAAGCCCAGGCCCGACACGCTGTAGATCCAGCTGCCGAGCACGGCCGGGTCGGCGCCGAGCCCGGCCATGAGCTGGGTCACGAAGCCCGCGCGGCCGAAGGCCAGGATGAAGCCGTAGGCGATCACCAGCCCCGAGAAGGCCAGCGGCAGGCCCAGCAGCGTCATCAGCCACTGGCGCCGCGCGGCCGGCTGGCGCGCGAGCTCGATCGCGATGCAGGTGCCGACCAGCGCCGACACCGCGCCCGCCGCCAGCCCGAGCGCCAGCGTGTTGCGCAGCGCGCCGAAGAACAGCGGGTTGCCCACCAGCCGGCCGAACGCGCTGCCGCGCTCGGCGAAGGCCTCGGGCAGCAGCGCCGCCAGCGGCACCGCGAAGAACAGCGCCATGAAGGCCCAGGCGGGCCAGGCACCGAAGCGTCTCATCACGAAGCGCCTACTTCCCCAGCGCCGCCTGGGCCCAGAGCTTGTCGAGCTCGGCCTTGCGCTCCGAGGCCTTCACCACGTCGAGCGGCTTGATCTGCGGCGCGGCCGGCATCTTGGCCGCGACGTCGGCGGACAGCGGCGTGCCCGGCACCGCGGGCCGCACGAAGCCCTGCGCGAACAGCGACTGGCCGGCCTCGCTCATGATGAAGTTGAGCCACAGCTTGCCGGCGTTCGGGTTCGGGCCGTTCTTCACCAGGCTGATCGCATAGGGCGCGGCCACGCTGGCCTCCTTCGGGATCACGACCTCGACCGCGTCGCCCATGCCGTCGACATGCTTGGCCTTGAGGCCGTCGTTCTCGTAGCTGATCCACACCGGGATCTCGCCCTTGAGGAACTTGGCGTAGGGCGTGGTGCCTTCCACGCGCAGCACGTTGCCGGCCGCATGCAGCTTGCCGAGGTAGTCGGTGCCGGGCTGCACGTTGTCGACGCCGCCGCCGTTGGCATAGGCCGCGGCGAAGGTCAGCACCTGGCCGATGCCGGTGGAGCGCGGGTCGAGATAGACCACCGTGCTCTTGAACTCGGGCTTGAGCAGGTCGGCCCAGCCGGTGGGCACGTTCTTCACCAGCTTCCTGTTCACGAGGAACGCGATGTTGAGCGTGTGGATGGTGAACCAGCGGCCCTCGGCCTCGCGGAACACGGCCGGCAGCTTGTCGAAGTTGACGGGCTTGAACGGCGCGACCACGTCTTTCTTGGCTGCATCGACGGCCGAGGCCGCGAAGTAGTAGGCGGTGTCGGCCTGCGGGCGGCGCTTGGTCTTCTCCAGCGCGACCACGGTGGCGGCCGAGCCGATGTCGTTGTAGGTCAGCTCGATCTCGGGATAGCGTTTCTTGAAGTCGCGGAACAGCGACTTCCAGTTGGCCCATTCGGGGCCGGTGTCGAAGGAGACGCACAGGCCTTCCTTCTGCGCCTCGGCGTAGAGCGCCTTCTCGCCCGCGTAGAGCTCGGGGCCGTCGAAGGCGAAGGCGGTGCGCGCGAGCGCCAGCACGGGCAGGGCGCCGGCGGCCTGGATCAGATGTCTGCGTTGCATGGAAGTGGCTCCTGGGGAGGAAGGGATGTCAGTGGTCGAGCAGGCGGAGGTGTTCGGGCGCGATCGCGATGGCCTCGGTGGCCGGCCGCGCCGATTCGGCGAGGAAGGGCTTGGGCGCGCCCGGCACCTCGAAGTCGTAGCGCGTGAGCGCGCCGAGGTAGCGCTGCGCGCCGCAGCGGCCCGCGATGCGGTTCGGCGTGCCGGGCGCGGGATCGGCCGCGATGTGCTCGGGCCGCACCAGCACGTGCAGCGCGGTGCCGGGCGCGCGCATGCCGGTCGGCGCCGCGAGCTGGGCGAAGCCCAGGTCGAGCTTGTTGAGGCCCGCGACCTTGGCCGGCAGGATCGTCGAGAGCCCGACGAACTCGGCCACCGCGCGGCTCGCGGGCTGCTCGTAGATCTCGCGCGGCGTTGCGATCTGCAGCAGCCGGCCGTCCTTGAGCATCGCCACGCGGTCGGCCATGGCGAGCGCCTCTTCCTGGTCGTGCGTGACCAGCAGTGTGGTGGCGCCGAAGCGTTGCTGGATCGCGCGGATCTGGTCGCGCAGGTGGCCGCGCACGCTGGCATCGAGCGCCGACAGCGGCTCGTCGAGCAGCAGCGCGCGCGGGTCGATCGCGAGCGCGCGCGCCAGCGCCACGCGCTGCTGCTGCCCGCCCGAGAGCTGCGCGACGGCGCGCTGCGCGTACTCGCCCAGGCCCACGGTGTCGAGCAAGGCCTGCGCGCGCTGGCGGCGCTCGGCGGTCGCCACCTTGCGCAGCTTGAGGCCGTAGGCCACGTTGTCGAGCACGCTCAGGTGCGGGAACAGCGCATAGCTCTGGAACACCATGCCGATGTGGCGCCGGTGCACCGGCGTGCGCGACATGTCCTCGCCGTCGAGCGCGATGCGGCCCGTGTGGCCGGTCTCGAGGCCCGACACCAGCTTGAGCAGGGTCGACTTGCCCGAGCCGCTGGGCCCGATCACCGCGACCAGCTCGCCGGTGCGCACGTCGAGCGAGACCTCGTGCAGCCCGTGCGTGCTGCCGGGGTAGTTGTAGCTGACCGTGTCGAGGAGGAGGCTCATGGCGTGACGGCGCGTTGCTTCACCAGGGAGGAGGAAAGAAGCGCCGACGCGCTCGCCAGCACCAGGAGGATGACCGTGGCCGCGCAGGCGAAGCCCGTGGCGCCGTAGAAGGCCTGCAGCAGCACCACCGGGTAGGTGCGGTTCTGGAAGCTGGTGAGCAGGTTCGACACGCCGAACTCGCCAACCGAGATCGCCGCCACCATCACCAGCCCGCTGATCAGGCTCTGGCGCAGGCTCGGCAGCACGATGCCGCTGAACTGCTGCCAGCCCGAGGCGCCGAGCGTGGCCGCGGCCTGCTCGAGCCGGTCCAGGCCGAGGTGGCGCAGGTCGGTCAGCAGCGTGTTCGTGAGGTAGGGCAGCGTGAGGATCGCGTGCGCCGCGATCAACAGCGGCATCGAGCCCAGCCAGGGCGCGAGGTCGGTGTTGAACACGATCATGTAGCCGAAGGCCAGCGTGATCGCCGGCACCGCCACCGGCGTGGCGCTCACGATGCGCGCCGCCAGGCTGCCGCCGCGGCGCGCGCCGTGGTACAGCGCATAGGCCAGCGGCAGCGCCAGCACGGTGTTGATCGCGCAGGCCGACAGCGCCACCACCAGGCTGCTCACGAAGGCCTTGCGAAACGAGGTGTCGAGCCAGAGGTCGACATACCACTGCCCGGTCAGGCCCGTGGGCAGCAGCGTGTTGGTCCAGTTGCCGCCCACGCTGCCGACCAGCAGCAGGGCGATGGGCAGCAGCAGGTACAGGCCGTAGAGGAGCGAGATGCCGCGAACCAAGGGTGTGTCTCCGTGTCACGCGCGGCCGGCATACTTTCCGGATGCGCTACTGTCTGCGCCGGGTCTTCCGCCGCATCGGGCTGAATTCTAGGAAGCGCCTGCGTTTTCATGGGTGAAAGTTGGATGACGACACTTGAGTGCTTGGCAACTGTTTTTCACCGAACTTTCATCAACCGGAGCCATGCATGAAGCGCGACTGCCCCACCATCCAGGAGCTGCTGGCCTTCGACGCGGTGGCGCGCCACGAGAGCCTGACGCTCGCGGCCGGCGCCCTGTGCATCACCGTGAGCGCGGTCAGCAAGCAGATCGCGGGGCTCGAGGCCTTCCTCGGCCGTGCCCTGCTGCAGAAGAACGGGCGCGGCGTGCAGCTCACGCCGCAGGGCCGCGTCTACTGGCAGAAGATCGCGGGCGGCCTGCGCGCGATCGAGACCGCGACCTTCGAGGCGCGCTCGGGCGATGCCGGCGCCGGCCTGCTCACGCTCGCGAGCGTGCCCACCTTCCTCACCAAGTGGCTGATCCCGCGGCTGCCCGCCTTCAGCCAGAAGAGCCGCCACGTCATGCTGAGCTTCAGCCGCCATCTCGAGCCCAGCGACGGCATCCCGGCCGGCGTCGACGCGGCGATCCGCTACGGGCCCGACGGCTGGCCCGGCGTGGTGTCCGAATACATCGCGGGCCGCGAGTTCGTGCTGATCGTGGCGCGCTCGCTGGTCGAGGGGCGGCACCGCATCGCGCAGCCGGCCGACATCCTCGGCCACACGCTGCTGCACCACGAGGGCGCGCCCACCGCCTGGCGCCAATGGGCCGCGCAGCACGGCGTGCCCGAGGTGCAGACCGTGGCCGGCCCGCGCTTCGCGCAGTACTCGGCGCTGATCCAGGCCGCGCTCAACGGGCTTGGCATCGGCCTGGTGCCGAAGCTGCTGGTGCAGGAGGAGTTCGCCGAGGGCTCGCTGCTCAGTCCCTGCGGCACGCCGGTCGGCGTGAACCAGGGCCACTACCTCTGCTACCGGCCCGACCGGCTCGACCTGCCGGCCTTCGCGGCCTTTCGCGCCTGGCTGCTCGACGAGGGCCAGAAGTCGCGCGGCGTGGAGGCCGAGGCATGAAGTCGCGCGAGTGGTTACGCTCGCCATCCCTCATCACGACAAGGACGATGCATCGATGAAAGTCGCAGTCATGGGCGCCGGCGCGGTCGGCTGCTATTACGGCGCCATGCTGGCGCGCGCGGGCCACGAGGTGGTGCTGATCGGCCGGCCCGCGCACGTGGAGGCCGTGCGGGCGCGCGGCCTGCGCCTCGAGGCCCAGAGCTTCGACGAGCACTTGCCCCTGGCCGCGAGCACCGAGGCCGACGCCGTGCGGGGTGCCGACCTCGTGCTGTTCTGCGTCAAGTCGACCGACACCGAGGCCGCCGCCGCGCAGATCGCGCCGCACCTCGCGCCCGGCGCGCTGGTGCTCACGCTGCAGAACGGCGTGGACAACGACGAGCGCGCGCGTTCCGTGCTGCGGTCCCACGAGGTGGCCGCGGCCGTGGTCTATGTCGCGACCGGCATGGCGGGCCCGGGCCACGTCAAGCACAACGGCCGCGGCGAACTCGTGATCGCGCCGTCGGCCCGCGGCGAGGAAGTCGCGCAGGCGCTGCGCGCGGCCGGCGTGCCGACGGAGATATCCGACAACGTGCGCGGCGCGCTGTGGGCCAAGCTGGTGCTCAACTGCGCCTACAACGCGCTGTCGGCGATCACGCAGCTGCCCTACGGCGTGCTGGTGCGCAACGAGGGCGTGCCCGGCGTGCTGCGCGACGTGGTGGCCGAGTGCCTCGCGGTCGCGCGGGCCGAGGGCGTGACGATCCCGGGCGACATCGATGCCGCGGTGGCGGGCATCGCGCGCACCATGCCCGCGCAGTTCTCCTCGACCGCGCAGGACCTTGCACGCGGCAAGCGCAGCGAGATCGACCATCTCAACGGCTTCGTGCTGCGCCGCGGCGAGGCGCTGGGCGTGCCGGTGCCGGCCAACCGGCTGCTGTGGACGCTGGTGCGGCTGCTCGAGGACAAGGCGTCGGGAGCGTCGGAGAAGGGGTGAAGCCAGACCCCTGTCGGTTCGGCCCAGACCGTTCACGCTGAGCTTGTCGAAGCGCTGCGCGAGGCTTCGAAAGGCTCAGCCCGAACGGATGGGGACCACCGTCCCGGCAGACCAAGGCTCAGCCCGAACCGATGGTGCCCGATCGGCCTCAGCCCGGCATCGGCTCGCGCATCGTCACGAACTCCTCGGCCGCGGTCGGGTGGATGCCCACCGTGCTGTCGAACATCGCCTTGGTGGCGCCCGCGCGCATCGCGACCGCGAAGCCCTGCACCACCTCGCCCGCGTCGGCGCCCACCATGTGCAGGCCCACCACGCGGTCGCTCTTGGTGTCGACCACCAGCTTCATGAAGGTGCGCTCGCTGCGGCCCGAGAGCGTGTGGCGCAGCGACTTGAACTCGCTCGAGAACACCGTGACCTGGCCGAACTTCGCGCGCGCCTCGAGTTCGCCGTAGCCGCAGGTGCCGATGTTCGGGTGCGTGAACACGGCGGTGGGAATGAACTCGTAGTCGAGCCGGCGCTTGCCCTTGCCGAACAGTTCGTCGACCACCACCATCGCCTCGGCCAGCGCCACCGGCGTGAGCTGCACGCGCGTGGAGACGTCGCCCACCGCGTAGATCGAGGGCACCGAGCTGCGGTAGTGCGCATCGACCGCGATCGCGCCGCGCTCGTCGAGCGCCACGCCCGCGGCCTCGAGGCCCAGGCCCTGCGTGTTGGGCACGCGGCCGGTGGCGAACAGCACCGTGTCGGCCTCGATCTGCTGGCCGCGCGCGAGCGTGGCCACCAGGCCGTCGGCGGTGCGCGTGACCGAGGCCACCTCGCAGTTCAGGCGCACGTCGACGCCGGCCTTGCCCATCTCGCTGGCGAGGAACTGCCGCACGTCGTCGTCGAAGCCGGTCAAGAGGTGTGCGCGGCGGTGCAGCAGCGTGACCTTCGCGTCGAGCCCGTTGAAGATCGAGGCGAACTCGCAGGCGATGTAGCCGCCACCCACCACCAGCAGGCGGCGCGGGAACGGGTCGAGGTCGAACATCGCATCGGAGGTCACGATGTGCTCGCGGCCCGGGATCTCGGGCACGAAGGGCGTGCCGCCGGTGGCCAGCAGCAGGTGGCGCGCGGTGTGGCGCTTGCCGTCGACCTCCACCGTGTGCGCATCGGCGAGCTGGGCCCAGCCCGTGACCAGCGTGACGCCGGAGTTCTTGAGCAGCGAGGCGTAGATGCCGTTGAGCCGCGAGATCTCCCTGGCGCGCTGCGACTTCAGGTGCGACCAGTCGAACACCGGCTCGCCGGGCAGCTGCCAGCCGTAGCCCGCGGCTTCCTCGAAGGACTCGGCATAGCCGGCCGCGTAGCTGTAGAGCTTCTTGGGAATGCAGCCGACGTTGACGCAGGTGCCGCCGAGTTCGGCGGCCTCGGCCAGGCCGACGCGGGCACCGGTCTGCGCGGCCATGCGCGCGGCGCGCACGCCGCCGCTGCCGCCGCCGATGACGAAGAGATCGAAGTCGTAGGGGGTGGACATGGAACAAGGCTCTCCTTTGCGAGCGCACTGTAGCCCTCGCCGATGACCGCTGCCCGGCACGGGGCTTGGGGCCCGCGCGCGCCGACGGCGGTCGAGCGAGAATCCGCGCTCGTCGGCAAAGAAGGACAGAGACATCCGCATGAAGAACAACGCCCCCAGGCACCTTGCACGCGGCGCGGTCGCGCGCCGGCTTGCGCTGCTCGTGTCGTGCCTGTCGGTTCTCGCGCCCCTGTCCGCCGATGCGCAGCTCGCGCGCAAGCCCTCGTTCTATGACGCGCAAAAGCGCGATGAGGCGCCGGCCTTGCCCGTGCGCCCCGCCGGCGGCGCCTCGTCGCTGCCCGCGCTCGCCAGCCGCGCCGACTTCGACGCGCTCGCGCGCACCTACGACGCCGGCACGCCGATGGCGCTGCCGCATGTGCTGTTCGTGATCGACCGGCGCGCGAAGCCGGCGCCGCGCATCTACTACCTCGACACGCCGCGCTGGCAGCTGCATGTGCGCTTCGTGCGCGACAACGGCCTGGCGCCCCACGCGGGCAAGCGCGAGATCGACCGCAACTACCTCGTGCCCGACCGCCGCTTCCTGTTCGGCACGCTGAGCTGGCAGCAGAACGTCGCGGGCTTCGGCTACGAATTCTGGGAAGGCGACCGCCTCACCGCGCCGCTGCTGCGCGAGGCCGACCGCGCGGTGAAGGCCAGCTTCTTCGCGCCCGTGAAGTTCAAGACCAACGCCACGCTGCACGAACGCGTGGCACGCGAGGCCGGCGTCGACTTCGTGACGCAGGAGGCGCTGATCCGCGAGCAGCCCTACCTGCCGATGAACCTCGGCACGGCCAGCGGCCGGGTGCGCATCGTCGAGGACGAGGGCGCGGTCAACGCGCTGCTGCCCGAGGACATCGCGGTGCTGCGCCAGGTGCCGATCGCGCTGCCGCCGGTGGCGGGCGTGCTGACCGAGCGGCCGTCCACGGCGCTGTCGCACGTCAACCTGCTGGCCAAGGGCTGGGGCATTCCCAATGCCTACGTGCGCGACGCGGCCGAGGCGCTGCGCGCGCATGCGGGCCAGTGGGTGGCGCTCAAGGTCGCGGCCTCGGGCTACCAGGTGCGCCCGCTCACGCCCGAGGAGATCGCGGCGCTGCCCACGCGCGCCGCGCGCACGGCCGCCATGGGGCGCGGCAGCGCCGCGCCGGGCGGCGCCGCGGCCGTGCGGCCCGACCTGCGCGAGGCGCGGCTGCTGCCGCTGGCGTCGCTGCGCGCGCGCCACAGCGCGCAGTGCGGCGTGAAGGCGGCCAATCTCGGCGCGCTGCAGGCCGCGCGCATACCGTCGACCAGCGTGCCCGACGGCTTCTGCATTCCGTTCGCGCACTACGACCGCTTCATGCGCGCCAACGGCCTGGCCGAGCGCATCGCGCGCATGCAGCAGGCGCCGGGCTTCGCGGCCGACCCGCTGGTGCGCCAGCGCGCGCTCGAGGCACTGCGCGCCGAGATCGTGCAGTGGCCGGTCGATCCCGCCACCGCGGCCGCGTGGCGCGCGGCCTGGCAGTCGCAGCTCGGCGGCGGCGGCGTGTTCGTGCGCAGTTCGTCCAACTCCGAGGACCTGCCGGGCTTCAGCGGCGCCGGCCTCTACACCACCGTGCCCAACGTGAAGAGCGGCGACGCGCTCGAGCTCGCGGTGAAGAAGGTCTGGGCCTCGGTCTTCAATGCCGAGGCCTGGGAGGCGCGCGGCGCGGCGGGCTTCGGTGCCGAGTCGGTGCTGATGGGCGTGTTCGTGCAGACCGCGATCGACGCCACCAGCGCGGGCGTGATGATCACGCGCGACCCCTTCGACGCCGGTCATCCGCACGTCACCTACATCTCGGCCAAGCGCGGCATCGGCATCCGCGTGGTCGAAGGGCGGCGCGTGGCCGAGCAGCTCATGTACTCGAGCTGGTCGAAGGCGATCCAGGTGCTGAGCCGCTCGGCCGAGGACAGCGCGCTGCAGCTCGACAAGGACGGTGGCGTGAAGGAAGTGCCGCTGGAGGCCGGCCGCGGCGTGCTGACCGACGAGCTCGTGGTGCGGCTCGCGAACGTCGGCGCGGCGGTCAAGCGCGGCTTCGGCGGCGTCGACCAGGACATCGAATGGGCCACCGTGGGCGAGCGCATCGTGCTGCTGCAGGCGCGGCCGTACGTCGAGCGCCGCCGCTGAGGCAAGGACCGGCGCCATGAACCTGCACCGCCTCGACCTGGTCTCGCTGTCGCTGTTCAACCTGGTGGTGCGCACCGGCAGCATCAGCAAGGGCGCCGAGCTCGCGCACCTCGCGGTGGGCGCGGCCAGCAAGCGCATCTCCGACCTCGAGGCGGCCGTGGGCACGCCGCTGCTCGAGCGCCATTCGCGCGGCGTCACGCTCACGGTGGCGGGCGATGCGCTGCACCGCCATGCGCAGCGCATCCTCGACGACGTCGACCAGCTCGCGGCCGACCTGTCCGACTACGCCTCGGGCGTGCTCGGCGTGGTGCGCCTGTGGGTCAACACCTCGGCCGTCACGCAGTTCCTGCCGCGCGGGCTGTCGGGCTTCGTGGCGGCCAATCCGGGCATCCGCATCGAGCTCGAGGAACGCAACAGCAGCGAGATCGTGCTCGCCGTGCTCGACGGCCGCGCCGACGCGGGCATCTTCGCGGAAGGCACGCCGAGCCTCGGGCTGCACCTCGTCAACTACCGCGTCGACCGGTTGGTGATGGTGGTGCCGCGCGGCCATCCGCTGGCGCGCCGGCGCAGCGTGCGGCTCGAGGAGGCGACCGAGTACGACTTCGTGAGCCTGCCGGCCGAGACCTCGCTCGCGCAGCGGCTGCAGGCCGCGGCCGAGGCGCTGGGCCGGCGGCTGCGCCTGCGCATCCAGGTGCGCAGCTTCGATGCCGTGTGCCAGATGGTGGCGGCCGGCATGGGCGTGGCCGTGCTGCCGCACGCGGCGATCCAGCCGCACCTGCGCTCGATGGGCCTGCGCGAGATCGCGCTCGACGACGCCTGGGCCGAGCGCCGGCTGCTGATCGGCCTGCGCGACGCCGGCGTGGTACCGCGCCACGTGCGCACCCTGATCGACCACCTCTGCCAGGGTTAACCCTCGGGCGCTTTCGCGTTCCGCGAAAGCTGCGTGCGCGCCTTTGTCGTTCTCCCGCGCGGACGCGCTGCCCAGAATCCGGGCAACGAATGCGGCGTCGTGCTGGCGAGCCGCTCAGACAAAGGCTCCCATGGCTACCCCCACTTCCCTCCTCGACGACGACGGCGCCATCGTGCGCAAGGTCGCGTGGCGAATCATGCCGCTCATCATGGTGTGCTATCTCTTCGCCTTCTTCGACCGCATCAACATCAGCTTCGCCAAGTTCGCGCTGCAGAGCGACCTGGGCCTGAGCGACACCGCCTACGGCTTCGGCGCCGGCCTGTTCGTGGTCGGCTACGTGCTGTTCGAGGTACCGAGCAACCTGATGCTCTACAAGGTCGGCGCGCGGCGCTGGATCGCGCGCATCATGGTCTCGTGGGGCGTGGCCACCGCGCTCATGATGTTCGTGCAGACCGAGTGGCAGTTCTATGCGCTGCGCTTCGTGATCGGCGCGATGGAGGCGGGCTTCGCGCCCGGCGTGCTGTTCTACCTCACGCTGTGGTTCCCCGCCGCGCACCGCGGCCGCGTCACCTCGATGCTGTTCCTGGCCTCGGCCTTCGCGGGCCTGTTCGGCGCGCCGGCCGCGGGCCTGGTGCTCGCGCACTTCGACGGCCTGCTCGGCATGGCCGGCTGGCACTGGCTGTTCCTGGTCGGCGGGCTGCCGTGCATCGCGCTCGGCCTGCTGGTGTTCGTGCGGCTCGACGACCGCATCGCCGACGCGCACTGGCTCACGCCCGACGAGCGCACACGCCTCTCGCAGCGCATCGCCGAGCAGGGTGGCACTGCCGGTGCCCACGGCTCGCTGCTCGACGCGCTGAAGACGCCGGGCTTCCTCATGCTCGGGCTGATCTACTTCCTGATCCAGGTCGCGTCCTATGGCCTCAACTTCTGGGCCCCGCACCTGATCCGCGCCTCGGGCAGCACCGATCCCACGGCGATCGGGCTGCTGACGGCCGTGCCCTACCTGTGCGGCGCGATCGCGATGGTGGTGGTCGGGCGGCTGTCGGACCGCAGCGGCGAGCGCCGCCGCTTCGTGATCGCGCTGCTGCTGCTCGCGGCCATCGGCTTCTTCGCGGCCGGCCTGTTCGACCACCACACCGACCTGCTGGTGCTCGCGCTGGCCGTGATGGGCGCGGGCGTGATCGCCTCGATCCCGGCCTTCTGGGCGCTGCCGCCCAAGCTGGTGAGCGGCGCGGCCGCGGCCGGCGGCATCGCGCTGATCAACACGCTGGGCCAGCTCGGCGGCATCGTGAGCCCGGTGATGGTGGGCCGCATCAAGGACCTGAGCGGTAGCACCACCCCCGCGCTCTACGTCATCGGCGCGCTGGCGCTGCTGGCCTTCGCGCTGCCCGAATCGCTGCGCCTGCGCGAGCCGCGTCCGTCGGCCGCTCCACGTTCCCCCGCGAGCGGCGCGCTGCATGCGTCCGGCATCGCCTTCGCCGAGAAAGCCCCCAAGCCATGAACCTTCCCCTGAGTCCCGGCGCGCTGCAAGGCCTGCGCGTCATCGAGATGGGCCAGCTGATCGCCGGCCCCTTCGCCGGCAAGACGCTCGGCGAGTTCGGCGCCGACGTGATCAAGATCGAGCCGCCCGGCAGCGGCGACCCGCTGCGCAACTGGCGCCTGCTGCAAGACGGCACCTCGGTCTGGTGGCAGGTGCAGTCGCGCAACAAGCGCTCGCTGGCGCTCGACCTGCGCAGCGAGGAGGGCCAGCAGATCGCGCGCCGGCTGATCGCCGAGGCCGATGTGCTGATCGAGAACTTCCGCCCCGGTACGCTCGAGGGCTGGGGCATGGGCTACGAGGTGCTGCGCGAGCGCAACCCGGGCCTGGTGATGCTGCGCATCTCGGGCTATGGCCAGACCGGCCCCTATCGCGACCTGCCGGGCTTCGGCGCCATCGGCGAGGCCATGGGCGGGCTGCGCCACCTCACGGGCGAGCCGGGCCGGGTGCCGGTGCGCTGCGGCATCTCGATCGGCGACACGCTGGCCGCGCTGCACGGCACCATCGGCGTGCTGACCGCGCTCTACCACCGCAAGGTCAACGGCGGCCAGGGCCAGGTCATCGACGTGGCGCTCAACGAGGCGGTGTTCAACGTGATGGAGAGCCTGGTGCCCGAGTACAGCGCCTTCGGCGCGGTGCGCGAGGCCGCGGGCAGCGCGCTGCCGGGCATCGCGCCCTCGAACGCCTACCGCTGCGCCGACGGCTACGTGCTGATCGCGGGCAACGGCGACAGCATCTTCCGCCGCCTCATGCAGAGCATCGGCCGCGACGACCTCGGCGCCGATCCCGCGCTCGCGAACAACGCGGGCCGCGTGGCGCGCGTGGCCGAGATCGACCAGGCGATCGAGGCCTGGACGCTGCCGCAGTCGGTGGCGACGGTGCTCGAAGTCCTCGGCGCGGCGCGCGTGCCCGCGGGCAAGGTCTACACCGCGAAGGACATCGCCGAGGACCCGCACTACCGCGCGCGCGAGATGCTGCTGCGCCAGGCCACGCGCGACGGCCACGAGATCGAGGTGCCCGGCGTGGTGCCCAAGCTCATGGGCACGCCGGGCACGGTGCGCTCCTCGGCGCCGCGGCTGGGCGACGACACCGACGCGGTGCTCGGCGAGATCGGATTCACATCGGAAGACATCGCCGCCTTGCGCGGCAGGAAGGTGGTTGCATGAACGACGCGGTCTGGAACGGAAGAACATTCGACGGCGATCGCCGCGTGCGGATGTGCGAGGTGGGCCTGCGCGACGGCCTGCAGGTCGAGGCGGCCTTCGTGCCGACCGAGGACAAGATCGCGCTGTGCAACGCGCTCTCGCGCGCCGGCATGGCGAAGATCGAGGTCTCGGCCTTCGTCTCGCCGCAGGCCATTCCCGCGCTGCGCGACGCCGAGGTGGTGCTGCGCGAGATCGAGCGCGTGGACGGCGTGGCCTACACCGCGCTGGTGCCCAACGTGCGCGGCGCCGAACGTGCCATCGATGCGCGCGTGGACGAGATGAACCTCGTGATGTCGGCCAGCGAGAGCCACAACCTCGCCAACTTGCGCATGATGCGCGAGCAGTCGTTCCGCGCGCTGGCCGAGGTGGCGGCGCTCGCGCGCCAGGCCGGCGTGGCGGTCAACGTCTCGCTGTCGTGCAGCTTCGGCTGCCCGATCGAGGGCGACGTGGCCGAGGCCGGCGTGCTCGGCTGGTGCCAGCGCTTCGTCGAGGAGCTCGGCGCCGGCGGCGTCACCCTGTGCGACACCACCGGCATGGCCTGGCCCGGCCAGGTGCACGGGCTCGCGCGCGCCTTCCTGCAGCGCTGGCCCGGCACCGAGCTCACGCTGCACTTCCACAACACGCGCGGCATGGGGCTGGCCAACGTGCTGGCCGGCATCGACGCCGGCGCACGCCGCTTCGACGCGTCGATCGGCGGCATCGGCGGCTGTCCCTATGCGCCGGGCGCCACCGGCAACGTCTGCAGCGAGGAGATCGTGCATGCGCTCGAGCTCTCGGGCTGGGACACCGGCGTCGACCTCGCGCGCGTGATCGATGCCGCGCGCCGGCTGCCGGCGCTGATCGGCCACGACATCCCGAGCCAGATCGTCAAGGCCGGCCGCCGGCTCGACCTGCATGCGCCGCCCGCGGACTTCGAGGCCACGCGCGAACGCGCGCTGGCGCGCGAGGCCGCGCGCGCGCACTGAGACCGCTTCGCTTCCCTTTCATCCCACAAGACCAGGAGACATTCGCATGCAACCCCTTCGCTTCATCGCCGCGCTGGCCGCGGCCGCGCTGCTCGCCGGCCCGGCCCTGGCCCAGACCTATCCCTCCAAGCCGATCACGATGCTGGTGCCCACGGCCGCGGGCGGCACCACCGACATCGCCGGGCGCATGCTCGCCGACCCGCTGGGCAAGGCGCTGGGCCAGCCGGTGGTGGTCGACAACCGCGGCGGCGCCAGCGGCGTGATCGCGGCGGTGGCGGTCAAGCGCGCCGAGGCCGACGGCCACACGCTGCTGATGCAGTACTCGGGCTACCACGTGATCTCGCCCCACGTCACGAAGCAGAAGGCCCAGTGGGTGCCCGAGGACTTCCGCGCCGTGGCCAACGTGCTGAGCGCGCCGCAGGTGGTGGTGGTGCGCGAGGGCCTGCCGGTGAAGAACATGGCCGAGCTGATCGCCTATGCCAAGGCCAACCCCGGCAAGCTGACCTATGCCTCCTCGGGCCCGGGCTCGCTGCAGCACGTGACCGGCGCCATGCTCGAGCAGCAGGCCGGCATCCAGCTCACGCACATCCCCTACAAGGGCACCGGCCCGGCGCTGCAGGACCTGCTGGGCGCGCAGGTCGACATGACCTTCGGCACGCCGCCGCCCTTCATGCCCTTCATCCAGTCGGGCAAGCTGCGCGCGGTGGCCGTCACCGGCAAGGCGCGCGTGGCCTCGCTGCCGAACGTGCCGACCGCGGCCGAGGTCGGGCTGCCGAACCTCGACGCGACCTCGTGGTTCGCCGTGTTCGCGCCCGCGAAGACGCCGCAGCCCGTGATCGACAAGCTCAGTGCCGAGATCGCCAAGGTGGTGGCCACGCCGGCCTTCCAGCAGAAGGCCGCCGAGCTCGGCGCCACGGCCGACTACATGAACCCGCAGAAGCTCGCCGACTACAGCAAGGCCGAGTACCTGCGCTGGGGCAAGGTGGTCGAGGCGGCCAAGATCGAGGGCGAGTGAGACCGCGCGCATGGCGGCGGTCGGTGGTCGGCCGCCGCCATGCGTTTCCCCTCCGCCATCGTTCTTACTACTTGTAGAGCAGCTGCGGCAGCCACAGGCCGATCTGCGGCCACATGTAGAGCAGGAAGATCGCGAGGACCTGGATGCCCATGAAGGGCAGCATGCCGAGGAAGATCTGGTTCAGCGTGACGTGCGGCGGGCTCACGCCCTTGAGGTAGAAGGCCGCCATCGCCACCGGCGGCGACAGGAAGGCGGTCTGCAGGTTCAGCGCCACCAGCAGGCCGAAGAACAGCGGATCGACGCCGAAGTTGTCGAGCAAAGGGATGAAGATCGGCATGAAGATCACGATGATCTCGGTCCACTCGAGCGGCCAGCCGAGCAGGAAGATGATCACCTGGCTCAGCAGCAGGAACTGCACCTTGGTGAGGTTCATGCTCAGCACCCATTCCTCGACCAGCGCCTGGCCGCCGAGCAGCGCGAACGCGGCCGAGAAGATGGCCGAGCCCACGAACAGCCAGCACACCATCGCCGAGGTCTTGGCGGTGAGGAACACCGACTCCTTGAGCACCGTGAAGTTGAGCCGCCGGTAGGCCGCCGCCAGCAGCATGCCGCCGAGCGCGCCCATGGCCGCGGCCTCGGTGGGCGTGGCCAGGCCCAGCACGATCGAGCCCAGCACCGAGAGGATCAGAAGCAGCAGCGGGAAGAAGGAGGCCAGCAGCATCTTGAAGATCTCGAGCCGCGCGAAGCTCAGGAACAGGTAGAACAGCGCCGTGATCGCGCCGAGCACCGAGAAGGTCGCGACCCACCAGGTGGGCGGCGGCCTGGTGCTGGCGCCGGCCGGTGCGGTCTGCGCGGTCTCCGAGGCGGCGGGCGCGGGCGCCGCCGGTGGGGCTTCGGCACCCGGCGGTTCGGCGACGGCGCCGGCCGCGGGCTCCTCGCTCGGCGGTTCCTGCAGCCCGCCCTCGCTCGGCGGCTCCTGCAGGCCACCTTCGGCGGGCGGTTCCTGCAAGCCGCTCGAGCTGCCGCTGCTGCTGCTTCTGGATGCACCGATCTCCTCGATGTCGTAGCGTGCCTCGGCCTCGACCGTGGTCACGGCCTTGTAGCTCGACAGCGCCAGCAGCGCGTAGATGACGGCGGGCAGCGCCACGATGCCGAGCTGCTTGAGCACGTGCGAGAACGGCACGTCGCCGTTGCGCTTGCCCTTGAGCAGGCCGACCAGCGCATGCGCGGTCGGGCTGCTCGCGAGCCGCTGCGTCAGCGGCGGCAGCGGCACCACGCGCTCGGCGGCCGACAGCGGCGGTGCCCACTGCGGCTTGAGCTTCGCGATCAGGATCACGTAGAGCACGTAGAGGCCCGACAGCATCAGGCCCGGGAAGAAGGCGCCCGCATAGAGCTGCACCACCGACACGCCGGCCGTCGCGCCGTACACGATCAGCAGCACCGAGGGCGGCAGCAGGATGCCCAGGCAGCCGCCCGCGGTGATCGCGCCCGCGGCCAGCGGCACGCTGTAGCCGCCGCGCAGCATCGCGGGCAGCGCCAAGAGGCCCATCAGCGTGACCACCGCGCCGACGATGCCGGTGGCGGTCGCGAAGATGGTGCAGGTCACGAGCGTGGCGACCGCGAGCGCGCCCGGCAGCCGCGCGAGCGCGAGGTGCAGGCTCCTGAACAGCGATTCGATCAGGTTGGCGCGCTCGACCAGGTAGCCCATGAACACGAACAGCGGCACGGCGATCAGCACGTCGTTGGCCATGGTCTTGTAGGCCGACTGCACCATCAGGTCCAGCGTGCGGTGCCAGTCGCGCTCGTAGGCCAGGAAGGTGAAGAGCATGCCCATGCCCATCAGCGTGAAGGCGGTTGGGAAGCCCAGCATGATCGCCACCACCACCAGCGACAGCATCAGCAGGCCCAGGTGGCCGTTGGTGATGGTCTCGGCGCGCAGCAGCATGGTGGCGCCGGCGATCACGACCAGCGCCATGAAGGTGAGGCCGAACCAGAGTTCGCGGCGGATCTTCATCGCGCGCCCTCCCGTGCCTCGTTCGCGACCACCACGCGGTCGAGCGCGGCGATGTCGGCGTCCTTCACGTGCACCATCTCCTTGAGCTTCTCGACGTCGACCTCCTCGACGTCCTGCTCGCGCGAGGGCCAGGCGCCGTCGCGGATGCACTGCACGCAGCGGATGATCTCGACGAGGCCCTGCAGCAGCAGCGTGAAGCCCGCGAGCGGGATGATGAACTTGAACGGGTACAGCGGCAG
>Ga0209025_1000359_pt1 | contig 97475 bp, 88 predicted proteins | sample AraplaMF_Col_mLB_FD_184256 | JGI IMG/M metagenome (GOLD analysis project Ga0209025, IMG submission 184256) | Arabidopsis root microbial communities from the University of North Carolina, USA - plate scrape MF_Col_mLB (SPAdes) (version 2) | ecosystem: Host-associated > Plants > Roots > Endosphere... | reverse complement strand
GAAACGCGAGCACCGCAGGTTGCCCCGTAGCGCAGCGAAGGGGTCGCAGACAGTGGGGTCGCCTTTTCTTTGGTTACTTTCTTTTGGCGAAGCAAAAGAAAGTGACTCGCCCGCCGGGGCGAATTCCCGGCTCCTGCCTCAGCAAGAGAAAGCCTCACCCATCGTGCTGAACCCAGGCCAACCTTTCCCCCTCGGCGCCACAGCAACCCAGACAGGCGTCAACTTCGCCCTGGCAGCACCAGCAGCCGAAAAGGTAGAACTCTGCCTATTCGACCCCGAGGGCCGCAACGAACAGCAACGACTCTCGCTCCCCGAGTTCACAGACGGCATCTGGCACGGCCAACTCCCCAGCGCCCGCCCTGGCCTCGTCTACGCCTACCGCGTCCACGGCCCCTGGTCCCCAAGCCAAGGCCACCGCTTCAACCCCTCGAAGCTGCTGCTCGACCCCTACGCCCGCGAGATCGTCGGCCGCTACGACGGCAGCGACCTCTTCCACGGCCACGCCACGGCCGACCCGACGCAGCGCGACACACGGGACAACGCCAGCATCGCCCTCAAGGCCCGCGTGGTGCCCGCGCCAACCCATCCGAACCCAGGCCACGCCCGCATCCCCCCCACAGACCGCGTGATCTGCGAACTCCACGTCCGCGGCCACACGCAACTGCACCCCGCCGTCCCCGCCCCCCTGCGCGGCAGCTACGCCGCCCTCGCCGAGCCGGCCGTGCTCGACCACCTGCAGCGCCTGGGCGTCACCACGCTGAGCCTGATGCCGGTGCAGCACCGCGCCGACGAGGAGCGGCTGCTCGCGATGGGCCTCACGAACTACTGGGGCTACAACACCATCGGCTGGTTCGCGCCCGAGGCGCGCTACTGGAGCGGCCGCCCCGGTACCACGCCGGCCGGCGAGTTCCGCGCGCTGGCCGACGCGGTGCATGCGCGCGGCATGGAACTCGTGATCGACGTGGTCTACAACCACAGCGCCGAGAGCGACGAGCTCGGCCCCACGCTGTCGCTGCGCGGCATCGACAACGCCCTCTACTACCACCTGCGCGCCGACGACCGCGCGCTCTACGAGAACTGGACCGGCACGGGCAACTGCCTGAACCTCGGCGAGCCGCGCGTGCTGCAACTCGTGATGGACAGCCTGCGCTTCTGGGCCGGCGAGATGGGCGTGGACGGCTTCCGCTTCGATCTCGCGCCGGTGCTGGGCCGCGCCACGTCCACGGGCTTCGATCCGCGCGCGCCCTTCTTCGCCGCCATCGCGCAAGACCCGCTGCTGTCGCGCACGCTGCTGATCGCCGAGCCCTGGGACATAGGCCCAGGCGGCTACCGGCTCGGCGAATTCCCGCCGGGCTGGCTCGAATGGAACGACCGCTTCCGCGACACGCAGCGCGGCTTCTGGCTGCGCCAGGACCGCGAGGGACGCGCGGGCCTCGGCGACTTCGCCCACCGCTTCACGGCCTCGAGCGCGCAGTTCGCGCACGACGGGCGCTCGCCCGCCGCGAGCGTGAACTTCGTGACCGCGCACGACGGCTTCACCCTGCGCGACCTGCTGAGCTACGACACGCGCCACAACGAGGCCAACGGCGAGAACAACCGCGACGGCCATGGTCACAACCTGAGCCGCAACTGCGGCGTGGAAGGCCCGAGCGACGATCCCGCGGTACGGGCCGAACGGCTGCGGCTCTCGCGCGCGCTGCTGGCCGTGCTGATGCTGTCGCAGGGCACGCCGATGCTGCTGGCCGGCGACGAGATCGGCCACACGCAACAGGGCAACAACAATGCCTACTGCCAGGACAACGAGACCACCTGGCTGCACTGGGTCGGCAGCACCGACCCGGCCGGCGAGCCGGCGCAACTGAGCGCCTTCGTGGCGCGGCTGGCCGCGCTGCGGCGCGCGGCGCCGGTGCTGCGCAGCACGCGCTGGTGGCCGGCCGACCCGGCACCGGGCACGGCCGGCATCCGCTGGCTGCGGCCCGACGGCGCACCGATGCAGCCGCCGGACTGGGAAGGCGGCACGGCCCTTGCAATCCTGTTCGGCAGCCTGGAGGCAGGCACCGCGAAGGAGACACCGACATCGACCACCACCCCCTCGACACCGAAGGCAGCGCCGGCCTGGCTGCTGCTCGTGAACGCGGGCGCGCGGGCGCAACCGTTCCGCCTGCCGCGCGGCGCCTGGCGCTGCGTCCTCGCGAGCGACCTTGCCATCGACCCGGGCCCCGAGCCCTCGGCGGTGAACGCCACCGAGGTCGAGATACCGCCCTCGAGCCTCTGGATTGCAACGACGTAGGAGCCTGCGCCGCGCGGCGGTGCTAGTGTGCAAGGGCCCGAGCGGGTACACGCACGCACAGAAACTCTGACGACACACGAACGAACGAACGAAAGAACGGAGACACAGGATGGATCACAAGACACCCGCGGCCGCCCCCGGCACGCCGCTGCAATCGCACCAGCTCGTGCGCCGCACCATCGCGCTGGTCCTGGCCGGCGGACGCGGCTCCCGGCTCAAGCAGCTGACCGACCGGCGCGCCAAGCCGGCCGTGTATTTCGGCGGCAAGTTCCGCATCATCGATTTCGCGCTCTCCAACTGCCTCAACTCGGGCATCCGGCGCATGGCGGTGGTCACGCAGTACAAGTCGCATTCGCTGATGCGCCACCTGCAGCGCGGCTGGAGCTTCCTGCGCGCCGAGCTCAACGAGATGGTCGACGTGCTGCCCGCGCAGCAGCGCATGGGCGACGAGCACTGGTATCGCGGCACGGCCGACGCGGTCTACCAGAACCTCGACATCATCCAGACCCGCTCCACGCCGCACGACTACGTGGTGGTGCTCGCGGGCGACCACATCTACAAGATGGACTACTCGATCATGGTCAAGGACCATGCCGAGAGCGGCGCCGGCTGCACCGTGGGCTGCATCGAGGTGCCGCGCATGGAGGCCACGGCCTTCGGCGTGATGGCGATCGACGACAGCCGCCGCATCACCAGCTTCCTCGAGAAGCCGGCCGACCCGCCCGCGATGCCGGGCCACCCCGACGTGGCGCTGGCCAGCATGGGCATCTACGTGTTCGATTCGGCCTACCTCTACAAGCTGCTCGAGGACGACAGCCGCGACCCGAACTCCAGCCACGACTTCGGCAAGGACATCATCCCGCGCGCGGTGGCCGAGGGCCGGGCGCTCGCGCATCCGTTCGGCATGTCCTGCGTCACGCGCGCCTCGCGCGGGCCGGGCGCCAAGGCCTACTGGCGCGACGTGGGCACGATTGATGCATTCTGGGCTGCGAACCTCGACCTCGCGTCGATCACCCCGGAGCTGGACATCTATGACACCGACTGGCCCATCTGGACCTACCAGCGGCAGCTGCCTCCGGCGAAGTTCGTGCTCGACCACGACGGCCGCCATGGCATGACGGTCAACACCATCGTCTCGGGCGGCTGCATCGTCTCGGGCTCGCAGGTCAGCAGCTCGGTGCTGTTCTCGGGCGTGCGCATCCATTCGTTCTGCACCATCCACGAGGCGGTGCTGCTGCCCGACGTGGAGGTTGGGCGCGGCTGCCGGCTCAGCCGGGTGGTGATCGACCGCGCCTGCGTGATCCCCGACGAGATGGTGATCGGCGAGGACGCGGAGGCCGATGCCGCGAGCTTCGAGCGCACCGAAACGGGCGTGGTGCTGGTCACGCGCGAAATGCTCAAGCGGCTGGCGGAGCGCTCCGCGGCACCCGCCGCCTGATGTCGCCGATGAGAGTCCTCCAGGTCAGCGCCGAACTCTTTCCCCTGCTCAAGACCGGCGGCCTGGCCGACGTCGCCGGCGCGCTGCCGCTCGCGCTGATGGCCGCGGGCCAGGACGCACGCGTGCTGCTGCCGGGCTTCCCGGCCATCGTGGCGGGTGTGCGCGGGCTCGCACCGGTCGCAACCTTCGCGGCGCCCTGGGGCGAACGCTTCGGGCTGCTGCGGGGGCGCATCGAGATCGACGGTGCGCCGCCGATCCCGGCCTACGTGGTCGACGCGCCCGCGCTGTTCGACCGGCCCGGCAATCCCTACGAAGACGCCAACCGCCAGCCCTATGGCGACAACCACCGGCGCTTCGCGCTGCTGGGCTGGACCGCGGCCGAACTCGCGCGGGGGCTCGATCCCGCCTGGCTGCCCGAGGTGGTCCATGCGCACGACTGGCACGCCGGTCTCGCGCCGGCCTACATGGCCTTCGCGCGTGGCGTGGACGGGCCGCGCGTGGGCAGCGTCTTCACGGTCCACAACCTCGCCTACCAGGGTCTGTTCGCGCCCTGGCACTTCCCCGAGCTCGGCCTGCCCGCGCCGGCCTTCCAGATGAACGGGCTCGAATACCACGGCCAGCTCTCGTTCATGAAGGGCGGGCTCGCCTACGCCGACCGGCTCACCACCGTGAGCCCGACCTACGCGCGCGAGATCCAGACGCCCGACCAGGGCTGCGGCCTCGACGGCCTGCTGCGCCAGCGCGGCGGCGTGCTCGACGGCATCCTCAACGCGGTCGACGATCAGGTCTGGAACCCGGCCGCCGACCCGGCGCTGGTGCAGGGCTACCAGACGCCCGAGGGCCGCCACATGGCGGGCAAGTCGCGCTGCAAGTCCGTGCTGCAGCACCAGCTCGGGCTGGCCGCGCGGCCCGATGCGCCGCTGTTCATCCTCGTGAGCCGGCTCACCGAGCAGAAGGGGCTGCGCCTGGTGCTGCAGGGCCTCGACGCGCTGCTCGCGCAGGGCGGCCAACTCGCGCTGCTGGGCAGCGGCGAAGCCTGGCTCGAAGACGCCTTCCGCCAGCGCGCGGCCGCCGCGCCCGACGCGGTCAGCGTCACCATCGGCTACAACGAGACGCTCGCGCACCAGCTCTTCGGCGCGGGCGACGTGACCCTGGTGCCCTCGCTGTTCGAGCCCTGCGGCCTGACGCAGATGTACGGCCTCAAGTACGGCAGCCTGCCGCTGGTGCGCCGCGTCGGCGGGCTGGCCGACACGGTGGTCGACAGCACGCTCGAGGACATGGCCAGCGGCGAGGCCACCGGCTTCGTGTTCGACCGTTTCGACTCGGCGGACTACGATCGCGCGGTGCGCCGCGCCTTCGCGCTGTATCAGCGCGCCCCCGACTGGCGGCGCGTGCGCGGCCACGCGATGCGGCGCCCCGCCGACTGGGCCACCGCGGCCGCGCAGTACGTGGCCGTGTACCGGCAGGCGCTGGCCGCGGCCCAGGCACCGACGCCCCTGCCCCACTGAAGAAGGCGCAGGGCATCCGTTCAACCCGCAGACACAAGACACACCCACCATGACGATCGAAGACTTCGCCTACGACCATCCCGACCGCGATGTCGCGGCCTTCAAGCGCGCCGTGGCCAACAAGCTGATCTACGCGGTCGGCAAGGACCCCGTGGCCGCGAGCCAGGACGACTGGCTCTACGCCACCGCGCTCGCGGTGCGCGACCAGTTGGTGGAACGCTGGATGGCGACCACGCGCGCCAACTACGCGCAGGACCTCAAGCGCGTGTACTACCTGTCGATGGAATTCCTGATCGGGCGCACCTTCACCAACGCGCTGCTCGCGGTCGACCTCCACGCCACCGTGCGCGACGCGCTGGCCGACTTCGGCGTCGACATGGAGGCGCTGTCCGAGCGCGAGCCCGACGCGGCGCTGGGCAATGGCGGCCTCGGCCGGCTCGCGGCCTGCTTCCTCGACTCGATGGCCACGCTCGGCGTGCCGGGCATGGGCTACGGCATCCGCTACGAGTACGGCATGTTCCGCCAGCGCATCGTCGACGGCCAGCAGGTGGAGACGCCCGACTACTGGCTCACGCGCGGCAATCCCTGGGAATTCAAGCGGCCCGAGGTCAACTACCGCGTGCGCTTCGGCGGCCGCGTGCAGAAGCGCGAGGGCACCAACGCGCCCTACGGCGCGGCCGACTGGGTCGACACCCACGACGTGCGCGCCGTGGCCTACGACACCATCATCCCCGGCTACGGCACGCAGGCCACCAACACGCTGCGCCTGTGGTCGGCGCGCGCCACCGAGGAGATCGACCTCTCGGCCTTCAACCGCGGCAACTACATGGCGGCGGTGGAGAGCAAGAACCACTCGGAGAACGTCTCGCGCGTGCTCTATCCCGACGACTCCACGCCCTCGGGCCGCGAGCTGCGGCTGCACCAGGAGTACTTCTTCTGCAGCGCCAGCGTGCAGGACCTGCTGCGCCGCTACCTGCGCAACCACACCAGCTTCGACCGGCTCTCGGAGAAGGTCAGCATCCACCTCAACGACACCCATCCGGTGCTCGCGGTGCCCGAGCTGATGCGGCTGCTGCTCGACGAGCACGGCCTGCCCTGGGACACGGCCTGGGCCCACACGCAGAAGGTGTTCAGCTACACCAACCACACGCTGATGCACGAGGCGCTCGAGACCTGGCCGGTCGAGATGCTCGGGCGCATCCTGCCGCGCCACCTGCAGATCATCTACGACATCAACGCGCGCTTCCTCGCCACCATCACGCAGACGCACGGCAACGACGTCGAGCTGATGCGCCGCCTCTCGCTGGTCGACGAGGCCGGCGAGCGCCGCGTGCGCATGGCCTACGTGGCGGTGCTCGCGAGCCACTCGATCAACGGCGTGTCGGGGCTGCACTCGGAACTGATGAAGCAGTCGATCTTCGCGGACTTCGCGAAGATCTTTCCCGAGCGCTTCAACAACAAGACCAACGGCGTCACGCCCAGGCGCTGGCTCGCGCAGGCCAACCCGCCGCTGGCCGCGCTGCTCGACCAACGGCTGGGCAAGGGCTGGCGGCGCGACCTCTCGCAGCTCGAGGCGCTGCGGCCGATGGCGGTGCAGCCGCCCTTCGTGCGCGCCTTCCGCCACGCCAAGCGCGAGAACAAGCTGCGGCTGGCCAACTGGATCGAGCAGCACATGAACATCGTGGTCGACACCGACGCGATGTTCGACGTGCAGGTCAAGCGCATCCACGAGTACAAGCGCCAGCTGCTCAACGTGCTGCACGTGATCTCGCGCTACCACCGCATCCTCGACGCCCAGGCCGCGGGCGGCAGCGCCGACCTCGTGCCGCGCGTGGTGGTGTTCGCGGGCAAGGCGGCCTCGGCCTACGTGATGGCCAAGCAGGTGATCCGCCTCATCAACGACGTGGCCGCGACCATCAACGCCGACGCGCGCGTGGGCAAGCTGCTGAAGGTGGTGTTCCTGCCCAACTACAGCGTGAGCCTGGCCGAGATCATCATGCCGGCGGCGGACCTTTCCGAGCAGATCTCCACCGCCGGCACCGAGGCCTCGGGCACCGGCAACATGAAGTTCGCGCTCAACGGCGCGCTGACCATCGGAACGCTCGACGGCGCCAACGTCGAGATGCGCGAGAACGTCGGGCCCGAGAACATCTTCATCTTCGGCAACACCACGCCCGAGGTGGCCGAGATCCGCGCGCGCGGCTACCAGCCGCGCGACATCTACGACGGGAACGAGGAGCTGCGGCGCGTGCTCGACGCGATCCGCGACGGCGCCTTCTCGCCGGCCGAACCCGCGCGCTACCAGGGCATCTACGACGCGCTCGTGAACTGGGGCGACCACTACCTGCTGCTGGCCGACTACGCGAGCTACGTCGCGAAGCAGGCCGAGGTCGATGCGCTCTACCGCGACGCCGACGCCTGGACGCGCACCGCGATCCTCAACGTCGCGGGCATGGGCGCCTTCTCGTCGGACCGCACGATCGCCCAGTACGCGCACGACATCTGGCAGACCAAGCCGGTGGTGCTGGGCTGAGCCCGGCGCCGGCCGGCGTCAGCGCGGCGTCGTCGGCGGCGGCGCCTCGGTGACGAAGCCGATGCGGCTCAGGCCCGCCTTGTTGGCGATGCCCATCAGGGCCACGACGCGCCCATAGGGCACGGTCTGGTCGGCGCGCAGCTGCACTTCGGTGTCCTTGCTGTCGGCCGCGGCCTTCGCGAGTCCGGCGGCGAGTTCCTCGTCGGTCACGGGCCGGTCGTTGAGGAAGACCTTGCCCGCCGGGTCGACCGACAGGCTCACGAATTTCGGCGTGTCGTTGGGCTGGCCCGCATCGGTCTGCGGCAGATCGAGCTTGATCGAGCTGGCCATCAGCGGCGCCGTGATGATGAAGATCACCAGCAGCACCAGCATCACGTCGACCAGCGGCGTGACGTTGATGTCGGACAGCGGCCGCTGGCCGCCGGCACCGGTGGCACGGCCGCCGCCGGCGGAGCCGCTGCCGAGCGAGGTGCGTCCGAAGGCCATGGGGCGACGCGGTTCAGACCGGCATCGGCCGCGCGGGCGGCGGCGGTGCCGGCACCGCCGCGGGCGCTTCGCCGAAGCTGCCGAGCAGGTCGTGGGCGAAGCCTTCGAGCTCGGCCTCGATGCGGCCGATGACACGGCCGAAGACGTTGTAGGCCAGCACGGCCGGGATCGCCACCGCGAGGCCGAAGGCGGTCATCACGAGCGCCTCGCCGACCGGGCCGGCCACCTTGTCGATGGTGAAGCCGCCGGCCTGGCCCGCGATGCCCACGAGCGCGCCGTAGATGCCCCAGACCGTGCCGAGCAGGCCGACGAAGGGCGCCGTGGCGCCGACCGTGGCGAGCAGGATCTGCCCGGCCTGCAGCCGGCGCAGCGCGCCGTGCAGCGCCTCGCGCAGCACGCGCGTGAGGCGCTGGTTGCGGTCGCCCGCGGCGCCGAGGGTGGCGGCGTCTTGCGCCTGGGAGGCCGCGGCCTGGCGCAGCGCCGCGACCGTGGGCAGCACCAGCGCCGAACGGTCGAAGGCCTGCAGCCGTTGTTCGGCTTCCGAGAGGCTGGTCGACTGCCAGAAGGCCGCGATGCTGCGCAGCACGTCGCGCGTGCCGCCGCGCAGCAGCCAACTCTTCCAGAGAATCACGACCCAGCTCGAAATCGACATCGCGAGCAGCAGCGCGGCCACCGAGCGGCTGACGCCGTCGCCGTGGGTCAGCAGTTCGAGGACGCTCATCGTCGGGGATGGCGGAGGAAGGCCGGACTCAGCGCAGGCCGAGCACGTCGAACATGTCGAACAGGCCGGCGCGCTGGTCGGCCAGGAAGCGCACCGCGCGCAGGCTGCCCTGCGCGTAGTTGGCGCGGCTCGAGGACTTGTGGGCGATCTCGATGCGCTCGCCGGTGCCGGCGAACAGCACCGTGTGGTCGCCGACGATGTCGCCGCCGCGCACGGTGGCGAAGCCGATGGTCGACGGGTCGCGCTCGCCGGTCACGCCCTCGCGGCCGTAGACCGCGCATTCCTTGAGGTCGCGGCCCAGCGCATCGGCGATCACCTCGCCCATCTTGAGCGCGGTGCCCGAGGGGGCGTCGATCTTGTGGCGGTGGTGGGCCTCGACGATCTCGATGTCGTAGCCGGTGGACAGCGCCTTGGCCGCCATCTCGAGCAGCTTGAAGGTGACGTTGACGCCCACGCTCATGTTGGGCGCCATGACGATCGCGATGTCCTTGGCGATCTCGGCGATCTCGGCCTTCTGCGCGTCGCTGAAGCCGGTGGTGCCGATCACGGCCTGCACGCCGAGTTCGCGGCAGACGGCCAGGTGGGCCATCGTGCCCTCGGGGCGGGTGAAGTCGATCAGCACCTGGGCGTCCTGCAGGCCCGCGCGCAGGTCGGCGGCGATGGCCACGCCGCTGGCGAAGCCGAGGAAGGCGCCCGCATCGCTGCCGATGGCGGGGCTGGCGGCCACGTCGAGCGCGCCGGCCAGGCGGCAGTCGGGGGTGTTGCGAACCGCCTCGATCAGCATGCGGCCCATGCGGCCCGACGCGCCGGCGACGGCAACCCGGCGCGCGGCCGGCGTGGAGGAGGTGGTGGTGTTGGAGTCGGTCACGCGGATTCGGGCTTGCTTGCCATCGATGGACGATGGGGACGGAGGAGACGATGGGTGGGGAAACCGCGCCGCCCCGCCAAGCCAGGTTCGGCGCGCCGGCCGGGCGCCGCTGTTAGCGCGCGGCCTCGAGCGGCGGGTAGGCGGCCGGCAGCGGAGGCAGCGTGGCGGGTGCCTTGCTCTCGGTGTCGGAGGCTTTCCGGTCGCCCTTGGGATCGAACTTCTTCAGTTCTTCTTCCGTGGCCTCGAGCGGCGGCACCTTGCCGGTCTTCTTGCGGGTGTCGAGCGTGGCGACGAATTCTTCCTCGCTCGGCATCTCGCCGCCGTCCCAGCGCTCGAGCTGCTCGCCGTTGAAGAAGACGGTGAAGCGGCGCTCCTGCGGCTCCACGCCCTGGCGCCGGATCGTGAAGACATAGTCCCAACGGTTCGAATGGAAGATGTCGGTGAGCAGCGAGGTGCCGAGGATCTCGCGCACCTGCTGGCGCGACATGCCGGTCTTGAGCGCCGCGACCTGTTCCTTGGACACGAAATTGCCCTGGACCACCTCGACCTTGTAGGGAGTGACGGCCGACAGCGCGCCACGCGAGCGCTCGCTGAAACCGCTGCAGGCACCGAGGCCCAGGGTGACGGCAACGGCCGCAGCCAGCAGCCAGGGACGGCGTTGGAAAATGGCAGGCATGGGGGGAAAAGGGGGTAGCGATATGATCGACCATTGTAGCGGCTGCCCCCTCCGGGGCCTTTGGCCGTCCAGGGCGCAGGAACCATCATGGCCAACATCGACGAACTCAAGAACACCGGCCTCAAGGCCACCCTGCCGCGGCTGAAGATTCTGGAAATCTTCCAGACCGGCGGCCAACGCCACATGACCGCCGAGGACGTGTTCCGGGTGCTGCTCAACGAGCACTCCGACATCGGCCTGGCCACCGTCTACCGCGTGCTCACCCAGTTCGAGCAGGCCGGCATCCTCGAGCGCAGCCATTTCGAGAGCGGCAAGGCCGTCTACGAACTCAACGAAGGCACGCACCACGACCACCTGATCTGCACCGCCTGCGGCAAGGTCGAAGAGTTCTACGACGCCGAGATCGAGCGCCGCCAGCAGCTGGTGGCCAAGGACAAGGGCTGGATCCTGCAGGACCACGCCATGTCGCTCTACGGGTTGTGCGGCGACTGCGTCAAGAAGCGCTGAGCTAGTCCGCGTCGCGCGCGCTTTCCATCGCCTTGTGGTGGCGCGCCACGAAATCGGCATAGGTGTCGATGCCGCGCAGCTGCAGGATCGAATTGCGCACCGCGGCCTCGACCAGCACGGCGATGTTGCGGCCCGCCACCACCTGGATGATGACCTTGCGCACCGGGATGCCCAGCACGTCCTGCGTGAGCGGCGTCGAGGGCATGCGCTCGTAGTCGCGCTCGAAGCTGTCGCGCCGCACCAGGTGCACGATGAGCTTGAGCCGCATCTTCCGCCGCACCGCCGTCTCGCCGAAGATCGCGCGGATGTCGAGCAGGCCGATGCCGCGCACTTCCAGCAGGTTGAGCAGCAGGTCGGGGCAGCGGCCCTCGATGGTGTTCTGGTTGATGCGGTAGAGATCGACCGCGTCGTCGGCCACCAGGCCGTTGCCGCGCGAGATCAGCTCGAGGCCGAGCTCGCTCTTCCCGAGGCCTGATTCGCCCGTGATCATCACGCCCATGCCCAGGATGTCCATGAACACGCCGTGCATCGAGGTGCGCTCGGCGAAATGCTTGGACAGGTAGGCGCGCAGCAGGTCGATCACGAAGGCCGAGGATTCGCGCGTGGCGAACAGCGGCAGCTGCGCGCGCTCGCAGATCGACAGCAGCTCGTCGGGCGCGGCCTGGCCGTCGGCCAGCACCAGCATCGGCGGCTCGAGCGTGACGATGCGGGCGATGCGCCGCGCGGTGTCCTCGGGGCTGCCGCGCGTCAGGTAGGCGACCTCGCGCGCGCCGAGGATCTGCACGCGGTACGGGTGGATGTAGTTGAGGTAGCCGACCAGGTCGGCGGCCGACTGGGCGCGGCTGATGACTTCGGGATCGAACTGGCGCTCGGACGCGCCGAGCCCCGCGAGCCATTCCCAGCGCAGCGAGCCGCGGAACTCCTCGAACATGGCATCGGCGCTGATGACGGTCGGCTTCATGCGTTCAGGGCGCGGCGCGCGGCACCGCTTCTTCGGAAGTGAGGGGAACGGGAGGAAAGGCAGCGCAGCTTAGCAGCAGCCACGCCCCGCGAGCCATGGGCTCAGGCGACTTGCGTGGAGTGCCAGCCGGCGATCAGGCCGTGCAGCGCGGCCGCGTCGGTGCTCGACTTGATCTGCTCGCGCAGGCCGGCGTCGCTCAGCAGTTCGGCGATCTCGGACAGGATTTCGAGGTGCTTCTGCGTCGCGGCCTCGGGCACCAGCAGGAAGATCAGCAGGCCGACCGGTTGCTCGTCGGGTGCATCGAAGCCGATCGGGTTCGCGAGCTGGAACACCGCGGCCATCGGCGCCTTGAGGCCCTTGATGCGGCCATGCGGAATGGCGACGCCGTGACCGAGGCCGGTGGAGCCGAGGCGCTCGCGCGCGAAGAGGCTGTCGGTGATCAGGGCGCGGCCCAGCCCGTGAAGGCTTTCGAACAGCAAGCCGGCTTCCTCGAAAGCACGCTTCTTGCTGGTGGCGTCAACGCTCACAAGCACTTGAGCGGGCGGCAGGATGGACGCGAGACGATTCATGGTGGGTCAGAGCGGGGGCGATTATGCACCTGCTTGGTAAAAACCCCCACTCCGCTTATCTACTTTCTGGTTACATGTTGCCCGCAGGCCTCGCTTCCCTCGACAGAGGCCCTTCAAACCCTTGATGGGCAGTCGGAAAAGCGCATGAAAAAGCCGCCCCGAGGCGGCTTCGAGAGTCTCCGGCGCGACAGCCGGAAACCGCTTCGTCTTACATCAGGCGCTTGGGCGCGCTGTGGTGATGGTCCTGCAGGCGGTCCTTGTGGCGCACCACCTGGCGATCGAGCTTGTCGACCAGTTCATCGACCGCGGCATAGAGATCAGCGTGGCTCGACTCCGCGAACATGTCATTGCCCTTGACGTGGATGTTGCACTCGGCGCGTTGCCGACGTTCCTTTTCCTTCTGCTTTTCCACCGTGAGGATCACCTTCACATCGACCACCTGGTCGAAATGCCGGATGACCCGGTCCAGCTTGCTCGTGACGTAGGTGCGCAAGGCAGGGGTGACGTCGAGGTGATGACCGCTGATCGTCAAATTCATGAATGACCTCCTGGAATTGACGGTTGGGGAAATGACCATCGCTGCGGATGCAGCGCGGCCGGCGAAAACGGTTGGGGACTGGGAGAAGAAAGGGGGAGAGAGGGAAAGAGAGAGGGGGGTGCGGGAGAGGAGAAGGTCGATTCACTATGCCCAAGCTGTCACGGTATTGCAATACCGGGGGATGCCCGGATGACGCACCGGCGGACCGCGCCGCATGCTCAGCTATTTCTTCCATAGCAGGCCCCGGCGGCGCCACAGGCTGCGGGCCGTTTCGCGACCTGTTGAGGGGCGGGCCATCCTTCGCGGCGGCCCGGGCATGACCCTGCTGGGGAAAGGGCCGGGCCTCTCCAGGGCCTCTTCAACGCCAGGCCGCGCGCATGCGGTTGCGCAGGTCGATCACCGCGGCCGGTGGCGGCACCGCGGGCGCACGGGGCGGCGGGGGCGGCCAGGTGCGGGCCTCGAAGCGCGCGAGGTCGGCATCGGGAATGAAGCGGCTGCGGTTGGCATAGAGATGCCGGTCGCCGCGCGCGGCCTGCTGCGGGATGTAGAAGCGCTGCGGCACCAGCAGGTGCAGATGGTCGCGGGCGCGCGTCATGGCCACGTAGAGCAGCCGCCGTTCCTCCTCGAGCTCCTGCGCGCTCTGCGCCACGTCGGCCGGCATGCAGCCGTCGACCACGTTGAGCACGTGGACCGAGTTCCACTCCTGTCCCTTGGCCGAATGGATGGTCGAGAGGATCAGGTAGTCCTCGTCGAGCAGCGGCGGCCCCGGCCGGTCGCTGGTGGCTTCGGGCGGGTCGAGCGTGAGCTCGGTGAGGAAGCGTTCGCGCGAGGCGTAGCCCGAGGCCATGTGCACCAGCTGCTCGACGTCGCCGCGGCGCGTGCCCGCGGTGTCGTCGTAGAGCCGCTCGAGGTGCGGCAGGTACCAGTCCATCGCGATGCCCACGTCGGCCGGCCAGGCCAGCGACGGCGCGCGCAGCGCGGCATAGGCCTCGGCGAACGCGGCCCATTCGGCGCGCGCGGCGCTCGGCGGCACGAAGTCGCGCAGCGCGACGGCCGGGTCGGCCGCCTGGTCCATCGCGTCGAGCAGCTTCGCGCTGGTGGCCGGCCCGATGCCCGGGATCAGCTGCGTGACGCGAAAGCCCGCCATGCGCCCGCGCGGGTTCTGCGCGAAACGCAGCACCGCGAGCAGGTCCTTGACGTGCGAGGCCTCGAGGAACTTGAGCCCGCCGTACTTCACGAACGGGATGTTGCGGCGCGCCAGCTCGAGCTCGAGCGGCGCGCTGTGGCTCGAGGTGCGGAACAGCACCGCCTGCGACTTGAGCGCGAGCCCGCCCTCGCGGTGCGCGAGCACCTGGTCGGCCACCCAGCAGGCCTGCTGGGATTCGTCGGGCACGCGCACGATCTGCGGCCGCCCGGCCGAGGGCTTGTCGGTCCACAGCGTCTTGGCATGGCGCTCGGCCGCATGCGCGATGCATGCGTTCGACACGTCGAGGATCGGCTGGGTGGAGCGGTAGTTGCGCTCCAGCGTGACCACGCGCGCCGGCCGCGAGAACTGCGAGGGGAAGTCGAGGATGTTGCGCACCGTCGCGCCGCGGAACGAGTAGATCGACTGCGCGTCGTCGCCCACCACCGTCACGCCCCGGCCGTCGGGCTTGAGCGCGAGCAGGATCGCGGCCTGCAGCAGGTTGGTGTCCTGGTACTCGTCGACCAGCACGTGGTCGAAGCGCGCGCCCAGGTGCTGCGCCAGCGTGGGCTCCTCCATCATGCCGGCCCAGTAGAGCAGCAGGTCGTCGTAGTCGAGCACGTTCTGCTGCTGCTTGGCCTCGACGTAGGCGCCGAACAGCTGCTGCAGTTCGACGCCCCATTCGGCGCACCACGGAAAGGACTGCCTGAGCACCGACTCGAGCGGTGCGCGCGTGTTCACGCAGCGCGAATAGATCGAGAGGCAGGTGCCCTTGTGCGGAAAGCGGCGCGCGCTCGACGAAAAGCCGAGTTCGTGCCGCGCCAGCCCCATCAGGTCCTCGGCATCGCCGCGGTCGTGGATGGTGAAGTTGTCGTCCAGCCCGATCTGCGCGGCGTACTCGCGCAGCAGCCGCGCGCCGATGCCGTGGAAGGTGCCGGCCCAAGGCAGCGCGGGCGCGGTGTGGGCCTGCAGCCCCAGCACGCGCGCGAGCACCTGGCCGGCGCGCTGCGCCATTTCCTGGGCGGCGCGGCGCGAGAAGGTCAGAAGCAGCAGGCGCTGCGGGTCGACCCCGCGCGCGATCAGGTGCGCCACCCGGTGCGCCAGCGTGCTGGTCTTGCCCGAGCCGGCGCCGGCGATGACGAGCAAGGGCCCTGCATCGACCGCGTCCGGCGCGCCACCGGCCAGCGCCTCCACCCCGTGCTCGACCGCCGCGCGCTGCTCGTCGTTGAGGCTGGCGAGGGCGGCCGCGAGGCGCTCGGCCTGGGTCGCCGGCGGGCTGGAAAGGACGGGGGACGCGGCGCTCGGCATGGGCGTCACTCTACTGGATGTTCGTCCAGTCCAGCCAACTCTGCGCTCATTCGCCGATGACATAATCGCGCCTCGCTGCAACTGGAGACCGCATCGTGGAAACCGCCCCGTCTCGGCAGCTTTCAACTCCCGGCTGAGCCCGGCCGACCGGGTCCGGGATTTGAAAGCGCCCCCTTTCTCGTCCCCCCGCCCGTTCGCCCCATCGCCCCAGCCATTTCACGGGAGTGAGCCATGCTCAATATCTTCACGCTCGCCAACGGCCGCCTCGTCCAGGAAGAGATCGAGGCCCTCGAGGAGCTCTCCCGCTTCCAGCCGATCTGGGTCGACCTCGAATCGCCCACGCTCGAGGAGAAGCGCTGGATCAAGCAGTACTACGGCCTCTCGATCCCCGAGGACGCGATGGACGAGGACATCGAGGAATCGGCGCGCTTCTATGAAGAGGACAACGGCGAACTCCACATCCGCAGCGACTTCCTGATCGACGACGACGAAGCCCCGCGCGCGGTGCGCGTCGCGTTCATCCTCAACCAGCACAACACCGACCTGCGCAGCCGCGGCGTGCTGTTCTCGATCCACGACGAGGACGTGCCCGTGTTCCGCCTGCTGCGCATGCGCGCGCGCCGCGCACCGGGGCTGATCGAGGACGCGAAGGAAGTGATGCTCAAGCTCTTCGACGCCGACGCCGAGTACTCGGCCGACTCGCTCGAGAACATCTACGACGAGCTCGAGGCCGCCAGCAAGAAGGTGCTCTCGGGCAACGTCAGCGACGAGCTCGCGGGCGAGGTGCTGGGCGCCATCGCGCGCCAGGAAGACCTGAACGGCCGCATCCGCCGCAACGTGATGGACACGCGCCGCGCGGTCAGCTTCATGATGCGCAGCAAGATGCTCAATGCCGAGCAGTTCGAGGAGGCGCGGCAGATCCTGCGCGACATCGAATCGCTCGACAACCACACGGCCTTCCTGTTCGACAAGATCAACTTCCTGATGGATGCGACCGTCGGTTTCATCAACATCAACCAGAACAAGACGATCAAGATCTTCTCGGTGGCCAGCGTCGCGCTGCTGCCGCCGACCTTGATCGCGAGCATCTACGGCATGAACTTCAAGTTCATGCCCGAGCTCGACTGGGCCATGGGCTATCCCTACGCCATCGTGCTGATGGCCGCGAGCGCGCTGGTGCCGATGTGGTACTTCCGCCGGCGCGGCTGGCTCAAGTAGTCGACTCGGCAGCCAACCACGCGCCGACCAGCGCGAGGCTGTAGCGGCTCGCGACCTCGGCGACGAAGCGCGCGAAGTCGCCATGGGCCGCGTCGTCGGCGCGGTCCGAGATCGTGCGCATCGCGGCGAAGGGCACGCCGTAGTCGTGGCACACCTGCGCCACCGCGGCGCCTTCCATCTCCACCGCCAGCGCATCGGGCAGCGCGCGGCGCAGCGCCTCGCTTTCGGCCGCGGTCGAGACGAAGCGGTCGCCGCTGACCAGCAGGCCGCGATGCACGGTCGGCGAACGCAGGCCGAACTCGTCGACGGCGCCCTGCCCCACCAGGGCCACGGGATCGCGCAAGGTCGCCTCGGCCACGGCCGCCAGCGCATCGCCGATCGCCGCATCGGCCTTGAAACGCGCCAGGCCCATCAAGGGCACTTCGTACTTCGGAAAGAGCGGCGAGGCATCCATGTCGTGCTGCAGCAGTTCGGTCGCCACCACCACGTCGCCGACCTTGACGCCCGGCGCGAGCCCGCCCGCGACGCCGCTGAACACGATGGCGCGCACGCCGAAACGCTCGAGCAGCAGCGTGGCCGTCACCGCCGCCGCGACCTTGCCGATGCGCGACAGCACCGCGACCACGGGTTGGCCCTGCAGGTGGCCGACCCAGAAGTCGCGGCCCGCGACGCGCACGCGCTGCTCGTCGGGCATCAGCGCGAGGAGCGCCTTGAGCTCCTCGTGCATCGCCGCGACGATCGCGATGGGTGCGGTGGCGCCCACCGCTTACTTGATGTCCACGCCGTAGAAGGTGTGGCGGCCGAAGGGACTGAGCTTGAAGTCGATCACTTCCTTGCGCACCGGCTTGAGCTGCACCGCGTGCGCGATGGTGAACCACGGCGCCTGCTCCTTGAAGATGACCTGCGCCTTCTTGTAGAGCGCGTCGCGCTCGGCCTGCTTGGTCGTGCTCTTGGCCTTCAGCACGAGGTCCTCGTAGGGCTGGTAGCAGAACTTCGAGATGTTGCTGCCGCTCGCCGACTTGGCCGAGGCGCAGCCCAGCAGCGTGTAGAGGAAGTTGTCGGGGTCGCCGTTGTCGCCGGTCCAGCCCAGCATCCCCATCTGGTGCTCGCCGGCCTGCAGCCGCTTGCGGTACTCGCCCCATTCGAAGCTCTTGATCTCGGCCTTGACGTTGATCTTGGCGAGATCGGCCTGCATCAGCTCGGCGATGCGTTTGGCGTTCGGGTTGTAGGGCCGCTGCACCGGCATGGCCCACAGGTCGGTCGAGAAGCCGTCGGGGAAGCCGGCCTGCGCCAGCAGCTTCTTCGCGGCTTCGGGATCGTAGGGATCGTCCTTCACCGCATCGTTGTAGGACCACATGGTCGGCGGGATCGGGTTCTTCGCGGCCACGCCGGTCGAGAGGTAGACGCCGTCGATGATCGCCTTCTTGTTGATCGCCATGTTGATGGCCTTGCGCACGCGCACGTCGTCGAAGGGCTTCTTCGTCGTGTTGTACGAGAGGTAGCCGACGTTCAGGCCCGGCTGCTCGAGCACCTGCACGTTCGGGTCCTTGCGGATCGCGTCGAGGTCGGCCGGGTTCGGGTACGGCATGACGTGGCATTCGCCCTTCTGCAGCTTGGCCCAGCGCACCGAGGCGTCGGGCGTGATCGCGAACACGAGGTCGTCGATCTTGGCCTTGCCGCCCCAGTACTGCGGGAAGGCCTTGAAGCGGATGACCGCGTCCTTCTGGTACTGCACGAGGTAGAACGGGCCGGTGCCGATCGGGTCCTGGTCGACCTTCTCGGGCGTGCCGGCCTTGAGCATCGCGATCGCGTATTCCTTCGACTGGATGCCCGCGTACTGCATCGCGAGGTTGGCGAGGAACGGCGCCTCGGCCTGGTTGAGCGTGATCTTCACCGTGTAGTCGTCGATGCGGTCCACCGACTTCAGCAACTTGGGCATGCCCATGTCGTTGAAGTAGGAGTGGTTCTGGCTCGTGACCTTGAAGAAGGGATCGCTCTCCTTCCACTGGCGGTCGATCATGAAGATGAAGTCGTCGGCGTTGAAGTCGCGCGTGGGCTTGAAGCTCTTGCTCGTGGTGTGCCACTTCACGCCCTTGCGCAGGTGGAAGGTGTAGACCGTGCCGTCGGCCGAGATGTCCCACTTCTCGGCCAGGCCCGGCACGACCTTGGTGCCGCCGCGCTCGAACTCGACGATGGTGTTGTAGACCTGCGTGGTCACGTCGAACGAGGTGCCGGTGGTGTTCATGCCCGGATAGAAATTCTCGGGGCTGCCCTCGGAACAGTAGACCAGCGTCTTGGCCGACACCGCGCCGCAGGCCAGGGTCAGCGCCGCGATCGCCACGGGTGCCAGCAGCGCCAGTTGTCGTGCGCGGCGCGGGAGGAAGGAACGGTTGGTCATGGGGACTCCTTGAGACACGGGTTGGAGAAAACGGGAAGCGGGTTCAGGGATTCATCGCGACGGGCGCGACGAACGGCGGTGCCGACGGCAGGTCGGCGCGCACCACCGGCGCGCCTTCGAGAAAGCGCTCGGCGTAGTGGCAGGCAACCTGCCGCTCGTCGAGCTCGCGCAGCGCGGGCCGCTCGTCGCGGCAGCGCTGCGTGACATGCGGGCAGCGCGTGCTGAAGACGCAGCCCGGCGGCGGCGACAGCGGCGACGGCAGCTCGCCCTTGAGCACGATGCGCTGGCTGCTGAGGCCCGGCGTGGAGGCCAGCAGCGCCTGCGTGTAGGGATGCAGAGGACGCTCGAAGATGCGCGCCTTCGGGCCCTGCTCCACCGCGTGGCCGAGGTACATCACGAGCACGTCGTGCGCGATGTGGCGCACCACGCCGAGGTCGTGCGAGATGAACAGGTAGGCCAGGCCGAGCTCGGCCTGCAGGTCGGCCAGCAGGTTCAGCACTTGGGCCTGGATCGAGACGTCGAGCGCCGACACCGGCTCGTCGGCCACCACCAGCCGCGGCTCGAGCATCAGCGCGCGCGCGATCGCGATGCGCTGGCGCTGGCCGCCCGAGAACATGTGCGGATAGCGGTTGGCATGCTCGGGCCGCAGGCCCACGCGCGCGAGCATCTCGCGCGCCTTCGCGGCACGCTCCGCCTTGCCGAGCGTGGTGTTGATGGCGAGCGGATCCTCGAGCACCGCCGCGACCTTCTTGCGCGGATTGAGCGAGCCGTAGGGGTTCTGGAACACCAGTTGCACCGCCTGGCGCAGTTCGCGGCGCCGCTCGGACGGCGGGTTCACGGCATCGTGGCCGACCAGCGTGAGCTGGCCCGCCGTCGGCTTCTCGATCAGCGCGACCATGCGCGCGAGCGTCGATTTGCCGCAGCCCGATTCGCCGACCACCGCGAGCGTGCGGCCACGCTCGAGCCGGAACGAGATGTCGCCCACCGCGCGCAGTTGCGCGTTCGGGCGGAACAGGCCGCGGCGCACCTCGTAGATGCGCTGCAGGTTCTTCGCCTCGACCACGATCTCCGCGGCGCTCACGATGCGGCCTCCTCGACGCGCGGCAGGCGCGGCCGGTCGCGCTCGATCGCGGCCATGCGCCCCGGTTCGCCGAGCGGGAAGTGGCAGCGCACCTGCGCGCCGGGCAGCGCCTCGACGCCGCGCAGGGCCGGGCGCACCTGGCAGGCGCGCGTCGTCACGTAGCCGCAGCGCGGCGCGAACAGGCAGCCCGCGGGCCGGTCGTGCACGCCGGGCACCACGCCCGCGATGGTGGCGAGCCGGCCGTCGGGCGGCGCGCGCTCGGGCAGCGCGGCCAGGAGCGCCTCGGTGTAGGGATGCTGCGGCGTCGCGAACAGCCGGTCCACGCGCTGCTGCTCCATCACCTGGCCCGCATACATCACGGCGATGCGTTGCGCCATCTCGCTGACCACGCCCATGTTGTGCGTGATCAGCACCAGCGCCATGCCGCGCTCCTTCTGCAGGTCGCGCAGCAGGTCGAGGATCTGCGCCTGGATCGTGACGTCGAGCGCGGTGGTCGGCTCGTCGGCGATCAGCAGGCGCGGGTTGCAGGCGATCGCCATCGCGATCATCACGCGCTGGTTCATACCGCCCGAGAGCTGGTGCGGATAGCTCGAGAGGCGCGACGACGCGGCCGGGATGCCGACCTGCTCGAGCAGCTCGGTGGCGCGCTTCTTGGCCGCGCGCCGGTCGAGCCCGAGATGCAGGCGCAGCGTCTCCATCAACTGGAAGCCGATGGTGAAGCAGGGGTTGAGGCTGGTGGTGGGCTCCTGGAAGATCATCGCGACCTCCTTGCCCACCAGCGCGCGGCGCGCCTTGTCGGAGATGCCGAGCAGGTCGCGGCCCGCGAAGCGCATGTGGTCGGCGCGCACGCGGCCCGGGAAGCCGATCAGCCCCATCAGCGCCATCATGGTCACGCTCTTGCCCGAGCCCGACTCGCCGACGATGCCGAGCACCTCGCCCTCCTCGAGCGAGAGGCTCACGCCGTCGACCGCATGCATCACGCCGCCCTGGGTCGGGAATTCGACGTGCAGATCCTGGATGTCGAGCAAAGGCATCGATGCGTTCCCTTGCTTCAGCGCTTGAGCTTCGGATCGAGCGCGTCGCGCAGACCGTCGCCCAGCAGGTTGAAGGCCAGCACCGCCGCGAGGATCGCGAGGCCGGGGAAGGTCACGACCCACCAGGCGCGCAGCACGAACTCGCGCGCATCGGCCAGCATGGTGCCCCACTCGGGCGAGGGCGGCTGCGCGCCGAGGCCGAGGAAGCCGAGCGCTGCCGCGTCGAGGATGGCGGTGGAGATGCCGAGCGAGGCCTGCACGATCAGCGGCGCCGCGCAGTTGGGCAGCACCTCGCGGAACATCAGGCGCAAGGTGCCGGCGCCGCTGACGCGCGCCGCGGTCACGTAGTCGCGCGAGACCTCGGCGATGACGGCCGCGCGCGTGATGCGCACATAGTGAGGCAGCACGACGATGGCCACGGCGAGCATCGCGTTGATGAGGCCGGGCCCGAGGATGGCCACGATCACGATCGCGAGCAGCAGGCTCGGCAGCGTGAGGATGATGTCCATCAGCCGCATGATCGCGATCTCGAGCACGCCGCGGAAGAAGCCCGCGACCAGGCCGAGCACCACGCCCACCACCACCGAGATCGCGACCACCGCGACGCCGATCGACAGCGAGAGGCGCGCGCCGTACATCAGGCGCGAGAGGATGTCGCGGCCGATGGCATCGGTGCCCAGCAGGTAGGTGAGTGAGCCGCCCTGCTGCCAGGCCGGCGGCTGCAGGAACACGGCGCTGTTGGTCTGGTTGGGCGCATGCGGCGCGATCCACGGCGCGAGCAGCGCGACCAGCAGCAGCACGACGATGGTCACGAGGCCGATCACCGCGCCGCGGTTGGCGGAGAACGCACTCCAGAATTCGCGCCAGGGGCCGGGCGGCACCGTGGCACCGGAGGTGGCGCTGGGAAGGGTGTGGGTCGAGGCCATGGATTCAGCGCCGGATGCGGGGGTTGATGACGCCGTAGGTCAGGTCGACCAGCAGGTTGACCAGCATCACGATGGCGCCGAGCAGCAGCATCCCGCCCTGCAGCACCGGATAGTCGCGCCGGCCGATGGCCTCGATCAGCCACTTGCCGACGCCGGGCCACGAGAAGATGGTCTCGGTGAGGATGGCGCCGGTGAACAGCACGCCCACCTGCAGCCCGATCACCGTGACGACCGGGATCAGCGCATTGCGCAGCGCATGCAGGCCCACCACGCGAAAGCGCGACAGGCCCTTGGCGCGCGCGGTGCGGATGTAGTCCTCGCCGAGCACCTCGAGCATGGCCGAGCGCGTCATGCGCGCGATCACCGCGAGCGGCACCGTGCCCAGCACCACGGCCGGCAGCACGAGGTGATGCAGCGCCGACCAGAAGGCATCGATCTCGCCGGCGCGCAGTGCATCGAGCAGCAGGAAGCCGGTGTCGGGCTCGACGTAGTACTGCACCGCGATGCGGCCCGAGACCGGCGTCCAGCCGAGCTGCACCGAGAAGAAGAGGATGAGCAGCAGGCCCCACCAGAAGATCGGCATCGAGTAGCCGGTGAGCGAGGTGGCCATCACGCCGTGGTCGAAGATCGAGTTGCGCCGCACCGCCGCGAGGATGCCCGCCGGCAGGCCCAGCACGAGCGCGAACACGATCGCGCAGACGCCGAGCTCGATGGTGGCGGGAAAGAGCGCGAGGAACTCGTTCATCACCGATTCCTGCGTGATCAGCGACTTGCCGAGGTCGCCGTGCAGCACGCGCGCGATGTAGATGCCGTACTGCACGATCACCGGCTTGTCGAGGCCGTAGGCCGTGAGCAGCTCGGCGTGGCGCGCGGGGTCGATCCCGCGCTCGCCGGCCATGGTCTCGATGGGGTCGCCCGGCACCAGCCGGATGAGGAAGAAGGCAAGCAGCGTCATGCCGAAGAAGGTCGGCACCAGCAAGCTCACGCGCGTGAGTAGGAAGCGAAACATCGACCCGCAATATGCAAGATCGATGCCGCGGCCCCACCCGGGCCGAACCCTTACTTTTTGGCGTCGCGCAACTCTCTGCGCAGGATCTTTCCGACCGGTGTCTTCGGCAAGTCAGTGCGAAACTCTACGATTCGCGGTTGCTTGTAACCCGTAAGGTTTGCTCTGCAGTATTCGCGCACCTGCGCCTCGGTGAGCGACTCGTCCTTCTTCACGATCACGAGCTTCACGGCCTCGCCGGTCTTCTCGTCGTTCACGCCCACGGCCGCGCATTCGAGCACGCCCGGAATCTGTGCGACCACGTCCTCGATCTCGTTCGGGTACACGTTGAAGCCCGACACCAGGATCATGTCCTTCTTGCGATCGACCACCTTGAAGTAGCCGCGTTCGTCGACCACGCCGATGTCGCCGCTCTTGAAGTAGCCGTCGCTGGTCATGACCTTCGCGGTCTCGTCGGGGCGCTGCCAGTAGCCGGCCATCACCTGCGGTCCCTTGATCGCGATCTCGCCGGGCTCGCCAAGCGGCACCTCGTTGCCGTTGTCGTCGAGCAGCTTGAGCCAGGTGCTCGGCAGCGGCACGCCGATGGTGCCGGTGTAGGCCTTGCTGTCGGTCGGGTTGCAGGTGGTCGAGGGCGAGGTCTCGGACAGGCCGTAGCCTTCGCAGATCGGGCAGCCGGTCTTCTCGAGCCAGAGCTTCGCGACCGCGGCCTGCACCGCCATGCCGCCGCCGACCGAGACCTTGAGGTTGGACCAGTCGACGGTGTTGAAGTCGGGATGGTTGGCCAGGCCGTTGAACAGCGTGTTGACCGCGGGGAAGCTGTGGATCGTGTGCTTCGACAGCTCCTTGAGCACCGCGGGCAGGTCGCGCGGATTCGGGATCAGGATCAGCTTGCCGCCCGTGCGCATGCTCAGCATCATGCCGACCGTGAACGCGAAGATGTGATACAGCGGCAGCGCGCATACGCTGGTGGGCTGCTGGCCCGCGGGCACCTTGCGCATCACCGGTTCGTTCCAGGCCTCGGACTGCAGCACGTTGGCGATCACGTTGCGATGCAGCAGCACCGCGCCCTTCGACACGCCCGTGGTGCCACCGGTGTACTGCAGCACCGCGACGTCGTCGGCGCCGATGGCCGGCGCCTGCAGCGTGCGGCCCGCGCCCTGGTCGAGCGCGTCGTTGAAGCGCACCGCGCCCGGCAGGTTGAAGGCCGGCACCAGCTTCTTGACGTTGCGCACCACGTAGTTGACGAGCGCGCCCTTGAGGAAGCCGAGGCGGTCGCCCATCGAGGCCAGCACGATGTGCTTGATCGGCGTGGCCGCGATGCACTGCTGCAGCGTGACGCCGAAGTTCTCCATGATGACGATCGCCTTCGCGCCCGAGTCCTTGAGCTGGTGCTCGAGCTCGCGCGGCGTGTACAGCGGATTCACGTTCACCAGGATCAGGCCCGCGCGCAGGATGGCGGCCACCGCGATCGGGTACTGCGGGCAGTTGGGCATCATGGCCGCGACGCGGTCGCCCTTGGCGAGGCCCAGGCCCTGCAGGTAGGCCGCGAAGGCCTTGCTGAGCTTGTCGGTCTCGGCATAGCTCACGTCCTTGCCCATGAAGCTGTAGGCCGTGCGGTCGGCGTACTTCGAGAAGCTCTCTTCCATGAGACCGACCAGCGAGGGGTACTGCGATGGGTCGATGTCGGCAGGCACGCCTTGCGGGTAACTGCTGAGCCAGGGACGATCGGTCATGGATGTGTCTCCTCCGGAGTCGGATTGGGATGAAAACGAAAACGGCGCCTGAGCGGCGCCGTAAGGGTTTGCCCGCAGAGCGCGGGCCGGGACGGAACCTCGGCCTATTCGATGGCCTTGCCCATATCTTCCACTACTTTTTTAGCATCACCAAAGACCATCATGGTCTTGTCCATGTAGAACAGCTCGTTGTCCAGGCCCGCGTAGCCCGCGGCCATGGAGCGCTTGTTCACGATCACGGTCTTGGCCTTGTAGGCCTCCAGGATCGGCATGCCGTAGATCGGGCTGCCCTTGGTGTGCGCGGCCGGGTTCACCACGTCGTTGGCGCCCAGGATGATCGCCACGTCGGCCTGGCCGAACTCGCCGTTGATGTCCTCCATCTCGAACACCTGGTCGTACGGCACCTCGGCCTCGGCCAGCAGCACGTTCATGTGCCCCGGCATGCGCCCGGCCACCGGATGGATCGCGTACTTCACCGTGATGCCCTTCTCGGTGAGCTTGGCCGCGAGTTCCTTGACCGCGTGCTGCGCACGCGCCACCGCCAGGCCATAGCCCGGCACGATCACCACCGTCTCGGCATTGCCCAGCACGAAGGCGGCGTCGTCGGCGCTGCCGCTCTTGACCGGGCGCTGCTCCTTCGCGCCGCCCGTGGCCGCCGCCGCGTCGCCGCCGAAGCCGCCCAGGATCACGTTGAAGAACGAGCGATTCATCGCCTTGCACATGATGTAGCTCAGGATCGCGCCCGAGCTGCCCACCAGGCTGCCCGCCACGATCAGCATCGCGTTGTTCAGGCTGAAGCCGATGCCCGCGGCCGCCCAGCCCGAGTAGCTGTTGAGCATCGACACCACCACCGGCATGTCCGCCCCGCCGATCGGGATGATGATCAGCACGCCCATCACGAAGGCCAGCGCGAGCATCGCGAAGAACGCGGTCCAGTTCTCCGTCGCCATGAACACGAGGCCCAGGCCCACGGTCGCCAGGCCCAGCACGAGGTTGAGCATGTGCTGGCCCGCGAACTGCACCGGCGCGCCCTGGAACAGGCGGAACTTGTACTTGCCCGAGAGCTTGCCGAAGGCGATCACCGAGCCGCTGAAGGTGATGGCGCCGATGGCCGCGCCCAGGAACAGCTCCAGGCGGTTGCCCGCGGGGATCGGGTCGCCCTTGAGCGCGATGTTGAAGGCATGCGGCTCGGCCACGGCGGCCACCGCGATGAACACGGCCGCGAGACCGATCATGCTGTGCATGAAGGCCACGAGCTCGGGCATCTTGGTCATCTCGACCTTGTTGGCCATGTAGGCCCCGAGCCCGCCGCCCACGACCAGCGCGACCAGCACGTAGGCCAGGCCCTCGAGGTTGCCGCTGGCGAGCTTGTAGATCAGCGCGCCGGTGGTCAGCACGGCGATCGCCATGCCGGTCATGCCGAAGACGTTGCCGCGGATCGAGGTGGTGGGATGGCTCAGGCCCTTGAGCGCCTGGATGAAGCAGATGCTGGCCAGCAGGTACAGCAGGGTGACGAGGTTCATGCTCACTTGGAAGCTCCCTCGGCGGCCGTGGGCGCGGCCTTGCGCTCCTTCTTCTTGAACATCTCCAGCATGCGCCGCGTGACCAGGAAGCCGCCGAAGACGTTGACCGCCGCGAGCGCGACGGCCAGCACGCCCATGGTCTTGCCCAGGCCGGTCTCGGTGAGCGCCGCGGCCAGCATGGCGCCCACGATGACGATCGCCGAGATGGCGTTGGTCACGGCCATCAGCGGCGTGTGCAGCGCGGGCGTGACGGTCCACACCACGTGGTAGCCCACGTAGATGGCCAGCACGAAGATGATGAGGTTGATGACGGTGTGAGAGACGATGTCCATGGTTTCTTCTCCTCGCGTATTCGGCGTGTTCGCTTACTTCTTCGTGACCTGGCCGTCCTGCGTGACGCGGCAGGCGGCGACGATGTCGTCCTCGAGGTCGATCTTCAGCGCGCCCTCCTTGGTCAGGACGAGCTTGAGGAAGTCGAGCACGTTGCGCGCGTACAGCGCCGACGCGTCGGCCGCCACCAGCGCGGCGAGGTTCGTCTCGCCGACGATGGTCACGCCGTGCTTGACCACCGTTTTGTCGGCTTCGGACAGCGGGCAGTTGCCACCAACCCCGTCCGGGCCCTTGCCGGCGGCGATGTCGACGATGACCGAACCCGGCTTCATCGACTTGACCATGTCCTCGGTGATCAGGGTCGGCGCGGCACGCCCCGGGATCAGCGCGGTGCTGATGACGACGTCGGCCAGCGCCACGCGCTTGGCGACCTCGGCCTGCTGGCGCGTGAGCCAGCTTGCGGGCATCGGGCGCGCATAGCCGCCCACGCCCTCGGCCGCGTCCTTCTCTTCCTGCGTCTCGTACGGCACGTCGATGAACTTGCCGCCCAGCGATTCGATCTGCTCCTTGACGCTCGGGCGCACGTCCGAGGCCTCGATGACCGCGCCCAGGCGCTTGGCCGTGGCGATGGCCTGCAGGCCCGCGACGCCCACGCCGAGGATCACGACGCGCGCGGCCTTCACGGTGCCGGCGGCGGTCATCAGCATCGGGAAGAAGCGCTGGTACTTGTCGGCCGCGATCATCACGGCCTTGTAGCCCGCGATGTTGGCCTGGGAACTGAGCACGTCCATGCTCTGGGCGCGCGTCGTGCGCGGGGCGGCTTCGAGCGCGAAGCCGGTGAGGCCGGCCGCGGCCACGCGCTGCAGGCCCGCGGCATCGAAGGGATTGAGCATGCCCACGAGCACGCTGCCGGATTTGGCGAGCGCGCATTCGGCGTCGCTCGGCGCGCGCACCTTCAGCACGATGTCGGCACCGAAGGCGCCGGCCTGGTCGGTGATCTCGGCACCGGCCGCCTGGTAGGCCGCGTCGGTCACGCTGGCCGCCACGCCCGCGCCGCTCTGCACACGCACCGTGTGCCCCAACGCCACCAGTTTCTTCGCCGTCTCCGGGGTCACGGCCACTCGGGTTTCGCCTGTCGTTGTCTCGGCAGGCACGCCTATCAGCATAGAGTTCTCCTCAGGGCAAGGTGCAGCGCGAAATGCGGGCGAAGCTTACAGCAAGACATTCGGCCCGATCTGTCGCGCAAGGGGCGAAGTATCCATGCTCCAACGTCCGTGGCTGCTGAAAATCTAGCTATCCATTTGATAGCTTATTGGTGATGGATCGGCGGTGCTCCCTCTGGCGCGCTGTAAGGAAACCGGTCTCAGGCGGCGCCTGCGCGGCATGCGTCTGCGGCGCAAAAACAACGACGGCGCCTGCACGAACTTCGTGTCATCTACAGGACAAAGATGTAGGCCTTTGTAATCATTCTTCCATTGATCGATTTAAAAGAACGGTTCATGTGCATTAGTTGCAGGGCAGATTGCTTACCTTAGACGCAGATAGATACACTTCGCCTCACTTGGAGTCGCACACAGAGACGACCCACGGGAGGAAGTAAGGGGGTAATAAAAATGCGCATTGCTGTCCTCGACCACGAGGCCCATCAGAGAAAACTGATTCATCAGACCATGGCGTCGCTCGGGCACGAGTGCCATGAGTACGCAGATGGAAAGTCGCTGTTGCACTCCATGCGACGACAGACCTTCGATCTGCTGCTTCTCGACTGGCAGTTGCCCGACATCCGAGGCCTCGACGTGGTGAAGACCATTCGCCACGACCTCAAGAGCCGCCTGCCGGTGCTGTTCGTCACGGCCAAGCACGACGACGCCGACATGGTCGCCGGGCTCAACGCGGGGGCCGACGACTTCATGAGCAAGCCGATCCAGGCCACCGAGCTCGAGGCGCGCGTCAATGCCCTGCTGCGGCGCTCCTACCCCGCACAGCACGAGACCGAGCTGGTCTTCGGCCCCTACCACTTCTATCCGCCCTCGCGAACGCTCAAGGTGCGCGGCATGCCGGTCGGGCTCAAGAACCGCGAGTACGAACTGGCGCTGTTCCTGTTCCAGAACCTCGGCCGCCTGCTGTCGCGCGAGCATCTGCACGAAGCCGTGTGGGGCCTGGGCGTCGAGGCGCTCTCGCGCTCGCTCGACACCCACATCTCGCGCCTTCGCACCAAGCTCGACCTGCGGCCCTCCAACGGCTTCCTGCTGCTGGCGATCTACGGGCTCGGCTACCGGCTCGAAACGGTCGAGGCCGGCCAGCTTGGCGTTCGCGGGCCCGAGTTGCGCGGCTCCTGAGCCTTCCCGGCGCTTCGCGTCCAATACGGGAATGATTCCGCGCGGCGGCGGGCCGGCCCATGGCCCGCCGCCCGCGCGCGACCGCAGAAGGAAGCCATCCCCATGAACACCACCGTCCGCTGGAAACCCAACGTCACCGTCGCCGCGGTGATCGAACGCGAGGGCCGCTTCCTGCTGGTCGAGGAGCACACCGAGCAGGGGCTGCGCCTCAACACCCCGGCCGGCCACCTCGACTCCGGCGAATCCCCAGCCGAAGCCTGCGCACGCGAGGCGCTCGAGGAGACCGCCCATGCCTTCACGCCGACCGCGCTGATCGGCATCTACCTCGCGCGTTCGGCCGACGACCCCGCCGTGACCTACATGCGCTTCGCCTTCAGCGGCGAGCTCGGCGAACGCGAAGCGGGCCGGGCGCTCGACACCGGCATCGTGCGCACGCTCTGGATGACGGCCGACGAGATCCGCGCCAGCGTGGCGCGGCATCGCAGCCCGCTGCTGCTGCAGTGCATCGAAGACCACCTGGCCGGCCAGCGGCATCCGCTGGACCTGATCCACGTCGACGATTCGGTGCGGCAGAAGCCGCGCTGAAGAGACTCAGACGATGACGCCGCCGCCCAGGCAGCGTTCGCCGTCGTACAGCACCGCCGACTGGCCCGGCGTCACCGCCCACTGCGTCTGGCCGAAGCGCAATGCGAAGGCATCGTTGCGCGGGACCTCATCGCCCTCTACCATCTCGCAGGCCGCGTCGGCCTGCCGGTAGCGCGACTTGGCGCCATAGGCCCCGGGCACCGGCGACTCGCCCGCGACCCAGCTCGCATCGTCGGCGCGCAGCGAGGTCGACAGCAGCCAGGGATGGTCGTGGCCCTGCACCACCCACAGCGTGTTGTTCTCGACGTCCTTGCGCGCGACGAACCACGGCGAGTGATCGCCCGCGCCGCGCTGCGCGCCCTTCTCCTTCACGCCGCCGATGCCCAGGCCCTGGCGCTGGCCCAGCGTGTAGAAGCTCAGGCCCTGGTGCTCGCCGAGTTTGCGGCCGCGGTCGTCCTTGATCGGGCCCGGCTCCTTCGAGATGTAGCGGTTGAGGAACTCGCGGAACGGCCGCTCGCCGATGAAGCAGATGCCGGTCGAGTCCTTCTTCTTCGCGTTCGGCAGACCGATCTCCTCGGCGATGCGGCGCACCTCGGTCTTGTGCAGCTCGCCGACCGGGAACAGCGTCTTCGACAGCTGCGCCTGGTTCAGGCGGTGCAGGAAATAGCTCTGGTCCTTCGAGGGATCGAGCCCCTTGAGCAGCTCGTGCCGGCCCGTGGCCTCGTTCAGGCGCACGCGCGCGTAGTGGCCGGTGGCGATCTTCTCGGCGCCCAGCCGCATCGCATGGTCGAGGAAGGCCTTGAACTTGATCTCGGCATTGCACAGCACGTCGGGATTGGGCGTGCGGCCGGCCTTGTACTCGCGCAGGAACTCGGCGAACACGCGGTCCTTGTAGTCGGCCGCGAAGTTCACGTGCTCGATCTCGATGCCCAGCACATCGGCCACGCTGGCGGCATCCACGAAGTCGATGTTCGACGAGCAGTACTCGCTGTCGTCGTCGTCTTCCCAGTTCTTCATGAAGATGCCGACCACCTCGTGCCCCTGCTGCTTGAGCAGGTGCGCGGTCACCGCGGAATCCACACCGCCGCTCAGCCCCACCACGATCCGTTGCTTTGCCATAGGGGCGACATTGTCCCAGCCCCGGCGCGGCGGGGTCGGCGTGGGGGAAATCGGGGCGCGCCCGCTCAGGCGCGCAGGCTGTCGCGGATGCGGGCCAGCAGCTCGTAGGAGCGCAGCCGCGAGGCGTGGTCGAAGACCTGCGAGGTGATCATCAGCTCGTCGGCGCCGGTGCGCTCGATGAAGGCCTCGACGCCCGCGCGCACGGTGTCGGGCGAGCCCACGGCCGAGCACGACAGCACCGAGTCGAGCAGCGCGTTCTCGGCCGGGCCGACCTTCTGCCGGTAGCCCTCGACCGGCGGCGGCAGCCGGCCGGGCCGGCCGCTGCGCAGGTTGACGAAGGCCTGCTGCCACGAGGTGGCGCGGAATTCGGCCTCGGCGTCGGTGTCGGCCGCGAACACGTTGAAGCCCAGCATCACGTAGGGCTTGGCGAGCTGCGCCGAGGGCTTGAAGGTCTCGCGGTAGATCTGGATCGCCTGCATCATCTGCTGCGGCGCGAAGTGCGAGGCGAAGGCATAGGGCAGGCCCAGGTGGGCGGCCAACTGCGCGCCGAAGGTGCTCGAGCCGAGGATCCACACCGGCACCTCGAGCCCCGCGCCCGGCACGGCGCGCACCGCCTGCTGCGGGTTCTTCGACATGAAGTCCATCAGCTCGATCACGTCCTGCGGGAACTGGTCGGCGTCCGATTCGAGGTTGCGGCGCAATGCGCGCGCGGTGCGCTGGTCGGAACCGGGCGCGCGGCCCAGGCCCAGGTCGACGCGCCCCGGGTAGAGCGACTCGAGGGTGCCGAACTGCTCGGCGATGACCAGCGGCGAATGGTTGGGCAGCATCACGCCGCCGGCACCGATGCGGATCGTCGAGGTGCCCGCGCCCACATGCGACAGCAGCACGGCGGTGGCCGCGCTCGCGATGCCCGGCATGCCATGGTGCTCGGCGAGCCAGTAGCGCCGGTAGCCGAGCTTTTCGCCATGCTGCGCCAACGACAGCGAGTTGCGAAAGGACTGCGCGGCATCGCTGCCTTCGACGATCGGGGAGAGGTCGAGGATCGAGAAATCGGTCATCCACCGATCATGGCGCGAAGCGCGCGCGAACGCTGGCTGCGGGGCTATTCGGTTTGGTATAGCGTGCCGACGCTCGCGAAGTCGCGGCCGTTCTGCTCCACGTTGACCTGGAACGGCACGCTCTCGCCGGGCGCGATGGCCGGCAGGCTGTCGACCAGCTTGAAGCCGCTGAGCTGCCCGTCGCGGTCGCGCAGGCTGACCCACAGCCGCACCTTGCCGACGATGTTCGTGCCCGGATTGCTGACCTTGCCCGTGACCTGCACGCTCTTGTAGAGGAAACGCTGGCTGAAGTTGAGCAGCACGCTGCCGGTCTCGGCCTTGGTGCCGGTCACCTGCACCTCGAGCGGCGTGCGCGGGCCGGGCAGCGCCGCGCGGCGCATCGGCTTCCATTCGACGCGGGTCTGGGTGATGCGGTCGACATCGCGCGGCTCCAGCAGGATCGGGAAGCGCTCGCCCGGGTAGAGGTAGGCCAGGCCCTGGATGGCGGTGGCGCCGTCGGCCTTGCTGCCGCCGAAGCGCGAGATCACGCCGCCGGGCGCGAGCACCACCGCCTCCTTGCTGCGGTTCACGAGCTCGGTGAGGAACAGCGGCCGCTGGATGTTGCTGCGGCCCGCCACCAGCGGCAGCAGCTCGAGCTCCTTGAGATCGAAGCGTTCGCTGTCCTCGGCCAGCAGGTCCTCGGTGCTCAGGCGCAGGTCGGCATGGAAGACCTCGGGCGCGCCCACGGTGCGGATCACGCGCTCGGCACCGCGCACCGCGCTGCGCGAGCCGGCGGAGTCGATGGTGCTGTAGGCGATGCGGTAGTCCCAGGCCGCGACCTGAGCGGCGCGGCCGAAGCGCGCGATGTCGACGTCGATCGCGCTGCGCGCGCCGGGCGGGATGTCGTTGCCCTGCGCATAGCCGCGGCCGAAGCCGATCACGTTGCCGGCATCGTCGTAGAGCGTGGCGAGCGCCTCGACGCCACCGATCGCCGCGTCCTTGCGCTCGTTGACCACGCGCCCCACCAGCCGCACGCGGTCGCCCTGCTGCACCAGCCGCAGGCGCGAGAACGCGAGCCGTGGGTCGTCGGCCGAGCGGTAGGGCGCCGACAGGCGCTGCACCTGCAGCTCCTGGCGCGTGACGTTCTTGCCGCTCGGCAGGTCGATCAGCAGCGGCGCGCTCTCGCCGGGCTCGAGCACCGAGATCGGCAGCGACTCGCCGCGCTCCTCGAGCCGGGTCTCGCCGTCGTAGTAGGTGGCCTTGACGCTCACGCGCTCGAGCGGCTTGCCGGTCTCGTTGCGCGCCACCACCAGCAGCTTGGGCCGCGCCGAGCTGCCGCTGCCCACCAGCACCTGGCGCGGCTCGCCGAGCTTGAGGCCGTCGGTGGGGATGTTGCGGTCGACCACCGTGGCGACCGCGGCGCGGCGTCCGACCTCGGGCGTGTCCTTGCGCGTGAACATCTGCACCACCGTCACGAGCACGGTGATGCCGACCACGGCCGCGACCGCGAAGCCCGCGGTGCGCATCGCCACCTTCTGCCGCGCCGCCTGCTCGTCGGCGAGGCGGCGCGCGGCCGCATCCTTGACCTGGTCGAGCACACGGTCGAGGCGGTCGGAGATGTCGTCCTCCACCAGCGTGACGGAGCCGCAGTGCTGGCAGGTGAATTCGTTGAGGCCGGTGCGCTTGAGCACGCTGCTGCCGCATTCGCCGCACTTGAGCGTCTGGAGATCGATGGTCATGGGAAGCGCTGGTCGTTGTCGTCTTGTTCGTTGGAATGGCCCGCGCCGTCGATCGCATCGCGCAGCGCGGCGCGCAGGCCTTCGATGTCGCCCGCGCTCAGCTCGCGCACGCCCCGCAGGCCCGCGAGGCCGCAGGCGGTGGACGCCACCACCGGCACGCCGGCCGCGAGCGCGCGCAGCGCGGCGCGCGGTGCGTGCTCCACATGCGCGGGCAGCGCCACCACGCTGGCGCCCTCGAGCCAGTCGCCGCGCGGATCGCGGGCCGTGTCCAGCGCGATGCCCTGCCAGAGCGAGGCATCGGTCGATGGCGTGCCGAGCACGCGCAGGCGCCATCCGCTGCCGCGCAGTGCCGCGGCCAGCTCGCGCGCACCCTTGCGCGCGAGGGCGCTGGCGGGCAGCACGACCAGCGGTGCGCCGTGGTCCAGCATTCGGTTCGTGCGCGGCGACATGCCGGGCAGCACCCATTCGAGCCGCTCGAGCGTGGCCTGCGGCGCCGCGCTGGCCATCGCGGCCGCCACCGCCGCATGCGGCGTGACCACCGTGGCCGCGCGCGCGAATGCCTGGGCCTCGGCGCGCACCATCGACGGCGCGGCGCGGAAGTCGCGCAGCGTGGCGTCGTCGGGCCAGCGCGCCGCGGCCGCATCGAGACGGGCCTCGATCCCGGCCATCGGCAGCGCGCCGGCCAGCACGGTGAACGCGCGTCCGTCGAGCGCGCCGAGACGCTGCAGATGCGGCAGCAGCGCCTGGTCGACCACCAGCTGCGTGTGTTCGGGCAGCAGCCGTGCCGCGAGAGCCTGCGCGAGCCAGCGCTGCGCATCGATCACGCCGGCCTGCCGCCGCCCGCCCTCGTGACGCGCCCACAGTCGGCGCCACAACGCGCCGCGAACGCTGGCCAGCCAGGGGCGATGCACCGGTGCCTCGCCGCCGCGCCAGTCCGTCATCGGCCGCCAGAACGCCAGCCGCACGGGCGCGCGCTGCAGGCGATCGGCGCCGGGATGATGGGCCTCGAGGTAGCGCGCGAATTCGGGCGTCCATGCATCGAGCAGCACGGCGGTGCGCCCCTGCGCCACGACCGGCAGCGCGGGCCGGTGACGGAAGCAGTCGTTGCGCTCGCAGCTCAGGCAGCCGCGCGCCACGGGCGGCCATGCCGCATCGACGCCCGCATCGTGCGGCGCGCGCCACATCACGCGCGGTGCGACGGGCGGAGCGACCCGCGGCACATGGGCGCGGATGCACAGCACCAGCTCGGTGGCCGAGAGCTCGACCTCGAGCCGCCACGCATGGCGCGCGCGCAGCTTGAGATCGACGTAGTTCCAGAACACGGTCGCGTCGACCGCATCGTCGGGCGTGGCCGCGGCCTGCTCGATGCGCGCGGTGTGCGCATGGCGCTCGACCAGTTCGAGCCCCGCGCGAGCGCCGACCGTGGCCAGTGCATTCGAGAGCTGGCAGAGCCCGCCCGCCAAGGTCGGCACCACGCAGCCGCCGCGCAGCTCGCGGCCCTGCACGAAGCCGCGCGATGCGCCGGGCCGGCCGAGCTGGCGCCAGAAGCTCAGCACCTCGCCCGCGGGCACCTCGATCGCATCGAAGGCGGCGCGCGCCACGCGCAGGTTCTGCACCTTGCCGGCAACCAGCGCGAATTCGTCGTCGCGGCCATCGGTCCACAGCGGGCTGCTGAAGCGCGCCAGCACGGGCGCATCGGCCAGCGCATCGGCCACGGGCCAGCGCCGCGCGGAAGGACGCAAGGTCTCGCGCAACCCGTGCGCGGTGGCCAGCAACCGGGAGCGCAGCCAGAAATCGATCGCATCGATGCGGCGCGGCGGCTGCCAGGCCTGCACGCTCACGCCGATGGACCTCGCTTGCGCCACTGGCCGAGATCGACCTCGATGCGTTCGTCGATGTTGCCGCTCCAGTGCACGGCGAAACCGACACCCTGGAGCAGCGCGGCGATGCGCTGCCCGACCGCCACGGTGTTGGCCTCACGCCGCGCGATCTCGGGGATCAGGCCGCCGCTGAAAGCCAGGTGCAACCGGCCGGTGCGCACCGCGCGCTCGAGGTCCTGCGCGTGATAGAAGCAGCAGCCCACGATGCCCGAGGCGTCGCGGCCCGCGGCGCGCCAGGCTTCGCGCACGTCGTCCTGGCCGTCGGCCAGCGTGTTGCCCGCGCGGTGCAGCGCGATGATCTTCTCTGCGCGCAGTTGCGCGAACGCGGTCTCGAGGCGGTCGTACTCGGTCTGCGCGGGCCACTCGGCCTCGGCCGCATGCTTGGCGGCGCAGGCGCGCGCGGTCTCGGCCTTGACCCAGGCCCGGTCCTCGGAAGACAGCTCGTCGGGATCGAGGTACTCGTCGGTGATCATCCATTCGACGTCGGCGTCGTGATGAAAGCCTGACCACACGAGGTCGTGGATCCTTTGTCGCGTGTCTTCGGTGTCGAGAGTGAGGGCCATGCGTAATGGGTCAGCCGCGCTCGGCGGCGGGGTCGTGCTTGCTTTTGTCGTGGCAGAAGCGCCCGTACATTTTCGCGTGCCCGCACCACAATGGCGCTGTAGGTCGAAAGCATGACGTTGTGCGGTCCATCGAGCCGCGAGCCACATCATCGATCATGCATTGCAGCATGGCAATGCGCCATTCGGCGGACGACGGCTCGTGCGATCGGCCGATGGGGAGAACGAAACGCACCGCGGCGGTGCAACGTTGCAGTGGCGTCCCGCGGTGCTCCAGCGACCACAGAGGGTTCGCGCGTGATGGCAGGAGAGCCGAAAGCGCTCGATGCGCCCCATACAGGTCTGTGCGATTTGCGCGACAGCCCGGAATTCACGGCCGCATCGGCCGCGAGCCGCACTGCATCGGCGATTAATGCTTTGGATTAACCAGCCACCAAGCGAAAGGCCGGCCCCTGCTTTCGCAAGGGCCGGCCTCCGGGTGGCTAAACCTCTCGACTCAGCGCGGGAACGAGCCCCGCGATGCGACCGAGTTCTGAGTGCCGATTACAGCGGCAGCGCGTCGCCGCGGGCAGCGGCGCGGGCTTGGGCGCGCACCGCATTGCGGTCCACGGTGCTGGCGACCAGCGGAGCCACGCCAGCCGAAGCGCCTTCGGCGTACGGGTCGGCGCTGTGTGCAGCGGCGACGGCTTCGGCACGGACGGCGGCACGGCTGGTGTCCGAAGCGACCACTTGGGCCGGGCCGGCGTTGGCGCCTTCGGCATAGGGATCGGCGCTGCGGGCGGCGATGACGGCTTGGCCGGCGACTTCGGCGCGGCTGGCGGCCGAGGTCAGGGGATGCACACCCTCATAGGTTTCTGCATGGGCTGCACCGGCAGCGGCGAGCAGGGAGAGGGCAACGGCGGAGAGGAGCTTCGAGGCGTTCATTTGAGTATTCCTTCAATTCTTGTGACTTGACTTTGGATGATTCGAACCGGTCTTGGTGGGGCGCCGTCCCTTCGGGGGCGGCCACCTCGTCAGTGCCTGTTCACCCAGATCAGTCGCTGCCTTCTGCTTGTCTTGGAGTCGGCGGCTGGTCCGTGAGATGAATTGTGCGCCTCAAACCTAGGTAAAAACCCTAGGCAAATGGAACCGCGGCGTTCACGGGAAGGAAACAATCAATCGCCTCCGTCCGACATGGAGGGGCATTCCGCCTGGGGATAGAGTCGCCGCCATGTCCGCGCCCGGCCCCTCCCTTTCGCTCTCGCCATGGGGCGAGGCCGACCAGCTCTGGCGCCGGCTCGCGGGCGCCTGGTCCTTCGAGCGCACGATCGAGGGCCAGGCCTCGATGCACGGCACGGCCACCTTCTGCTCCATGCCGGGCGCGGCGCACGACACCCTGCACTACCGCGAGGAAGGCCGGCTGCGCCTGCTCGACGGCCGCGCCTTCGACGCGCATCGCGAGTACCTGTACCAGCGACGTCCCAACGGCTTCGCGGTGCTGTTCGCCGAACGGCCGCCCCGCCTGTTCCACGAGATCGCGCTGCAGACGGGCGACGCCGACGGCACCGCCTGGACCGGCACCGCCGCGCACCAGTGCGCCGCCGACCTCTACGACAGCCACTACCGCTTCCTGACCGACGGCGGCTTCACGCTGCGCCACATCGTGCGCGGCCCGCGCAAGGACTACGTGAGCCTCACGCGCTTCAGCGCCGCCTGATCAGCGCCCGAGCCGCGCCGCGAGCGCATCGGCCACGCGCTCCGCCGTCTGCAGCGTGCGGATGGTCAGCGGTGCCAAAAGCCGCAGCCCGCCGCCACGGCCGGCGCGCGCGCGATACGCGTCGTCGAGGCGCTGCCACTGTACGTAGAAGTTCTCGGCGAACCGCAACGTGAGCCCGAGGCCGAGCGCGATGCGGTCGGTGGGCACGCCGAAGCGGCGCAGCGGATGCAGCAGCGTCTCGAGCACCACGAGCAGGTCCTCGAAGCGCGTGGTCAGCGTGAGCATCAGCGCGAGCACCGCGGCGGTGGCGATGCGCAGCGCGCTCGCCACGCCGAGCAGGGTGGTGCCGAGCAGCGCATGGAAGCCAACGATGAGCGCGCAGGCGATCGCGATGCCGAACAGCGTGCGCACGCGGCCCCACGCAGGCCGCCCGAGCGAGGCGAACAGCGCGAGCGCCAACCCGCAGGCCGCGCCCAGCACCGCGGGCCGGTTGGTCAGCACGAGCGCGGTGCCGCCGGCCGACAGCAGCGCGAGCTTGAGCCACGCCGGCACCGCGTGCATCCAGGTGCGGCGATCGAGGTAGAGGCTACGCATGCGTCGGGTCCGTCGCCGCGCGGCGCCGCACGTCCTGCGCGTAAGCCTCGCAGACCTCGCGACCCGGACCGTCGGCCTGCACCCGACCCTGCGCCAGCCACAGCACGCGCTCGAAGTCGTGCACGTGCTCGAGCACATGCGTCGACACCAGCACCTGCTGGTCGCTCGCGGCGAGCTGCGCCGACAGCCGGGCCTGGCTCAGCAGGTCGAGACTCGCGAAGGGCTCGTCGAGCAGCAAGGTGGCGGGCCGGCTGATCAGCAAGGCCAGCAGGCACACCTGCTGGCGCTGGCCCTGGCTCAGTTCGCCGATGGCGCGCTCGGCCCAGGCCGCGAGGCCGCGCCGTGCGAGGAAGTCGCGTGCCTGCCGGCGCGCCTCGGTGCGCGATTCGCCGCGCGCCGTGAGGCTGAAGGCCAGTTCCTCCGCCACGGTCGGAAAGATGATCTGGTCGTCGGGGTTCTGGAACATCAGGCCGACATGCTGCGAGAGCCGGCGCCGATCGGCCACCGTGTCGCAGCCATGCACGCGCACCCGGCCCTCGAGCGGCTGCTCCAGCCCGCTGACGAGACGGAACAGGCTGCTCTTGCCGGCGCCGTTGTCGCCGATCACGCCGATGCGCGCCTCGCGCAGCGCGAGCGAAAGGCCATCGAACACGCGCTGCGCGCCGCGCTCCAGCACGACGGATTCGAGACGGATGCCGTGGTCGGCGGAGGAAGAGGGGTCGGTGTGCGGCGGCAAGGGGCCGTCACTGTACCCGACGGCTCATGCTCCTAAGCGCGCTCGGCCCGCACCAGCGGCAGCCACAGCAGAAAGCGCGTGCCCGCGGCATCCGACTCCCACGCCACATGGCCCTGCACCGCGAGCGCGCGGCGCTGCATGTTCTGCAGGCCGCGGCCGCGGCCGCCGGTCAGGGCCTGCTCGACGTCGAAGCCCTGGCCGTTGTCCTCGATGCGCACCCACACGTGCGCGGCATCCGTGCCGGTCGCCACGCGGATGGTGGTGGCGCGCGTATGGCGCAGGGTGTTGGAGATGCTCTCCTGCACGATGCGCAGCACGTGCAGCGCGCTCGACGGATCGAGCCACGGCAGCGGCGGGATCTCCTGCACCTCCCAGGTCAGCGACACGCCCATGCCCTCGAGCCGCGGGCCGAGCCGGTAGCGCAAGGTGGCGAGCAGCAGCAGCAGGTCGGCGTCGATCGGCTCCATCGAATCGATGGTGAGCTTCAGGTCGTCGAGGCAGCCCTGGAGGATCTGCGACACCTTCTGGTCGCTCAGGCGCCCCTCCTCCACCGAACGGATCGCGCTGATCAGCGAGGAGCCCAGCCCGTCGTGCATGTCCTGCATCAACCGCTGGCGTTCGTCGCTGATGGTCTTCTGGCGCTCGGCCTCGCGCAGCCGGCGGTGGCTCAGGTCGAGCTCGCTCTCGCGCGCCTGCAGCCGCTGCGCGAGGCTGGCGTTGACGCGCTCCACCTCGCCGATCGCATGCACGTAGCGCCGGTACAGCAGGATGCCGAAGACGGCGAAGGTGACGGCATTGGTGTAGGCGCCCAGGTACCAGCCCTCGGGGCTCACGAGGTTGTTCTGCACCAGCCAGTCGGTGGCGCCGAGCAGCACGCACACGCCGATGCCGGCCGCCACCAGCCGCCCCTCGGGGGAACGGCGCCAGGCGCTGATGCCGCCCACCAGCCCCACCACCGTGGCCATGACCGCCACCACCAGGTAGATCAGCGGCGTGACCTGCGGCGTGTTCGGCAGCAGCGCGATGCCCGGCAGGGTCAGCACGCTGACGAGCACCGTGATCGTCGTCACCGCCCAGGTCAGCAGCGTGAGCGGCCGCTCGTGCAGCTGCCGCAGCGCGTAGTGCACCACCGCCACCAGCCAGAACAGCGCATTCACCGTGAGCCATGCGAACCAGTCGTTGGCGATCGGCAGCGACACGTAGAAGTGCAACCCGCGCAGGTACGAGGTGGTCGCGAGGTTGAAGAACAGCAGGTAGCCGGTCTCGTGGCGGCGCCACAGCCACACGAACAGCGCGAACACGCCCACCGCCATGAAGGCCGCGCTCAGCATCGCGGGCAGCTCCTGCTGCAGCCACTGGCGCATCTGGTAGCGGCTCTTGAGCGCGTCGGCCGGACCCAGCCACAGCGAGGCGATGCCGACCTGCGCGGCGCGCGTGTGCTCGAGCCGGATCAGGATCTCGGCCGGCCGCGCGGCCGAGCCGTCGTCGCGCTGCTCGAACACCACCCACAGCGGCGTGCGGGTGCTGTTCCACAGCGGCCCCAGTTCCTGCGCGCGGTGCACCAGCCGGCCATCGGCATAGATCGCGATCGTGCCGTCGGTCTTCACGCGCGAGCCGTAGAGCGCGAGCGGACCGCGCAGGCCGGGGTGCGGCGGCACTTTCAGGCGCAGCCAGGTGGTGCGCGTCTCCTTGCCCGGGTCGGAGATCGTGTTGGCGTCGGCCTGCGCCAGCAACGCGATCGGCAGCGCCAGCGGCAGCTCGACCGGTTGCCAAGTATCGGGCAGTTGCTGACTGGCGAAGATCAGCGGCGGCGCCATGAAGCCGTTCGCGCGCTGCACCTGCCAGTCGGCCCGCGTGATGTGCAGCGTCGCGCCCGGCGGGTACTTGCCTGCGGCGTTGTCGCCGAAGAAGGCCCCCATCGCCACCAGCAGCGCCACCGACAGCACGAACACCACGCAGGCGATCGGCGACGGCAGGCGCGCCCGCGCCCGGGCCAGCGGGCCCTCGCCTTCGCGGCGGATGTCGGTGGAAGCGTTTCTGGAGAACAAGGCGCGCCGGGTGCGGAGGATCGGGCGCGAATTGTCGGCGAGACCCCTGGCGCCGCGCCATGCCGGCGGGGCAAGAGGCGGGTTTGCCCTACACCCGCGCGTTGCGCGGGCCGTCAGTGCATCTCGACGAAGCTCCGGATCGACGCGAGGATGCCCGCCGCATCGAGGCCCTGCAGCGTGAGCAGTTCGCTCCGGTCGCCGTGCCCGACGAAGGCATCGGGCAAGCCCAGGCGCAACAGCCGCACCGGCAGCCCCTCCATCGCGAGGCGCTCCGCACAGGCCGCGCCCGCGCCGCCGATGACCGTGGCCTCCTCGAGCGTGACGAGCAGCTCGTGCGTCGCGGCCAGCTCGAGCAGCAGGTCCTCGTCGAGCGGCTTGACGAAGCGCATGTTGGCGACGGTCGCGTCGAGCGTTTCGGCGGCCTCCATCGCGGCGTGGAGCAAGGGGCCGAAGGCGAGCAGCGCGACCCTGGCGGCCTTGGTCTTCGTCGACCGGCGCACGACCACGCCGCGGCCGATTGCGAGGGGCGGGTCGGTGCGAACGCCGCCGTCCGCGGGCACGACGGCCCGCGGGTAGCGCACCGCCGACGGTCCGTCGTGGCCCAGTCCCAGCGCGAGCATCCGCCGGCACTCGGGCCCGTCGGCCGGCGTCATCAGCAGCAGATTCGGAATGCAGCGCAGCGCCGCCACGTCGAAGGCGCCCAGGTGCGTGGCGCCGTCGCCGCCCGCGATCCCCGCGCGGTCGATCGCGAACAGCACCGGGAGCTGCTGCAGGCAGACGTCGTGGATGAGCTGGTCGTAGCCGCGCTGCAGAAAGGTCGAGTAGATCGCCACGATCGGCCGCATGCCGGCCGCCGCGAGCCCCGCGGCCAGGGTCACCGCATGCTGCTCCGCGATGGCGGCATCCACGAAGCGCGAGGGAAACCGCCGCTCGAAATCGACCAGGCAGGAGCCCTCGCGCATCGCGGGCGTGATCGCGACGACCGCGGGATCGTCGGCCGCCGCATCGCACACCCATTCGCCGAAGACCTGGCTGAAGGTCGGACGGCCTCCGGTTTTCGGGACCACGCCCACGACGGGATCGAAGGGGCCGGGCCCGTGGTAGGTGGTCGGGTCCGCCTCGGCCGGTGCGTAGCCGCGGCCCTTTTGCGTGACGACGTGGATGACCTGCGGCGCGCGCGAGCGCTTCGCGGCGCGCAACGCGGCCACGAGCGCCTCGACGTCGTGGCCGTCGATGGGGCCGGTGTAGCGCAGGCCGAGCAGCTCGAACAGCGAGCGGTGGTCAGGGCTGCACTCGACCAGGCCGCGCAGGTGCCGATGCAGCGCGCCCAGCGCGGGCGAGATCGACATCCCGTTGTCGTTGAGCACCACGACGAGCGGCAAGGTCGCGAAGCTGCCCGCATGGTTGAGCGCCTCGAAGCTCATGCCCGCCGACAGCGCGCCGTCGCCGACGATCGCGACGGCATGCCGGCCATCGTCGCGCATGCCGATCGCCAGGCCCACCGCCGCCGAGACGGCCGTGCCCGCGTGGCCGGCGCCGAACGGGTCGTAGGGCGATTCGTCCCTCGCGGTGAAGCCCGACAGGCCGCCGACCTTGCGCAGGGTGGCCATCGCCGGACCACGGCCCGTGAGGATCTTGTGCGCATAGCACTGGTGGCCGACGTCCCAGACCAGCGCATCGCGCGGCGTGTCGAAGACATGGTGAAGCGCGAGCGTGAGCTCGACCACGCCGAGGTTCGAGGCGAGATGTCCGCCGGTTCGCGACACGCCGCGCAGCAGCGCGCTTCGGAGTTCGTTGGCCACCGCGGGGAGGTGCGCGGGATCGAGGTCGCGCAACTGCGCGGGCGTGGGAAAGCTGGAGGACGGGTCGGAGGGCGGCATGGATGCCTTCTGGTTCTCGAGGGGTTGTCTTCGGCCCCGGCGTGCGCCGTGGGCACGGGGACGGATCGGTCACGCAAATAGTTGCTATCGCACATAGACAGATCCGTTGCGATCGAGGTCATGGCGGCGAATCGTGGCTTTCAAGCCTTCTTCTCCTGATGCATCACCTCGCTCGGCGTCGAGCAGGTTACAGCACAACTGATTGCATTTGCAATGAACTAGCGATACATTGCCGTTGCGCATCGTACGATTCATATTCACATAATGAAATTCGAAACGATGCGAATGACGTTCGAACAACGAACCGCACAACGAAGGAGCAACGAATGAACGACTTGGCGAGCGCGGACGACATCGATCCGCAAGAGACGCGCGAATGGCTCGACGCCATGCGCGCCGTGGTGGTCCACGAAGGCCGCGACAGGGCCCACTACCTGCTGGACCGGCTGATCGGGCAGGACCACGCGGCTTCGGGCCGCTACACCGCGCCGCGCACCACGCCCTACGTGAACACGGTGCCGGTCGCCGAGCAGCCGGCCTTTCCGGGCGACGTGGACATCGAGCTGCGGCTCGATGCCTATCTGCGCTGGAACGCGATGGCGCTGGTGCTGCGCGCGGGCAAGCACTCGGGCGTCGGCGGCCACATCGCGACCTATGCCTCGGCCACCACGCTCTACGAGACCGGCTACCGGCACTTCTTCCGCGCCGCCACGCCCGAGTTCCTTGGCGACATGCTCTACATCCAGGGCCATTCCTCGCCCGGCATCTATGCGCGCGCCTACCTCGAGGGGCGCCTGTCGGAACAGCAGATGGACCGCTTCCGGCGCGAGATCGGCGGCGGCCTCGCCTCCTACCCGCATCCGCGCACGATGCCGGACTTCTGGCAGTTTCCGACCGTCTCGATGGGCCTGGGCCCGCTGATGGCCGCCTACCAGGGGCGCTACATGCGCTACCTCGAGGACCGCGGGCTGATCCCGGCGCAGGGCCGCAAGGTCTGGGCCTTCCTCGGCGACGGCGAGCAGGACCAGCCGGAGACCCTGGCCGCGGTCGCGATGGCGGGCCGCGAGAAGCTCGACAACCTGATCTTCGTGGTGAACTGCAACCTGCAGCGCCTCGACGGCCCGGTGCGCGGCAACGCCAAGATCATCCAGGAGCTCGAGAGCGTCTACCGCGGCGCGGGCTGGAACGTGATCAAGGTCGTCTGGGGCAGCGGCTGGGACGAGCTGCTGGCGCAGGACCACGACGGCCGGCTGCAACGGCGCATGATGGAATGCGTCGACGGCGAGTACCAGGCTTTCAAGGCGCACGGCGGCGACTACGTGCGCGAACACTTCTTCGGCAAGGACCCCGAGCTGCTTCAGCGGGTCGCGCACCTGAGCGACGCGCAGATCGGCGCCCTCGCCCGCGGCGGCCACGACCCGCTCAAGGTGCATGCGGCCTACGCCGCCGCCGTGCGCCACCAAGGCCAGCCGACCGTGATCCTCGCCAAGACGGTGAAGGGCTACGGCATGGGCGCGGCCGGCGAAGCGGCCAACATCAACCACCAGCTGAAGAAGATGGGCGACCCGGCCGTGCGCGCCTTCCGCGACCGCTTCGCGATCCCGGTGCCCGACGAACGGCTCGAGGAGATTCCGTACATCAAGCCCGCGCCCGGCAGCCCCGAGGCCGCCTGCCTCGAAGCCGGGCTGAAGCGCGCCGGCGGACTGCTGCCGTCGCGCTCGCGCGGACCGGGCCCGTTGGCAACGCCCGCGCTCGCGGCCTTCGCGAGCCACCTGCAGAGCAGCGGCGAGCGCGAGTACGCGACCACCATGGCCTTCGTGCGCATCCTCGCGCAACTGCTCAAGGACCCGGTGCTGGGCCCGCGCGTGGTGCCGATCGTGCCCGACGAGTCGCGCACCTTCGGCATGGACGGCATGTTCCGCCAGGTCGGCATCTATTCGCACGTCGGCCAGCTCTACACGCCGCAGGACGCGGACCAGCTGAGCTTCTACAAGGAGGACCGCCAGGGGCAGATCCTGCAGGAAGGCATCAACGAATCGGGCGCGATGTCGTCCTGGATCGCGGCGGCGACCGCGCACAGCACGCACGGCATCGCCACCATCCCGTTCTACATCTTCTATTCGATGTTCGGCTTCCAGCGCGTGGGCGACCTGGCCTGGGCCGCCGGCGACATCCGCGCGCGCGGCTTCCTGCTGGGCGCGACCTCGGGCCGCACCACGCTCGAAGGCGAGGGCCTGCAGCACGACGACGGCCACAGCCACGTGCTGTCGTCGGTGATCCCGTCCTGTGTGTCCTACGACCCCGCCTACGCGTACGAGATCGCGGTCATCGTGCAGGACGGGCTGCGCAGGATGTACGGCGAGCCGCAGGAGGACGTCTTCTACTACCTCACGCTGCTCAACGAGAAGACCGCGCATCCGGCGATGCCCGAAGGCGCCGAGGAAGGCATCGTGAAAGGCATGTACCGCCTGAAGCGCGGCGCCCGTACCGCCGACGCGCCGCACGTGCAGCTGATGGGCAGCGGCGCGATCCTCTCCGAGGTGATCGCGGCCGCCACGCTGCTGCGGCGCGACTTCGGCGTGAGCGCCGACATCTGGAGCGTGACCAGCTTTTCGGAGTTGCGCCGCGACGGCCTCGAAGCCGAGCGCTGGAACCGCCTGCATCCGGCGCAGGCGCCGCGCGCTTCGTATGTCGCGCAGTGCCTGGCCGGCCAGGACGGCCCGGCGATCGCCGCCACCGACTACATGAAGATCGTGCCCGACCAGATCCGGCCCTTCGTCGGCGATCGCCGCTTCGTGACCCTGGGCACCGACGGCTTCGGCCGCTCCGACACGCGCGAATCGCTGCGCGCCTTCTTCGAGGTCGACCGCCATCACGTCGCGCTCGCGGCACTCAAGGCGCTGGCCGACGACGGCGCGGTCGACGCGGAACTGCCGGCACGCGCCCTGTCGCTCTACGGCATCGACCCCGAGGCCAGGTACGCGGCACTGCCCTGACGATGCGCGCCCGGCCGGCCGGCGCGGCGGAGAGAGAATCGAGGCTCACTCCCGAAAGCGCTCTCCACCCGTATGGCAACGCCCCGTTCCACCGCCGTGCGCGGCACCTCCACCTGGGCCTCCTTCATCAGCGCCTACGTGCTGGTGCTCGACTTCATGGAGGACAGCTTCCGCAAGGAAGGCCTGCCGCCGCTGACCTGGTACGACGTGCTGTGGCTGCTCGATGCCTCGCCGAACGGCCGCATGCGCATGCACGAGCTCGCGGAGCGCGCGGTCTACAGCCGCAGCTTCATCTCGCGCATCGTCACCACGCTCGAGGCCGAGGGCCTGGTGGTGCGCGAGGTCGACGAGACCGACGGGCGCGGCCGCGTCGCGGTGCTGACCGAACAGGGCCGCGCGCTGCGCCGCAAGATGTGGCCGCCCTATCAGAAGCTGATCCACGAGATGTTCAACGAGCACATGACGGCTTCGGAGCTCGAATCGATGGAGCGCGGCCTGCGCCGCGTGATCGCGGGCGCGCACCAGCGCAACCAGGACCTGCGCAGCGCCGCGGCGCAGCCCGCCGCCGAGCCGCGCACCACGCGCAAGCGCTCGCGTTCGCGCTCGGCCACCCAGCGCTCGGGCGCGTAGCTCAGGCGGACGAAGGCCAGCCCGACAGGAAGCGCGGCGGCACCGCCTCCGTCAGCCAGACCCCGTTCTCCGCGCGATGGAAGGCGTGGCCCAGCGCCCGCATGCCGAGCGCGTCGACCCGCAGCACATGCGCCTTGCCATGTCGCTGCCCGACCTGCACGGCGGTCGCCTCGTCGACCGACAGATGCACATGCTGCCGCGTGCCGGGCCGCAGGCCTTCGGCGCGGATCGATGCGAGGAAGCGCGTGGCCGTGCCGTGGAACAGCACGGCCGGTGGCTCCGCCGGTTCGAAGCTGCGGCGGACCTGCGGCGTCGAATGGCCCTGCAGCGCGCGGATGCACCGGCCGTCGGCCGACAACGCGTAGCGCTTCTTCGCGCCGGCATCGACCGCCTGCACGACCTGCGCATGCGTGAGCGCGCGGCCCGCGGCCACCGCGCCGGCCACCAGCGCATCGATCTCGGCCCAGCCCTCGGCATCGAGCGCCAGCCCGATGGACTCGGGCGCATGCCGCAGCACATAGGCGACGAACCGGCTCGCGTCCTCGGGCGTCATGCGTTCTTCCAGTGGTCGGCCTGCGCGAGCAGCGCATTCCACAGGCGCTGCGCAGGCACGGACGGCGGACGGTCGGCCGCGCGGAACAGGTGGTACTCGAGCGGCGGATAGCCCTGCAGCGGCACCGCCACCAGGCCCTTGGGAATGCGGCAGCAGGCATTCACCACCGTCAGCCCGAAGCCCAGCTGGGCGAAGCGCAGCATCAGCTCCCAGCCATCGGCCTCGAGCGAGGGCTGCCACTGCACCGACTCGGCCTGCAGCAACCGGGCGAGCAGCTCGCGGTGCGGCCGGCCCGCGGGCGGCACGATCAGGTTCGCGCCCTGCAGGTCGCGCAGTCGCACCGAACGGCGCGAGGCCAGCGCGTGCGCGCGTGGCAGCACCAGCACCTGGCCGACGACCGTGAGCCGCACCGCATGCAGGTCGGCCGGCACGCCGCCCAACGGCGCGATGCCCAGTTGCGCCTGCCCCGCGCGCACCGCCTGCACCGAGGCGTCGCGGTTGCGCGTGAGCAGCTGCAGGTGCGGCGACGCGCCCGGCCCCGAGAACTGCGACAGCGCCTTGCCGAGCAGGTAGAGGTAGGCGCCCTCGCCGGCCGCGAGGCTCACCACCGCCTGCTCCTGCCCCTGCGCGAGCCCCTTCACGAAGCGCTGGTTGAGCAGCAGCAGCTCGCGCGCATGGCGTGCCACCTGTTCGCCCGCGCTCGTGAGCTGCAGCGCGCTGCCCACGCGCAGATAGAGCTTGGCGCCGAGCTGCTCCGACAGCTTGCGCACCTTCGCATGCAGGGCCGGCTGGCTGATGTGCAGCAGGCGCGCCGACTCGCTGAAGTTCATCGTGTCGGCGAACACGGCGAAGGATTGCAGCGCGTCGAGGTTGGTGCGAGGAATTTCCACCTATCCATTCTATGGATAGCTCATCGTATATCGGTAGTTCCTGGTGATGGGCTTCGTTCCTACGATCCACCGCACACACAAGAAAGGAACACGACATGAAGAACGCATCGCAACATCTTCCGCGCCTGGGCATCGACATCGGCCGCGTGCTGATCGCGGCCGAACGGGCCGACGGCGGCGACACCGCCTTCATCGGCGGTTCGCTGCAGGACGCGCTCGACACGCCGCCCTACGAAGGCATGTTCGAGGCCGTCGCGCCGCTGGTCGATCGCTTCGAGGGCCGCGTCTGGCTGGTCTCGAAGTGCGGACCGAGCGTGCAGGCCAAGAGCCGCGCCTGGCTCGCGCACCACCGTTTCTTTGAACGCACGGGCATGGCGCGCGGCAACCTGCGCTTCTGCCTGAAGCGTCCGCAGAAGGCCGACCACTGCCGCGAACTGGGCATCACGCATTTCATCGACGACCGCAGCGACGTGCTGGGCCATCTCGAAGGCATCGTGCCGAACCGCTACCTGTTCGGCCCGCAGACCGGGCCCGTGGCCATGGCCGGCCTGGTGCCGCTGCCGGCATGGCGCGACGCGGCGGCGCTGGTGCGCTGATTCAGGCGTCCAGCTCGGGGTAGCGCCGGAAGATGCCTTCCTCGTTGAAGGCGATGCGGCGCGGGCTCTGCAGATACGCCTGCACGCGCTGGCGGCGCCGGACGTTGGCATGCAGCTTCGCCACCGCCGGCGTCTTCGCGAGCGCATGCGCGGTGGCCTTGGGAAAGGCGTACTGCAACCCGTCGACCAGCTGGAACAGCGAGAGGTCGGCATAGGTCAGCACATCGCCCACCAGGTGCAGGTCGCCCGAGGGATTGCGCTGCAGCACGCGCTCGAACCAGTTCAGGAACTTCGGAATGCGCTGCTCGCGGAAGGCCTTCGCGCGCGCCAGCGCGGCCTCGCGCTGGTCCTCGTAGTAGTCGCCGGTCGAGAGCGGATGGTGCGTGTCGTGCGCCTCGGCCACCGCGTCGGCGACGGTGAGCTGCAGCTGGTGCGTCCACAGACCGTCGGATTCGCCGACGCCGGCCAGGCCCAGGCGCGGCCCCAGGTAGAGCAGGATCGCGGCGGTCTGGCCGACGACGATGTCGCCGTCGACGAGGAAGGGCGGCGCGAACGGCGGCCGCGTCTGCAGCGGATCGGCGAGCCGGCGGCCGAGGGCGCTTTCGCCGCCGCCCTGGTCCTCGCGCTCGCGCGCCACGTCGACATAGTCGGCACCGGCGGCCTCAAGCGCGAGCCGCACGAATTCGCCGCGGCCCTGGATGGTGGGCCAGTAATGGAGTTGGTAAGGCATGCGGCCATGGTGGCAGGCCCCGCCCGGCGCCGCAACCGCCGGCGCGCAACTATGGAACTTCGATGACAAGGAGGCGCGCGTTCGGCGAAGCCGCTCAGCGCAGCAGCATGCCCAGCAGCACCGCCACCAGCAGCGCGAGGTAGCCCCAGGCATGCACGCGGTCGGGCAGGCGGCCGATCAGCGGCGCGGCGGCGCGCACGCCCAGCAGCGATCCCGCGACCAGCGCGGCGAAGGCCGGCAGGTCCACGTAGCCGAGGTGCCAGCCCTCGAGCGCCGCGCCCGAGCGCCAGGCCAGCGCCATGTAGGTGGCGGTGCCGGCCAGCGCGATGGGCAGCGACAGCGGATTGGCCATGGCGGTGGCACGCGTCATGTCGATGCCGCGGCGGCGCATCAGCGGCACGGTCATCACGCTGCCGCCCACGCCGAGGAAGGCGGCGATCAGGCCGATGACGAAGCTGCCCGCGGTGGCAATGCCGCGCGAGAGCGGCTCGCCGACCGCCGAGGCGGTGACGCTGCGCACGATGAAGCCCGGCCGCAGCAGGCAGTCGAGAATGGTGACGCCCAGGTAGACGATGAAGGCCAGCCGCACGAATTCGCCATCGGCCCGCACGGCGGCCGCGGCACCGACCATGGCGCCCAGGCCGATGAAGCCGAGCAGCGGGCGGATCAGCGGCCAGTCGATGGTGCCGGCGCGCTGGTGGCGCCGCGTGGCGAGCAGCGCGCTCACGATCATCACGCAGGTCGAGGTGGCCACGGCGATGTGCATGGCCGCGTGGCCGGTTTCGCTGTGCTCGCCATGCGCGAGCAGCAGCACGCGGTAGAGCAGCGGCACCACGACGAAGCCGCCACCGAAACCGAACAGCACGGTGGTGACGCCCGCGAGGCCGCCGAAGACCGCGAGCACGAGATAGATCCACACGAGAGGCACTCCAGGAGAATGAAAAACAGGTCTCGACGATAGACCGGTGCCGCGCGGCGCGCCCGCGCAAGCCGGACAATGATGTTTTCGTTCCGGCCAACCCTTTCTACCCATGCGCAACGTCCCGATCGATGCCGTCGACGCCATCGCCCGCCCGGTGCTCGCGATCGGCACCGACTACCCGCCGGGCCAGCTGCTGCCCACGCACAGCCATCGGCGCGCGCAGTTCCTCTACGGCGCGACCGGCGTGATGGAGGTCGGCACCGACGACGGCGCCTGGGTGGTGCCGCCGCAGCGCGGCGTGTGGATACCGGCGGGCCAGCCGCACCGCGTGCGCATGCTCGGCGTGAGCACGCGCAGCCTCTACATCGAGCCGCGGGAGGCGCCGCGCCCTGGCCGCCAGTGCGAGGTGCTCGAGGTGTCGCCGCTGCTGCGCCAGTTGCTGATGGCGGCCGTCGAGCTGCCCGCCGAGTACGAGCGCCAGGGCCGCGACGGCCTGCTGATGCGCCTCGCGCTGCACGAACTCGCGCGGGCCGAGGCGCTGCCGCTGCACCTGCCGCTGCCGCGCGAGCCGGCGCTGGCCGCGTTGTGCCTGGACTTCCTGCGCGCGCCCGACATCCATGCCACGCCCGCGCAATGGGCGGCACGGCTGCATGTGAGCGAACGCACCTTCAGCCGCCGCTTCGGCCGCGAGACCGGCATGGCCTTCGGCCAGTGGCGTCAGCGCGCCTGCGTGCTGCTGGCGCTGTCGCGACTGGCGTCCGGCGAAGCGGTGACGACGGTGGCGCTCGACCTGGGCTACGACAGCCCCGCCGCCTTCTCCACCATGTTCCGCCGCACGCTGGGCCGCCCGCCCTCGCACTTCGCCGAAGCGGGCGCTCAGAGCTCCATGCGATAGCCGACGCTGTAGATCGACTTGATCCAGTCCTCCGAGCCGCCGGCCTCGGCGAGCTTGCGGCGCAGGTTCTTGACGTGGCTGTCGATGGTGCGGTCGGTGACCACGCGCCGGTCGTCGTAGATGCGGCCCAGCAACTGGTCGCGCGAGAAGGCACGGCCCAGCGCGCCATGCAGCACCGCCAGCAGGCGGAACTCGACCGGCGTGAGGTCGAGTTCGCGGCCGCGCACGCTGGCGCGGCCCGTGGCTTCGTCGACCCGCAGCGGCACCGGCGTCGGCGCGGCCAGCGGCCTGGCGCTCGCGGCCCGATGCCGCCGCAGCACCGCGCCCACGCGCGCCACCACCTCGCGCGGGCTGAAGGGCTTGCACACGTAGTCGTCGGCGCCGATCTCCAGCCCCAGCAGGCGGTCGACCTCCTCGACGCGCGCCGTGACCATGATCACCGGCACCGCGCCGATGCGGCGCAGGTCGCGGCAGATCTCCACGCCGTCGCGCCCGGGCAGCATCAGGTCGAGCAGCACCAGGTCGGGCCGCTGCGCGTGGAAGGCCGGCAGCGCCGCGTCGCCGTCGGCGACCCAGTGGTGCGTGTAGCCCGCGGCCGCGAGGTAGTCGCCGAGCACGGCCGCCAGCCGTGGCTCGTCCTCGACGACGAGCACATGGCCCTGGGTCTGAAGGCCCATGCTCATTGAAAGACCTTCGTGCTTCGCACTGCGGTGCGAGCTTGCTTGGGGCGGCCCGGCGCGGCGCTCATGCGTCGATCCCCGGCAGGTCGATGACGATGCGCAGCCCGCCGAACGGCGAGGCCTGCGCCTCGATGCGGCCCTCGTGCGCCTCGACGATGTTGCGGCAGATCGCCAGGCCCAGACCGCTGCCGCCGCTCGCTCGGTTGCGCGAGCCCTCGACGCGGTAGAAGCGCTCGAACAGCTTCTCGAGCTTGTCGAGCGGCACGCCGGGCGCGCTGTCCTCGACCACGATGCGCACGCCGCCCTCGTGACGATCGGCGCGCAGCTGCACCACGCCGCCGCGGTCGGTGTAGCGCAGCGAGTTCTCGAGCAGGTTCGCGATCAGCTGCTGCAGCCGCCGCTCGTCGCCGCTGAGGGACAGCGGTGTCGGCGCCATGTGCACGCGCAGCTCGAGGCCCTCGGCCTCGAGCCGGCCCTGCATGCTGCCGACCGCCGCGCGCAGCACGGTCGCAATGTCGATCGGCGTGCGCCGGTAGGTCATCGCGCCGATGTCGGTCAGCGAGAGGTCATGCAGGTCGTCGACCAGCTTGCCCAGCCGGCCGACCTCGGCATGCATTGCGTCGACCGACTGCGCGGTGGTCGAGCGGATGCCGTCCTGGATTGCCTCGAGCTCGGCGCGCAGCACCGCCAGCGGCGTGCGCAGCTCGTGCGAGATGTCGGCCATGAAGGTGCGGCGCGCGCGCTCGGTGTGCTCGAGCGTTTGCGCCATGCGGTTGAAGTCCTTCGCGAGATGGCCGAGCTCGTCGTTCGAACCGACCTCGATGCGCGAGGCGTAGTCACCGGCCGCCAGCCGCTGCGTGGCGCCGGCCATGCCGCGCACCCGGCGCAGCAGCGCGCGCGACAGCACGAAGGTCAGCAGCGCCGCCACCGCGATCGAGCCCAGGCCGATCAGCGTCAGCGCCTTGAACTGCCGCTCGAGGAAGCGCGCGTCGTCCTTGGGCAGCACGTCCTCGAACGGCACCATCGCCACCCAGCCGACGATGCGCCCGTCGACCGTCACCGGCAGCCGGATCGAGTCCGGCCCGACCGAGGGATTGCCGACCACGCGGCGCAGCTGCGCGTCGAGCAGGCCGATGCGCGCAAGAGCGCCGGTCTGGTCGGACGAGGCGAGCTGCGGCGCCGGATCCACGCCGGGCTCGCGCGCGATCGGCAGCACCAGCTCCATCCAGTTGCGGAAATCCTGCCGCAGGAACTGCCAGTCGCCATGCGCCGCATAGGCCGCGGCCACGCGCGGCACCATCTCCTCGACATGCGCGCGACCCTGCTGGTTGAGGTAGCCGAGGAAGCCGCGCGCGAACACGAAGCGCATCGCGCCGGCCTGAACCACCACCACGGCGGCGCAAGCCACCAGCACGAAGAAGAAGAGCTTGGTCCGGATGCCGATTCTCATGATGGACACCGATGATGCCGCGCGGCCGGCAAACGCAAGCAAGGCCATGCGGGCGGTGCGATCTTCACAGTTGCTCCACATTGCGCCCGCAACATCGGCGCGATGGCAGTTTTCGCGGACCGCGGCGCGGGGAGGTCGGGATCGACTGCCCGGCTCCCACCCCCATGGAAAAAGGCCGGAAGCCCCTTGGAGCTTCCGGCCTTTTTACCGTGTGTCTGGTCCCGCCGCCAGGAATCGAACCTGGATCTCAGCCTTCGGAGGGCCGAATTCTATCCGTTGAAATACAGCGAGAAATGGGTTTACGGTGAAACCGCAGCCTCGCATTATCGCCTATCACGCGGCCGCTGTTTCGGCTTCGTGCACGGCCGCGCCATTCGCCCCCGTCTGCCGCGTGAAACCGAGGCCCGCGAGGTACACGCGGAAGGTGCGCCGGCCCGTGGGCACGAGGTCGAAGGCCGCGGGATCGAGCAGCCAGTTCTGGATCAGTCCGCTGATCAGCGCATGCAGCCCCTGCGCCGCCACGCTGCCGGGCACCGGCAGCTTGATGCGGGCGCGCCGCGCGGCCAGCCGCAGGGCCTTCTCGAAATCGACCACGCAGGCGTTGCGCGCGTCGAGGTGGCGCTGCTGCACCGAGGCCATGTCGTGGGTGTATTCGACCTTGTGGGTCGCCACGTCGAACACGCGGCGCACCTGCGGGTCGGTGGTCATGAGGGTCAGCGCGTGCACCATGCCCTCCTCGATCTCGGCCAGCGGGTCGTCATGGCTCAGGGCCGCGGCCTTGGGCGGTGCCTCGAGCGGAAGGATGACCCGCTCCATCATCGCGTTGAAGAGATCGGCCTTGTCCTTGAAGTGCCAATAGATGGCGCCCCGCGTCGCCCCGGCCTGCTGCGCGATCTGCTGCAGCGTGGTCTGGGAGACCCCCTGCGCCTGAAACAGCAGCTCCGCGGCATCGAGCAGTCGATTCCGCGTCGCCAGTGCTTCTTCCTTCGTACGACGTGCCACCAAGTCTCCTGATTTGTAAAGGCAACGCCCTTTGCATATCGTGGGGCCATTGCGTGGATGTCACTATACATCCATGAATGTATGTAAACTGTCGCCCTTCCCGATGGCCCACCTGGCCGTGCTGGCTTTCCGGCACGGCCGCAGAAATCGCCGTCTCCCGTCTTCGCTTCAAAGGAATCGCATGCCTCTCCTGCATGTTTCGCGCCCATCGTTTCTTTCGCCGCGCCTCGCGACCGTGGCTGCCGTCGTGTTGCTGGTCATCGCTGGTTGTTCGAAGAGCGATGCCCCCGCCGGTGCCGGCGCGGGCGGCGGCGGTGGCGGCGGCGCCCGTCCCGCTCCCGAAGTGGGCGTGATCGTCGCGACCCCGGGCGACGTCGGCCTGGTGACCGAACTGCCGGGCCGCCTCGAGGCCTCGCGCGTGGCCCAGGTGCGTGCGCGTGCCGCCGGCATCCTGCTCAAGCGCGAGTTCCGCGAAGGCAGCGACGTGAAGGCCGGCCAGCTGCTGTTCCGCATCGACCCGGCACCGCTGGTGGCCGCCACGCAGAACGCGCAGGCCGCGCTGGCCCGCTCCGAAGCCAATGCCGCGCAGGCCAAGGCCCTGGCCGACCGCTACAAGCCGCTGGTCGAGGCCAATGCGGTGAGCAAGCAGGAATACGTCAACGCGGTGGCTTCGCAGAAGACCGCCGAGGCCGACGTGGCCGCCAGCCGCGCCGCGCTGCAGACCGCGAAGATCAACCAGGGCTATGCCGACGTGACCTCGCCGATCTCGGGCCGCATCGGCCGCGCGCTGGTCACCGAGGGCGCGCTGGTCGGCCAGGGCGATGCCACCGAGCTCGCCGTGGTGCAGCAGATCAATCCGCTGTACGTGAACTTCACGCAGTCGGCCTCCGACGTGCTCAAGCTGCGTCGCGCGGTCGCCGCGGGCCAGTACAAGCGCGCCGGCGGCGAGGACGCCGCGAGCATCCGTCTGGTGCTCGAGGACGGCACCGACTACGGCCAGGACGGCAAGCTGCTGTTCTCCGACCTCACGGTCGACGCCACCACCGGCCAGGTCACGCTGCGCGCCGAGATCCCCAACCCCAAGGGCGAGCTGCTGCCGGGCCTGTACGTGCGCGTGAAGCTCGAGCAGGCGCAGGTCAGCAACGCGATCACGGTGCCGCAGCAGGCGGTGACGCGCACCCAGCAGGGTGACCACCTGACGGTGGTGGGCGCGGGCGGCAAGCTGAGCCAGCGCACGGTGAAGATCAGCGCCGCCAAGGACAACCAGTGGGTGGTGCTCGAAGGCCTGAAGGCCGGCGAACAGGTGATGGTCGACGGCTTCCAGCGCCTGCAGATGATGCCGCCGGGCACGCCCGTGAAGGCCGTCCCGTGGACGAAACCGAATCCCAACGGTGCGGCGCCCGCCGCCGCGCCGGCAGCCTCTGGCGCGGCACCCGCCCCCCAGAAGGCAGCCTCGGCTCCGGCCGAGAAGAAGTAATCAAGGAGCGCGCCCGCAATGGCCAAATTCTTCATCGATCGACCCATCTTCGCGTGGGTGATCGCACTGTTCGTCATCGTTCTCGGCGGCGTGTCCATCACGCAGTTGCCGATCGCCCAGTATCCGCCGGTGGCGCCGCCCGCCATCGTGATCAACGTGGCCTATCCGGGCGCCTCGGCCCAGACGCTCGAGGACAGCGTGCTGTCCGTGATCGAGCGCGAAATGAACGGCTCGCCCGGCCTGATCTACATGGAATCGGTGGCGCAGGCCGACGGTACCGGCGCGATCACCATCAGCTTCGAGCCCGGCACCAATGAAGACCTCGCGCAGGTCGACGTGCAGAACCGTCTCTCGCGCGCCACGCCGCGGCTGCCCTCGGCGGTGACGCAGCAGGGCGTGCAGGTCGACAAGTCGCGCGACAACTTCCTGCTGTTCGCGCTGCTCTCGTCGGACAACCCCGACGTCGACCCGGTGGCGCTCGGCGACTACGTCGCGCGCAACATCGTGCCCGAGCTGCAGCGCATCGAGGGCGTGGGCAAGGTGCAGCTGTTCGGCTCCGAGAACGCGATGCGCATCTGGATCGACCCGGCCAAGCTGCAGGGCTTCAACCTGTCGCCGGCCGACGTCAACAACGCGATCCGCGCCCAGAACGCCCAGGTGGCCTCGGGCACGCTCGGCGACCTGCCGAACGTGCCGGGCCAGGCCATCGCCGCCACGGTGACGGTCAACGGCCAGCTCACCAGCGTCGAGCAGTTCCGCGAGATCGTGCTGCGCGCCAACACCGACGGCTCGACCGTGCGCCTGAAGGACGTGGCGCGCGTCGAGCTCGGCGGCCAGAGCTATGCCACCTCGGCGCGCCTGAACGGCGTGCCCGCGGTGGGCGTCGGCGTGCAGCCCACGCCGACCGGCAACGCGCTGCGCTCGGCCAAGGCCGTGCGCGCGAAGATGGCCGAGCTCCAGCGCTACTTCCCCAAGGGCGTGAAATGGGACATCCCCTACGACAGCTCGCGCTTCGTGCAGATCTCGATCACCGAAGTGGTGAAGACGCTGTTCGAAGCCGTCGCGCTGGTGTTCCTCGTGATGTTCCTGTTCCTGCAGAACTGGCGCTACACGATCATCCCGACCATCGTGGTGCCGATCGCGCTGCTCGGTACCTTCGCCACCCTGCTCGCACTGGGCTTCTCGATCAACGTGCTGACCATGTTCGGCATGGTGCTGGTGATCGGCATCGTGGTGGACGATGCGATCGTGGTGGTGGAGAACGTCGAACGCATCATGAGCGAGGAAGGGCTGTCGCCGCTGGACGCCACCCGCAAGGCGATGCAGCAGATCTCGGGCGCCATCATCGGCGTGACCGTGGTGCTGATCTCGGTGTTCGTGCCGCTGGCCTTCTTCGCCGGTTCGACCGGCAACATCTACCGCCAGTTCTCGGCGGTGATGGTGGCCTCGATCGGCTTCTCGGCCTTCATGGCCCTGTCGCTCACGCCGGCGCTGTGCGCCACGCTGCTCAAGCCGGTGGAAGCCGGCCACCACCACGAGAAGCGCGGCTTCTTCGGCTGGTTCAACCGCGGCTTCTCGCGCACCGCCAAGGGCTATGAAAGCATCGTCGCGCGCATCCTGCGCCGCGCCGCGCGCTACCTGATCATCTACGCGGCGATCATCGGCGCGGTGGTGTACTTCTACACCCACCTGCCGAGCTCGTTCCTGCCGCAGGAAGACCAGGGCAACATCATCGTGAACGTGCAGCTGCCGCCGGGCGCGACGCAGGAGCGCGCGCTGTCGGTGATGCAGCAGGTCGAGGGCTTCATCATGAAGCAGCCCGAAGTGCAGAGCATCGTGAGCGTGATGGGCTTCAGCTTCTCGGGCCAGGGCCAGAACGCGGGCCTCGCCTTCGTGACGCTCAAGGACTGGGAGGAGCGCAAGGACCCGGGCAATTCGGCCAGCGCGCTCGCCGGCCGGGCCTTCGGCGCGCTCTCGGGCATCCGCGACGCCTTCATCTATCCGCTGAGCCCGCCGCCGATTCCCGAACTGGGCAACGCCAGCGGCTTCAGCTTCCGGCTGCAGGACCGCGCGGGCGCGGGCCACGACGCGCTCGTCAACGCGCGCAACCAGCTGCTGGGCATGGCCGCGCAGAGCAAGATCCTGTCGCAGGTCCGTCCCGACGGCCTGGAAGACGCACCGCAGTTGCAGATCGACATCGACCGCGACAAGGCCAACGCCCTGGGCGTGAGCTTCGACGCGATCAACGGCGCGCTGTCGACCGCGCTGGGTTCGAGCTACATCAACGACTTCCCGAACCGCGGCCGCCTGCAGCGCGTGGTGGTGCAGGCCGACGCCCCGGCACGGATGCAGCCCGACGACATGCTCAAGCTCAACGCGACCAACGCGCAGGGCCAGCCGGTGCCGCTGGGTGCGTTCGCGACCACCAAGTGGGTGACCGGCGCGACGCAGACCGTGCGCTACAACGGCTACCCCGCGATGCGCATCAGCGGCGACGCGGCGGCCGGCTACAGCACCGGTGCCGCGATGGCCGAGATGGAGAAGCTCGCCTCGCAGCTGCCGCAAGGCTTCGGCTTCGAATGGACCGGCCAGTCGCGCGAGGAAAAGCTCGCCGGCTCGCAGGCCATGATCCTCTACGGCTTCGCGATCCTGGCGGTGTTCCTCTGCCTGGCCGCGCTGTACGAGAGCTGGTCGATCCCGCTGTCGGTGATCCTGGTGGTGCCGCTGGGCGTGATCGGCGTGCTGCTCGCGACGCTGCTGCGTTCGTACTCGAACGACGTGTACTTCCAGGTGGGCCTGATCACGATCATCGGCCTGTCGGCGAAGAACGCGATCCTGATCATCGAGTTCGCCAAGGACCTGCAGGCGCAGGGCCGCGGCGTGATCGAGTCGGCGCTCGAGGCCGCGCACCTGCGGTTCCGGCCGATCATCATGACCTCGCTGGCCTTCGGCCTCGGCGTGGTGCCGCTGTTCACGGCCTCGGGTGCCGGCTCGGCGAGCCAGCGCGCGATCGGCACCGGCGTGCTCGGCGGCATGGTGACGGGCACCCTGCTCGCGGTGATCTTCGTGCCGGTCTTCTTCGTGGTGGTGCGCACGCTGTTCAAGGGCAGCGCGCGCCAGCGCGAGGCCGACAAGCGGCATGCGCAAGCCGCCGGCATCTCGGAGGAAAAACATGAACCTCAATAACAAACTGATTCCCACCGCGCTGGCGGCAGCGCTGCTGCTGGCCGGCTGCTCGCTGATCCCGACCTACGAGCGTCCGGCGGCGCCGGTGCCCACCACCTACCCGGGCGACCCGGCGCAGCCGGCCGGGCCGGCGGCGTCCGCCATGCCCTGGCAGGACTTCTTCACCGACCCGCGCCTCGCGGGCCTGATCCAGACAGCGCTGGCCAACAACCGCGACCTGCGCGTCTCGGTGCTCAACATCGAGCAGGCGCGCGCGCAGTTCCAGATCCAGCGCGCCGACCTGTTCCCCGCGCTGGGCCTGTCGGGCAACGGCTCGCGCTCGAGCCCCAACGTCTACCAGGCGATCGACAGCAGCCAGGGCAGCGTGAGTTCGCAGTACTCGGTCAACCTGGGCATCACCGCCTGGGAGATCGACTTCTTCGGCCGCATCCGCGCGCTGAAGGACCAGGCGCTGGCGCAATACCTCGCGACCGACGAAACGCGCAAGGCCGCGCAGATCAGCCTGATCGCCGCGGTCGCCAACGGCTGGCTCACGGTGCTGGCCGACGACGAGCTGCTCGAGATCACGCGCCAGACCCTCAGCACGCGCGAGGAATCGGTGCGGCTGACCAAGCTGCGCTTCGACAACGGCGTGTCGTCCGAGCTCGATTTCCAGGCCGCCAACTCGCTGGCCGAGACCGCGCGCGCCGCCTATGCGCAGCAGCTGCGCACGCGCCAGCAGGACGAGAACGCGCTCGCGCTGCTGCTGGGCGCGCCGGTGCCGGCGAGCGCCTTCGAGGGCGCCAAGGGCCTGGGCGGCATCCGCCCGATCCCCGACGTGCCCGCGGGCCTGCCCTCCGACCTGCTGGCCGAGCGGCCCGACATCCGCGCGGCCGAGCAGCAGCTGATCGGCGCCAACGCCAACATCGGCGCGGCGCGCGCGAACTTCTTCCCGCGCGTCTCGCTGACCACCTCGATCGGCACCGCGAGCAGCGAGTTCTCGAACCTGTTCGACCGCGGCACCAAGGCCTGGAGCTTCGCGCCCTCGGTCACGCTGCCGCTGTTCGACGCGGGCCGCAACATCGCGGGCCTCGACTCGGCCAAGGCCGGGCGCGAGATCGCGGTGGCGCAGTACGAGAAGTCGATCCAGACCGCGTTCCGCGAAGTGGCCGATGCGCTCGCGGGCCGCGCCACCTTCGGCGAGCAGGCGCGTGCGCAGCGGGCGCAAGCCGATGCCGAGGCGGTGCGCTTCAAGCTCTCGGACCTGCGCTACCGCAACGGCGTGGCCAGCGCGCTCGACCTGCTCGACGCGCAGCGCTCGCTGTTCACGGCGCAGCAGTCGGCGGTGACCACGCAGCTGCAGCTGCTGCAGAACCAGGTCACGCTGTACAAGACGCTGGGCGGCGGCTGGGCCTCGCGCGACGCCGCCGGTGCCACGACCACCGGGCAGGCGACGGGCGCCAAGCCGGGCGCGGCGGCCACCGGCGCGGCGCCCGCGGCGCCCGCCGCGACCACCGGCACGGCCGAAACGCCACCCGCCGTCGTCATCCGTCGCAAGGGCTGAAGCCGCCTCGACGGTTGTTTGCGCGCAAATCCGCGCACGCTCATGCGACCGGCCCTTCGCCTTGCGGCGAAGGGCCTCTCTATAATCGTCGGTTGATTCGAAAAACGCCCCCCGACGAGCCCCCGATTTTGAGGACGCCATGAGCGCAGACCCGCATTACCAGGCCACCGAAGAAGCCCACACCGGTCCGATCAAGAATCCCAAGCAACTGCTGCTGGCGGTCTTTTTCTCCTTCCTCGCACCCATCTTCATCATCGTGGGCCTCGTGGCCTATGTGGTGTCCGGCAACAAGCCGGCCGGTACCGCCGAGGGCGACAACATGGCGCTCTACGGCGTCACCAAGGAAGCGCGCGACCGCGAGGTCGGCGAGCGCCTGAAGAAGATCGGCGCGATCGAGATCCGCGATGCCAACCGCCCGCTGGCGGCCGGCGAAGCGGTGTTCAAGGCCCAGTGCGTCGCCTGCCACGGCGCGCCCGGCATTCCCGGCGCACCGCACCTGAACGACGCGGCCGCCTGGGGCCCGCGCATCGGCCAGGGCTACGCCACGCTGCTCGAGCATGCGCTCAAGGGCAAGGGCGCGATGCCAGCCCAGGGCGGCGGCGACTTCGAGGACCTCGAGATCGGCCGTGCCGTGGTCTACATGGCCAATGCCGGCGGCGCCAAGTTCCCGGTGCCCGACCGTCCGGCGGCGGCAGCCCCGGCCGATGGCGCTTCGGCCGCCGCGGCACCCGCTGCTTCTGGCGCGGCGCCTGCCGCTCCGGCTGCCAGCGCCAGCAAGTAATTCGGAGAGGGATCGCGGCCCGCGCGCCGCGTCCGCCCAGCAAAAAGCCGGCTTCGCGCCGGCTTTTTTGCGTTCGCCTGCTACATTTTAGATAGCAACTCAGGCCTGCGTGGCATGGCGTTCGGCCGGGCTCAGCACATGCCGGAAGCGCGCCGGCAGTTCCGCCGCCGTCACCGTCTCGGGCGTCCACAGCCCCTGCTCGATCGCATCGGCCGCGAGGCCCACGTCCTGCGTGTGAACCAGTCCCAGCCCGAGGTCCGCCGACAGATAGAGGTGCCCGTGCTCGTCGAGCAGGCAGCCCCTGACCTCGGCGGCCTGCCCCGTGTGCGCCGTCACCGCGAAGCCGGTCTCGGCGATGCGCCAGACCAGCGGCGCCGCCTCCAGCTCCACGTAGACGCGCTGCGGCCCGTTCTGGAAGAACCACTGGCCGTCCTCGTCGTGCTCGTAGTTGCGGTGGATGAAGTCGATCAGCTTGTCGTGCCGCAGCATCGAGCCCTTGGCGGCCGGGAACGGCCCCTGGGCCTGGGTGCGGTCGTCGCGCATGTACCAGTTGCCGCGCGCGTCGAGGCCGAGCCAGCCGTAGCAGTGCGGAACGTTGGGCCACTTGGCCAGGGCCTGTCTGACGATGTCGTCCATGGCCTCATTGTCCCCGCGCAGCGGCGCGCACCGCGTCGGCCGGCACGCCGGCCTGGCGGCAGAGCCAGCGCCCGACCTGCTCGGGCATGCCGCGCACATGGCCAGGCGGCCGCCCCATCGGAAAGCCCACGTGGCCGCCGTGCGCGGGCTGCCACAGCGTGACGTGGCGGCCGACCTCGCCGGGCCGCGGCATGCTGGCCGCGGGAATGAAGGGATCGTTGCGCGCGTTGACCGCCAGCGCGGGCACGCGGATCGCGCCCAGGTGCGGCTTGGCCGAGCCGCGCCGCCAGTAGTCGTCCGCGTCGACGAAGCCGTGCAGCGGCGCGGTGAAGACGTCGTCGAAGGTCCGCAGGTCTCGCGCGGCCGCGAGCCGGGCGCCGTCGAACAGCCCCGGGAACTGCGCCAGCTTGGCCAGCGCCTTGGGCTTCATGGTCGCGAGGAACATGCGGGTGTAGACCAGCCGGTTGAAGCCGCGGCCGATGGCATCGCCGCCCGCCGCGAGATCGAGCGGCGAGCACACCGAGGCCACCGCGCTCACCACCCGCGAGGCGCTCTCGCCGGCCTCGCCGGCCCAGCGCATCAGCGCATTGCCGCCGAGCGAGACGCCGGCCGCGAGCACCGGCGCGCCGTTTTTGCGGCTCGCGCGCATGCGCGCCAGGATCCAGCCGATCTCCTCGAAGTCGCCCGAGTGGTAGGCGCGCGGCGCGAGGTTCATCTCGCCGCTGCAGCCGCGGAAATGCGGCACGGCGAAGTCCATGCCGCGCGCGGCGGCGAAGTCGGCGAAGGCCTCGGCGTAGTGGCTGCGCGAGGAGCCCTCGAGGCCGTGGAACAGCACCAGCAGCGGCCGCTCGCCGGGCTCGCCCTGCGAACCGGGCGCATCGGCGAAGTCCACGTCGACGAAGTCGCCGTCGGGTGCGGCCCAGCGTTCGCGCCGGTAGACCGGTGCCGCGCCCTCGAAGCGGCGCGCATAGAGCGCGCCCCAGATCGTCTGCAGGTTGCCGCCGGGCAGCCAGCGCGGCGCGAGGTAGTCCATCGCGGACTGCAAGGACGGGTCGGAAGGACCAGAAGGAAAGGAAGAAGGAAGGAACGCGGACATCGAACGAAGGAAGAGAACGCCGGCGCTCAGTGCAGCATCTGCGGCAGCTCGTTCGCGTCGTCGGGCTCGCGCGCGCTGCCCGGGCTCGCATGGTGCGCCACCATGCGCCAGCCCTGCGCGGTCTTGTGATAGACGTTGGTCGCGAGCACGAAGGCATGGCGCGGTCCCTCGACCGTGAGCACCTCGATGCGCTCGAGCACGTTGTGGACCGCGCTCGCGATCGAGTCGATCTTGCGCACGTGCGCGGGCGTGGCGTGGATCGCGCCGTTGCCGAACATCTGCTCGAAGGCCGCGCGGATCGCTGCCGAGCCCACCAGCCGCGGGCCGCCCGGGTGGACGCAGAACACCTCGTCCTCGTCGGCCCAGCAGGCCATCAGCGCGTCGATGTCGCCGCGCTGCAGCGCCTCGTAGAAGGCGGCCTCGATGTCGTCGGCGGTGCCGCCGATGGCCGCGGCGGTGCGAAGTGGGGACTTGGGCATGGGCGTGATTCTGCCGCGCCGTGCATGACGCGGGCGCTGCACTGCTTTGGCACGGCGCGCACCGCGCCGCCGCAGCCTCGGGCGATCGACCGCTCCACTTTGGACCATTTGGACAAAACAACGGCCTGAAAAATCATCAAGCCATTGATTCGAAAGGATTTTTTCGACTGGCACGCCGCATGCAAGGAGCCTCGCCATCCCGCAACCGGAGCCCTTCCATGAACGTCGGCATCTTCATCCCCATCGGCAACAACGGCTGGCTGCTGTCCGAGAACGCCCCGCAGTACAAGCCCAGCTTCGAGCTCAACAAGGCGATCACGCTGAAGGCCGAGCACTACGGCCTCGACTTCGCGCTGTCGATGATCAAGCTGCGCGGCTTCGGCGGCAAGACGGAGTTCTGGGACCACAACCTCGAGTCCTTCACGCTCATGGCCGGGCTCGCGGCCGTCACCACGAAGATCAAGCTGTTCGCCACCGCGGCCTCGCTGGTCATGCCGCCGGCCATCGTCGCGCGCATGGCCTCGACCATCGACTCGATCTCCAACGGCCGCTTCGGTCTCAACCTCGTCACCGGCTGGCAGCGCCCCGAGTACTCGCAGATGGGCATGTGGCCCGGCGACCAGTTCTTCGGCACGCGCTACGAATACCTGTCCGAATACATCCAGGTGCTGCGCGACCTCTGGGGCACGGGCCGCTGCGACTTCAAGGGCGCGCACTTCCAGATGGACGACTGCCGCCTGAGCCCGCGCCCGCAGGCCGACATGAAGGTGATCTGCGCCGGCCAGAGCGACGCCGGCATGGCGTTCTCGGCCAGGTACGCCGACTACAACTTCTGCTTCGGCAAGGGCGTGAACACGCCGCGCGCCTTCGCGCCCGCGGCCGAGAAGCTGATCGAGGCCAGCGCCGCCACGGGCCGCCACGTCACCAGCTACGTGCTGATGATGGTGATCGCCGACGCGACCGACGAGGCCGCGCGCGCCAAGTGGGAGCACTACAAGGCCGGCGCCGACAGCGAGGCCATTGCCTGGCTCGGCGCGCAGGGCGCGGCCGACACCAGATCGGGCGCCGACACCAACGTGCGCCAGATGGCCGACCCGACCTCGGCCGTGAACATCAACATGGGCACGCTCGTGGGCTCCTACGAGACCGTGGCGCGCCTGCTCGACGAGGTGGCCGAGGTGCCCGGCACCGAGGGCGTGCTGCTGACCTTCGACGACTTCCTCGCGGGCGTCGAGGCCTTCGGCGAGCGCATCCAGCCGCTGATGAAGAGCCGCGCGCACGTGGCGAGCCCGGTGCCCTCGCGCGCCGAACCCGAACGCCTCGCGGCCTGACCCGGAGCACGCCATGAACGCACCGGCCCGCAACGCCACCCTCACCTCGACCACGCCCGTCGGCGCGCCGCGCGCCGCGGGCGCGCCCGCCCCGCTGATCCTGCCCGCGCGCCCCGAGCCGCTCGCGCTGCATGCGAGCGACACCGCGCTCGTCGTGGTCGACATGCAGAACGCCTATGCCTCGCTCGGCGGCTACGTCGATTCGGCCGGCTTCGACATCTCGGGCGCGCAGGGCACCATCGCCGGCATCGTGCGCGCCATCGCCGCGGCGCGCGCGGCCGGCATGCTGGTGGTGTTCCTGCAGAACGGCTGGGACGCCGGCTATGTCGAGGCCGGCGGCCCCGGCTCGCCCAACTGGCACAAGTCGAACGCGCTCAAGACCATGCGCGCACGGCCCGAGCTGCAGGGTCGCTTCCTCGCCAAGGGCGGCTGGGACTACGAACTCATCGACGAGATGAAGCCACGGCCCGGCGACATCGTCGTGCCCAAGACGCGCTACAGCGGCTTCTTCAACAGCACGCTCGACAGCACGCTGCGCTCGCGCGGCATCCGCCACCTCGTGTTCACCGGCATCGCGACCAACGTCTGCGTGGAGTCCACGCTGCGCGACGCCTTCCACCTCGAGTACTTCGCCGTGATGCTCGAGGACGCCACGCACGAGCTCGGCGGGCCCGCGATCCAGCAGGCCTCGGTCTACAACGTCGAGACCTTCTTCGGCTGGGTCTCCTCGGTCGACCACTTCTGCCGCAGCTTCGCGCCGGCCGCGCTGTCGCAACCCGCCCGGGCCGAAACGGCCACCGCCTGATCCTCTTTTCTCCAGGAGTCTTTCCATGCCCAAGCAAGCCATCATCCCGCCCGGCACCGGCGTGCCGCTCGCCCCCTACGTGCCCGGCACGCTCGCCGACGGCGTGCTCTACGTCTCGGGCACGCTGCCCTTCGACAAGGACAACAACGTGGTCCATGTCGGCGACGCCGCCGCGCAGGCGCGCCATGTGCTCGCCACCATCCAGGGCGTGGTCGAGGCCGCGGGCGGCACCATGGACGACGTGACCTTCAACCAGATCATGATCAAGGACTGGGCCGACTACGCGAAGATCAACGCGGTCTATGCCGAGTTCTTCCCCGGCACCAAGCCGGCGCGCTTCTGCATCCAGTGCGGCCTCGTGAAGCCCGACGCGCTGATCGAGATCGCCTCGATCGCGCACGTGGGCCAAAAGGCCTGAGCTCGATGAGCCCCCTGCACTACGAGGTGCATGGCCCTTCGGAGGCCGCGGCCACCGTGCTGCTGTCGTCGGGCCTCGGCGGCTCGGCCGGTTTCTGGCAGCCGCAGCTCGGCGCGCTGGTCGCCGCCGGCCACCGCGTCATCGCCTACGACCAGCGCGGCACCGGCCGCAGCCCCGCCGCGCTGCCCGAGGCCTATGCGATCGCCGACATGGCGCGCGACGTGCTCGAGATCCTCGATGCCACCCGCACCGCGCAGTGCCACTTCACGGGCCATGCGCTCGGCGGACTCGTGGGCCTGCAGCTCGCGCTCGACGCACCCGCGCGCATCGCAAGCCTGGCGCTCGTCAACGCGTGGGCCCGACCCAATCCGCATTCGGCGCGCTGCTTCGACGCGCGGCTCGCGCTGCTCGGCGCCTGCGGTGCGCGCGCCTATGTCGAGGCGCAGCCGATCTTCCTGTACCCCGCGGCCTGGGCCGCCGAGCATGCGCAGCGCGTGGCCGACGAGGTCGACCACGCGTTCGCGCACTTCCCGGGCGAAGCCAACATGCGCGCGCGCATCGGCGCGCTGCGCGCCTTCGACGTCGCCGCGCGCCTCGGCGAGATCGCCGCGCCCGCGCTGATCGCGGCCGCCAAGGACGACGTGCTCGTGCCCTGGACCTGCTCGCAGCATCTCGCCGACGGCCTGCGCGACGTCACGCTCGACTTCGTCGCGCACGGCGGCCATGCCCACAGCGTGACCGAGGCCGAGGCCTTCAACCGCGGACTGCTCGATTTCCTCTCGCGGGTCTCCGCACCCGCCGCCATCGCATGACCACTTCCTCTTCGCTCGACGACGCGGCGCTCGCGCTGCTCTTCACCGCCGCGCGCAGCCACAACGGCTGGACCGACGAACCGGTGTCCGACGCCCAGCTGCGCCAGCTGCACGCGCTCGCCAGCCTGGGCCCGACCTCGGCCAACTGCTCGCCCGCGCGCTTCGTGTTCGTGCGCACGCCCGAGGGCAAGGCCCGGCTCGCGCCCGCGCTGTCCAAAGGCAACCTCGACAAGACCATGAGCGCACCCGTCACCGTCATCGCCGCCTGGGACCGCAGGTTCTACGACCGGCTGCCCACGCTGTTCCCGCATGCCGATGCGCGCAGCTGGTTCACCGGCAGCCCCGAGGCCGCGCACGAGACGGCCTTCCGCAACGCCAGCCTGCAGGCCGGCTACCTGCTGCTGGCGGCGCGCTCGCTCGGGCTCGACGCGGGCCCGATGTCGGGCTTCGACAAGGCAAAAGTCGACGCCGCCTTCTTCGAGGGCAGCGACTGGACCGTCAACTTCCTCATCAACCTCGGCCACGGCGACGCGTCGAAACTGTTCGGGCGCCTGCCGCGCCTGGGCTTCGACGAGGCCTGCGTGCTGGCCTGAAAGCACCCGGCATGCAACACGCCATGGCCTCCATTCCGACGCCCGCCGGGTTGCCGTGCGGCCTGCAGAAAAGCGACTATCGCAACGCGATGGCGCGACTGGGCGCGGCCGTCAACATCATCACCACCGACGGTCCCGCGGGCCGCGCCGGCTTCACGGCCTCGGCCGTCTGCAGCGTGACCGACGAGCCGCCGACCCTGCTCGTGTGCCTCAACCGCTCGGCCTCGGTGTACCCGGCCTTCAAGGCCAACGGCGTGCTGTGTGTGAACGTGCTCGCCGCGGGCCACCAGTCGCTGTCCGCGCTGTTCGGCGGCCGCACGCCGATGGACGAGCGCTTCGCCGCCGGCCGCTGGCGCCGCGATGCCACCGGCTCGCCGATGCTCGAGGACGCGGCCGTCTCCTTCGACTGCCGCGTGATGCACGCCACCAGCGCGGGCACGCACGACGTGCTGTTCTGCGAAGCGGTGGCCATCGCCATCGGCGGCGCGGCGCAGGGACTGATCTACTTCGACCGGCGCTATCACGAGATCGCGGCGCCGCCGCACTGAAGCCGCGGTCTCAACGCGGCTCGATGCCCTGCAGCACGATGCGCTGCACGTTCTCCACCGTGCGCTCGAAGAAGCCCTCGTCGTCGAGCGTGTGACCCGACAGCGCCTGCACCTGCACGCCGAAGTCGGCGTAGTGCTGCGTGATCGCCCACAGCGCGAAGATCAGGTGCGGCGGATCGACCGGCGCGAGCTTGCCGGCCTCGACCCAGGCGCGGATCACCTCCGACTTCTTCTCCACCAGCGTGCGCAGCTCGCGATCGAGTTCGTCGCGCAGCAGCGGCGCGCCCTGGATCATCTCGAGGCAGAACAGGCGCGAGGCATCGGGCCGGTCGCGCGAGATCACGAGCTTGCGGCGGATGTAGTCGCCGATCGCCTCGCGCGGGTCCTGCTCGGCGCTGAAGCCGCGCAGCGGCTCGAGCCACAGCGCGAGCAGGTCGCGCAGCACGTTGACGTAGAGCTCCTCCTTGTTCGCGAAGTAGTAGAGCAGGTTGCTCTTCGACACGTCGGCGCGCGCGGCCACCTGGTCGATCGAAGTGCCGTGCAGCCCGAAGCGCGAGAACAATCCGAGCGCCGCGCCCAGGATCGCGCTGCGCTTGTTCTCGATCTGGCGCAGCCGCCGGTTCACCGCCGACGCGCTGCGCACGGCGGGCTTGCGGCTCGGCTTCTCGCTGTGGCTGGCCGCGGCCAGCGCCTTGGTCTTCGGCATCTTCCCTCGCTCTTTCTGTCTTCGTCGGTCGTTGGTTCGGAACGCGCACCACTGTAAGGCCGCGATGCATCGCACCGCGCCGCGCCGGCGTTCCGAAGGCCTCGCGGCGCACCATGCTGACGCGACGAAAGCGATTTGTCCATTTGGTCCAACTGGCACAGACGTTGCATGGCGAAAGGCATGCCAAGCCCATGGAGCCATTCGCCATGACCCTGCTGTCCGTTCCCATCATCGATCTCGCGCCGTACTTCGCCGGCACCGCCGAAGGCAAGGCCGAGGTCGCGCACAAAGTCGACGAAGCCTGCCGCAGCATCGGCTTCCTCGTGATCACCAACCACGGCATCGCACCCGAGCTGATCGAACGCGTGGCCTCGCTGTCGCGGCGCTTCTTCGAGCTGCCCCTGGCCGAGAAGCGCAAGGTCGACCGCCCGCGCGAGGACGCGGTGCGTGGCTACAGCGCGGTCGGCGAGGAAGGCCTGTCGTACAGCCTCGAGGAGGCGGCACCGGGCGACCTCAAGGAGTCGTTCTCGATCGGTCCCTCGAACGTGCCCGACGACGACTACCACCGCGGTCCCGCCGCAGGCCCGCACTTCGAGCCCAACAGCTGGCCGCCGATCGAGGGCTTCCGCGAAGCCTACGAGGGCTACTTCGAGGCGATGAGCGATCTCTCGCGTTCGCTGATGCGCGTGTTCGCGCTCGGCCTCGCGCTGCCCGAACGCTTCTTCGACGACAAGATCGACCGCCACATCAGCATGTTCCGCGTGCTGAGCTATCCGCCGCAGCGCGAGCAGCCGCTGCCGGGCCAGCTGCGCGCGGGCGCGCACAGCGACTACGGCAGCCTCACGATCGTGCTGCCCGACGACAAGGGCCTGCAGGTGTTCAACAAGGCCGGCCAGTGGGTCGACGTGCCGCAGGTCGAGGGCGGCCTGGTCGTCAACATCGCCGACCTGATGATGCAGTGGACCAACGACCAGTGGGTGTCGACGCTGCACCGCGTGGTCAACCCGCCCTTCGAGGTGGCGAGCACCAACCGCCGGCAGTCGCTGGTGTTCTTCCACCAGCCCAACTACGACGCGATGGTCGAGTGCCTGCCGAGCTGCCTCGCGCCCGGCGAACAACCGAAGTACGCGCCGATCTCCTCGGGCGACCACCTGACCTCGAAGTTCGTCAAGCAGACGACCTTCGGCGGCACCAAGGTGACGGCGTAGAGCACATGGCCCACCTGTCCTACGTCAACGTCTTCGCGAAGGACGTGGTCGCGCTCAGCGGCTTCTACCAGCGCGTGTTCGGCTTCCCGGAGATCGAGGCGATCCGCTCGCCGATCTTCCGCGGCCTCGACACCGGCAAGTCGAGCCTGGGCTTCAACGCGCTCGATGCCTATGAACTGCTCCAGCTCGCCGAGTTCTCCGACACGCGCGGCGTGAAGTTCCTGCTCAACATCGACGTCGACAGCCAGGACGAGGTCGACCGGATGGTGCCGATCGCGCTCGAGGCCGGCGCCACGCTCGTCAAGGCGCCCTATCGCACCTACTACGACTGGTACCAGTCGGTGCTGCTCGATCCCGAGGGCAACGTGTTCCGCATCAACTTCATGCTGTGACGCGAACGCGGCGTCCCCGCGCCTGCTCGCTCTCCTTCTTCTTTCCCTGCCCCCTTCCGCCATGCCTCTCTCGAAAGGTCGCTCCATGTCGCGCACTCCCGTTTCCTGCCTCGCCCTGGCCTTCGCGGCGGGCGCGGCGTCCCTCGCGGCGCTGCCCGCGGTCGCCGCCGACGGCTTCACGCTCAAGGACAAGCCCAAGATCGCGATGCTCTACTTCGGCCCCAAGAACGACGGCGGCTGGACCCAGGCCTTCGACGAGGCGCGCGCGAAGATCGAGAAGGAACTCGGCCAGAAGATCCAGTTCGTCGAGAACGTGCCCGAGGACGCCTCGGCCATCAAGCCCGCGGCCGAGAAGTTCATCCAGCGCGGCGCCAACATCGTCATCGGCACGGCCTTCGGCTATTCCGACAGCTTCAAGGACCTGGCCGCCAAGTACCCCGACGTCGCCTTCCTCAACGGCTCGGGCACCACCAACGGCCGCAATCTCGAATCCTTCTACGGCCGCACCTACGAGAGCCAGTACCTGTGCGGCATGGCCGCGGGCGCGGCTTCCAGGAGCGGCAAGCTGGGCTTCGTCGCGGCCAATCCCTTCGGCGTGGTGAACTGGACCATCAACGCCTTCGCGCTCGGCGCGCAGAAGATGAACCCCAACGCCACCGTCAACGTGATCTACACCGGCGCGTGGAACGACCCCGTGAAGGAACGCGCCGCCGCCGCCGCGCTGATCGACCAGGGCGCCGACGTGATCGGCCAGCACGTCGACAGCCCGACGCCGCAGATCGTCGCGCAGGAACGCGGCGTCTACGGCACCGGCCACCACCGCGACCTGCGCCAGTTCGCGCCCAAGGCCACGCTGTGCTCCTCGGTCTGGGTGTGGGACCGCTTCCTGACGCCCGAGCTCAAGAAGATCATGGCCGGCAACTGGAAGCCCGCCGAGTACGGCGCCTTCATTTCGATGAAGGACGGCGGCACCGACATCGCGGGCTTCGGCCCGGCCGTGCCCAAGGACAAGGCCGCGCTGATCACGGCCGAGCGCGACGCGCTCATGAAGGGCAAGCAGATCTACGCCGGCCCGCTGGCCGACCGCGACGGCAAGGAGCGCGTGGCCAAGGGCGCCGTGCTGTCCGACGCCGACCTCTGGAAGATGGACTGGTTCGTCAAGGGCGTGGTCACGCAGAAGTAGCCGCGAGGAATTCCGCTCTCATGCCCAACGCGCTCGAACTCACCGGCATCCGCAAATCCTTCGACGGCTTCGCGGCGCTGACCGACGCGCACTTCGCCGCGCGCTGGGGCGAGGTGCATGCGCTGCTCGGCGAGAACGGCGCGGGCAAGTCCTCGCTGATGAACATCGCGGCCGGCCTCTATGCGCCCGAGGCGGGCCAGCTGCTGGTCGACGACAACGCGGTGCGCTTCGCGGGCCCGCGCGATGCGGCACGCCAGCGCATCGGCATGGTCCACCAGCATTTCAAGCTGGTGCGGCCCTTCACCGTGGCGCAGAACATCTTGCTGACCGCGCCGCCTTCGGCCGAGTTCCGAAGCCATGGCGAGCGGCTGCGCGACATCGCGCGCGACATCCGCAACAAGGCCTCGGCGCTGGGCTTCGACATCGACCCGATGCGCCGCGTCGACACGCTCTCGATCGCCGAGCAGCAGCGCGTGGAGATCCTCAAGGTGCTGCTCGCGGGCGCGCGCATCCTGATCCTCGACGAGCCCACCGCCGTGCTGACCGACCAGGAGGCCGCGCGGCTGCTGCAGACCGTGCAGGGGCTCGCGCGCGGCGGCGCCGCGGTGGTGCTGGTCACGCACAAGATGGCCGACGTGAAGACCTATGCCGACCGCGTGACCGTGATGCGCGGCGGCCGCACGGTGGCCACGCTGCGCCCGCAGGATGCATCGGTCGCCGAGCTCGTGAAGCTCACGGTGGGCGAGGCGGTCGCGGCCTCGGCCTTCCGGCCCGCGCCCTCGGCGCGCGGCGCGGTGCGCCTGTCGGTGCGCGGCCTGCGCACCCCCGCCTCGCCCGAAGGGCGCCGCGTGCTCGACGGCGTCGACCTCGTGCTGCATGCGGGCGAGATCTACGGCCTGGCCGGCGTCGGCGGCAACGGCCAGGGCGAGCTGGCCGGCGCGATCCTCGGCCTGCCGGGCGAGGCCGTCGAGGGCGAGATCCGGCTCGAGGGCCAGGGCGACCTGAAGACGATGGCCGCTTCGGCACGGCGCGGGCTCGGCATCGCGGCGATCCCGGCCGACCGCTACGGGCTCGCGCTCGCGGGCGGGCTGTCGGTGGCCGAGAACTACGCCATCGGCCGCGTGCACACGGGCCGCTACGGCCCGGTGTGGCGGCTGCGGCGCGGCCGCATCCAGGCCGACACGCAGGAGGCGGTGCGCGCCTTCGACGTGCAGGGCGTGCGCTCGGTGGCGCAGAAGGCCGCGCTGCTGTCGGGCGGCAACGCGCAGAAGCTGGTGCTGGCGCGCGAGTTCGGCAAGTCGCCCGCCCTGGTGCTCGCGCACAGCCCGAGCCGCGGGCTCGATGTGCGCGCCAGCGCCGAGGTGCATGCGCGGCTGCGCGCCGCGCGCGACGGCGGCGCCGCCGTGCTGCTGATCAGCGAGGACCTCGACGAGGTGCTGCAGCTGGCCGACCGCGTGGGCGTGATGACGCGCGGGCGCATCGCGGGCGAGTTCGCGCAGCCGGCCGACCGCCAGGCCATCGGACAGGCGATGGTGGACCATGGCTGAGGCCGCGCTCGCCCCCGACACCGCGCGCGGCGCGGCACCGCACCGCGCGCAGCCGCTGGCACGCCGCCGCTACGCGCTCGAGATCCGCCAGCACATGGCCTGGCGCTGGCAGGCGCTGATCCTCGCGGCCGCGCTGGCCGCGGGCTTCGCGATCTCGGCCGCGATCCTCGTGGCCGCGGGCGTGCCGGCCGACGAGCTCGCCAACGAGTTCGTGACCCAGACCTTCCTCGACGGCCAGAACTTCCGCGCCGTGCTGTTCCAGGCCGCGCCGATGATCCTGGTCGGCCTCGCGGGCTCGCTGGCCTTTCGCGCGCGCTTCTGGAACCTCGGGCTCGAGGGCCAGATGATCTGGGGCGCCATCGGCGCGACCGCGGTCTCGATCTGGCAGCTCGGCCCCGAGCCGCTGCGCCTGCCGCTGATGTTCGCGGCCGCCATCGGCTGCGGCCTGCTGTGGGTGCTCGGGCCCGCCTGGCTCAAGCTCAGGCTGGGCGTGAACGAGATCATCTCGACCCTGATGCTCAACTACATGGCTGCCAACTTCCTGCTGCACCTGGTCTACGGCGCCTGGAAGGATCCGAAGGACAGCTTCCCCTACTCGCCGCAGTTCCGCGTCTTCGAGCGGCTGCCCGAGCTCGGGGCCGGCATCGGCAGCGCGATCCTGCTCGCGGGCATCGTCGCGCTGCTGGCCTGGTGGCTGGTGGGCGTGAGTCGCGCGGGCCTGTACCTGCGCTTCGTCGATGCCAACCCGCGCGTGGCGCATGCCAACGGCGTGCCGGTGCGGCGCACGATCTACGGCGCGGTGCTGCTGTCGGGCGCGATGGCCGGGCTCGCGGGCTTCGCGGTCGCCGCGGGCCAGGAGGGCCGGCTCACGCAGGCCTTCTACCAGGGCTACGGCTTCTCGGGCATCCTGATCGCCTTCCTCGCGCGCAACAACCCGCTCGCGGCCACGGTGGTGGCGCTGCTGGTGGCGGCGCTGTTCGTCACTGGCCGCAGCCTGCAGGTGTTCTACCAGGTGCCGTTCTCGATGGTGCAACTGATCCAGGCCATCATCGTGGTGTGCGTCGCCTCGAGCGACTTCTTCATCCGCCACCGGCTGCGCCGCGTGGGCACGGAGACCGCGCCATGAACGGCGGCGTGATCCTCAACTGGCTCGCGAGCACGCCCGACTTCGCGGTGCCCTATGCGCTGGCCGCGCTCGGCCTGATCCTCAGCGAGCGCGCGGGCGTGCTCTCGCTCGGCGCCGAGGGGCTGATGTTGGTGGGCGCGCTGGCCGGCATCGGTGCGCAGATCGCGATCGGCCAGCCCGCGGTGTCGCTGGCGCTCGCGATGCTGGCGGCGGCCACGGTGTCGGTGCTGTTCGCGGTCATGGTGATCTGGCTGCGCGTGAACCAGGTGATCGCGGGGCTGGCGCTGGTGTTCTTCTGCCAGGGCCTGACGGCGCTCGTGGGCAGCCTGGCCGGGTGGACCAACCATGCCACCGAGGGCATCGGCGCGATGGGGCTGTGGCCGCTGTCGCTGCTGCCGGGCGTGGGCCGGCTGTTCGAGCAGAACGCGATGGTGTGGCTCACGCTGCCGCTGTTCGGCGCGGTGGCCTGGTTCTTCGCGCGCACCGCCACCGGCCTGCGGCTGCGCGCCGTGGGCGAGAACCCGCAGGCCGCCGACGCGGCCGGCATCCGCGTGCCGGCCTGGCGCTTCGCGGCGGTGCTCGCGGGCTCGGCGCTGGTGGGCCTGGCGGGCGCCTACATCTCGGTGGTCAGCACCAAGCTGTGGATCGCGGGCATGACCGGCGGGCGTGGCTGGATCGCGGTGGGCCTGGTGATCTTCGCGCGCTGGTCGCCGTGGAAGGCGCTGGTGGGCGCGCTGCTGTTCGGCTGCATCGAGGCGCTGATCCCGCAGCTGGCCGCGGCCGGCGTGCAGTTGCCGCAGTACTTCGTGATGATGACGCCGTACGCGGTGACGCTCGGCGTGATGGTCTGGGTCGCGCTGTCGCGGCGCGGCGCCGACGAGGAGCCCGGCGCCCTCGGCCAGGCCTATGTGCGGGAGGAAAGACGATGACGCTGAAGGCCTGGGTCTACGACGAGCCGCGCGAGCTCGAGGCGGCGAACTTCGCCGACTACCTCGATCCGAGGACCACCGCGGTGGTCTCGATCGACATGCACCGCGGCCACCTCGACGACGATCCCGCCTGCCCGTGCCCGGCGCCGCGCGCGCGCGAGGTGGTGGCGCCGATCGACGGCTTCCACGACGAAGCGCGCGCGCTCGGCGTGCGCATCGTGCACGTGAAGTCGGTGCTGCGGCCCGACGGCAGCGACGACCTGCGCGGCATTCCGGCCGCCTGGCGGCGCACCTTCCCGCTGCACGTGGGCGAGATCCCGAATGGCGACGCGCATGCCCTCGAGGGCTCGAAGTGGACCGAGTGGGTCACGCGCGTGGAACCCGGCGACCTGCGCGTGGACAGCAAGCGGCGCCTCTCGGCCTTCTATCCCACCGACCTCGACTTCCTGCTGCGCAACCAGCGCATCGAGACCGTCGTGCTCGACGGCGGCTTCACCGACTGCTGCGTGCTCAACACCGCCTTCGACGCCAACAACCACAACTACCGCGTGATCGTGCTGCGCGACCTGGTGCGCGGCACCGACACGCGGCTCGAGAGCGCGGCGCTCGCGATGGTCTCGCTGCACCTCGGGCTGGTGATGGAGTCGCGGGAGCTGCTGCGCCAGTGGCGCGGCTGAGCGGCTAGGCAGCCTCGGCCGGCGCGCCGAGCCACTCGCGCGCCACCGCCTGCATCGCCCCGGGCTGCGCCGCGCGCCACACCACCTCGGGTGCCGCGATGTGCACGCCCGGCGGCGCGATGCGCAGCGCGAGGTCGACCAGCTCGGCCAGCTTCGACGGCCGCACCGGCTGCTCGCTGCTGGGCACCATGTAGCTCAGCGTTCCCAGCATCCAGGCCGCCAGCCGCTCGGGACGGCTCGCGCGCTCGGCCGCGGCCGGCTTGCGCGCCGAGCGCAGGATCAGCAGGCGCTCGAAGCCGCAGGCCACTACGGCCTGCTCGTCGAGGTTCGCGAGGCCGCGCTTGAGCGCCTCGGGCAGCCGGCCCTGGTCGTGCGGCTGCACGATGACGAGGGTCTGCACGCCGCAGGCGCGCAGCCAGCGCGCGAGCGCCGGCAGCTGCGCGGGGTCGGGCAGCCACAGCGCGCGCTCGCGGCCGTGGTACAGGCGCGGCGCGTCGAAGGCCACGATCGCGGCCCGGGCCGAGGTCGGCGGCCACTGCTCGATGGGCAGCGACGGGCACAGGCAGGACTCGACGCCGGGCAGCCCGTCGTGCATGGGCTCGCTCACGAGCACGCGCACATGCGCATGGCGGTGGCTGCCCGCGAGCCGGTGCAGCAGGTCCTGCCCCAGCGCGCCGGTGGCGCCGGCAATGAGCAGCGTGCCGAAGGCGGCGGAGGCGTCGGGGATGGGCACCGCCGGGCGGTTCGCGCCGCGCAGGGCTTGGAGCGGATCGAGGGACATAGGAGCACCTATGCTAACTTCGGCCCCATTCTGTGGAGGTAATGCAAATGATGATGAAGCGCTGGCTCCTGATCCTCGCGGCGGTCCTGTCCCTCAGCGGATGCGGCTACAACCAGTTCCAGTCGCTCGACGAGGCCAGCAAGTCGGCCTGGAGCGAGGTGCTCAACCAGTACCAGCGGCGCGCCGACCTGGTGCCCAACATCGTCGCCACCGTGAAGGGCGAAGCCGCCTTCGAGCAGGACACGCTGACCAAGGTGATCGAGGCGCGCGCCAAGGCCACCTCGATCCAGGTCACGCCCGAGACGCTCAACAACCCCGAGGCCTTCAACAAGTTCCAGCAGGCGCAGGGCGAGCTCTCCTCGGCGCTGTCGCGGCTGATGGTGGTGTCGGAGCGCTACCCCGACCTCAAGGCCAACCAGGCGTTCCGCGACCTGCGCGTGACGCTCGAGGGCACCGAGAACCGCATCACCGTGGCGCGCAACCGCTACATCGAGAGCGTGCAGGAGTACAACGTGCTCGCGCGCAGCTTCCCCACCAACCTCACGGCCAAGGTCTTCGGCTACGCGCCCAAGCCCAACTTCTCGGTGCAGAACGAAGCCCAGATCTCGGTGCCGCCGACGGTCGACTTCGGCGCGCCGAAGAAGTAAGGCAAAGCTGCGCCGATGGCCGCAGCCCTGATCCGCCGCCTGCTGGCCGCGCTGCTCGCCGTGGCGCTCGGCTGGGCCGCGCTGCCGGCCTTCGCGCAGGCGCCGCTGCCGGTGCCCGCGCTCACGGCGCGCGTGATCGACCAGACCGGCACGCTCGACGCCGCGCAGCGCGCCGGCCTCGAGACCAAGCTCGCGGCCTTCGAGCAGCGCAAGGGTTCGCAGATCGCGGTGCTGATGGTGCCGACCACGCAGCCCGAGGACATCGAGAGCTACACCCAGCGCGTGGGCGATGCCTGGAAGATCGGCCGCAAGGGCGTGGGCGACGGCCTGCTCGTGATCGTCGCCAAGGACGACCGCCGGATGCGCATCGCCCCCGCCAAGGCGCTCGAGGGCGCGGTGCCCGATCTCGCGGCGGCGCGCATCGTCGACGAGGAGATGAAGCCGCGCTTTCGCAACGGCGACTTCGCGGGCGGCATCAACGCCGCGGTCGACCGGCTGATCGGCCTGGTCGACGGCGAGCCGCTGCCCGAACCCGCGCGCGACGGCGGCAATGGCGGCAGCCAGGGCTTCGACTGGGAGAACCTCGCGATCTTCCTGTTCGTCGGCGTCTTCATCGGCGCGCCGATCGTGCGCGCGATCCTCGGCAAGACCCTGGGCTCGGTGGTCATGGGCGGCGGCATCGGCGTGGTCGCGTTCTTCCTCACCACCAGCCTCGTGATCGCGGTGCTCGCGGGCATGGTCGCGCTCGTGGTCTCGCTGGCCTCGGGCCTCGCGCGCTTCGGCGGTGGCGGCTGGAGCAGCGGGGGCGGCGGCGGTGGCTGGAGCGGCGGCGGGGGTGGCGGCTGGGGCGGCGGCGGTGGCCGCGGTGGCGGCGGAGGCGGCGGCTTCAGCTCGGGCGGTGGCGGCAATTTCGGCGGCGGCGGCGCCTCGGGAGACTGGTGAGCATGGCAACCCTTTTCTCCAAACTCGGCCGCATGTGGCGCCATCGCTGGATCGACGAGGCCGCGGTGCGCGGCGTGCTGCCGGCCGACGCGCTCGCGCGGCTGGCCGCGCGCGTGGGCGCGAGCGAGCGGCGCCACAGCGGCGAGATCCGCATCTGCATCGAGGCCGGCCTGCCGATGTCCTACCTGCGCCGCGAGGCGCCGGCGCGGCAGCGCGCGGTCACGCTGTTCGGCAAGCTGCGCGTGTGGGACACCGAGCACAACAACGGCGTGCTGATCTACCTGCTGCTGGCCGAGCACGCGATCGAGATCGTGGCCGACCGCGGCATCGATGCACGGGTGAGCGACGACGACTGGCGCGCGATGGCGCAGCGCATGGGCGCGGCCTTTCGCGAAGGCCGCTTCGAGGACGGGCTCACGCAGGCGCTCGAGGAGATGTCGGCGCTGCTGGTCGAGCACTTCCCGCTGCGCGACGACGAGCCCGACCGCAACGAGCTGCCCGACGAACCCGTCGTGCTCTGAGCCTCTTGCTCACTCGGCCGCGGGCAGCGCCCACACGGCCGATCCGCCCACCGCATAGAAGCGCCGCCCCGGCGCCGACTCCATCGTCCAGCCGCCCGTGAACTCGCCGAAGGCGGGCAGCACGGCCTGACCTTGCCCTTGTGCTTGCCCTTGCCCTTCCTCGTGCACGAAGCACGGCAGCCGCACGCTGTCGCGCCCCGGCCCGTGCAGCCGGCGCGCCGGGTGCAGGTGGCCCGCGAGCACGAAGTGCGTGGGATGCGACTGCGGATGGTGGCAGCAGGCGAAGGGGCCGAGCAGCCAGGGCTCGTCGACCACCTCGATGCCGAGCGCGGGCGGCGGATCGCCCGCGCGGCTGTCGTGGTTGCCGCGCACCAGCGTCATCGCGAGCGCCGCATGCTGCTCGCGCCATTCCCGCACCACGGGCAGCACGGCGCGCGCGGGCGCCGCATGCAGGAAGTCGCCGAGGAACACCAGGCGTTCCGGCGCATGGCGCGCGATCAGCAGATCGAGCCGCGCGAGGTTCTCGAGCGTGGTGCCGCCCGGCACCGGCAGGCCCAGCGCGCGGAAGGTGGCGGCCTTGCCCAGGTGCAGGTCGGCGACGAACAGCGCCTGCCCGGCCGGCCACCAGAGCGCGCGCTCGGGCAGCAACTGCACCGCTTCGCCCGCCCATTGGAGCGGCAGCGGCGTCGAGGCGGAAGAGGATGAAAAGGAGGAAAGGGAACGCATCGCCGACCAGTGTCGCAAAAGCGCCGTGCGGTCGCGTCCGACTTGCAATTCACCCGCGCCGCCCCTAGCTTTGCCGGATGACCGAATCGCCCACGCTGCACATCGTCTGCCCGCACTGCCACACCACCAACCGGGTGCGCGAGGCCCAACTGGCCAGCGCGCCCGACTGCGGCAGCTGCCACCAGCCGCTGTTCGGCGCCCACTCGGCCGCGCTGCCCGACGTGGCGAGCTTCGACCGCCACATCGCGCGCAACGAGATCCCGGTGCTGGTCGACTTCTGGGCCCCGTGGTGCGGCCCCTGCCGCCAGATGGCGCCGGCCTACGAGCAGGCCGCGGCGCAGCTCGAACCGCGCGTGCGCGTCGCCAAGGTCGACACCGAGGCCGTGCCCGCGCTGGCCGCGCGCTTCAACATCCGCAGCATTCCGACCCTGGCGCTGTTCAAGGGCGGTCGCGAGGTCGCGCGCCAGGCCGGCGCGATGGGCGCGGCCGACATCGTGCGCTGGGCCAGGGCCCACGGCGCGGGCTGAAGCGCTAAGGCCGCCGCCGGCGTTCGCGCCGCGGCGCCAGCGGCCGGGCGGCGCCCTCCTGCCCGAAGGCCAGCGAGCCGCGCACCCGCTCGGCACCGCCCGCGGTCACGGCCCCGCCGGCCGCTTTCTCGAGCTGCTCGACCATGCGCGCGATGCGGTCGGCCACGTTCTCGTTCGACAGCTTCTCGCGGAACAGCTCGACCATCAGCGGAAACGAGAACGGCGTCGGCCGTTCGAGCGCGCGCAGCACCAGCTGCTGCGTGCCCATGCGCGCGAGGCTGGCGGCAAGGCGGCCGATCTCGAGCTCCTGCGACAGCAGTTCGCGCTCGGCCTGCGCGAGCAGCGCGTTGTCGGGGTCGTACTTGCGGAACACCTCCCAGAACAGCGAGGACGAGGCCTGCAGCTGGCGGCTGCTGCGCTTCTCGCCCGGATAGCCCTGGAAGATCAGCCCCGACACGCGCGCGATCTCGCGAAAGCGCCGCTGCGCGAGCTCGCCCGCGTTGAGCGAGGCCAGCACCTCGTGCAGCAGCGCCTCGTGCGCCTGTGCCGCGTCGCCCGCCGGCATGCCGAGCACCTCGGGCAGCCGCGCGGGCCAGTCGACCTCGCTCGCGCTCAGCAGCTCGAAGCCGTAGTCGTTGACCGCGATCGAGAAGGTGCGCGCCTCGTGCTGCGCCACGCGCCAGGCCAGCAGGCTCGCGAGCCCCAGGTGCACGTGGCGGCCCGCGAACGGATAGAGGAACAGGTGCCAGCCCTCGCGCGTCTTCAGCGTCTCGGCCAGCAGCGTGCCAGGCGTGGGCAGCGCCGACCACTGCTGCTGCAGCTCGAGCAGCGGCCGCACGCAGCGCAGCTCGGGCGACTCCCACCGGCCCTGGTCGGCCAGCGCGAGCTGCTGCACCACCGCGTCGGCCAGCGTGTTCGACAGCGGCATGCGCCCACCATTCCAGCGCGGCACCGCGGGCCGCTGGCCGCTGGCGCGCCGCACCCAGGCCGTCATGTCGTGGATGCGCACCAGCTCGAGCAGCCGGCCGCCGAACAGGAAGCAGTCGCCGGGCTTCATGCGCGCGACGAAGCCCTCCTCCACGCTGCCGATCCTCGCGCCGCCGAGGTACTGCACCGACATGCTCGCGTCGCTCACGATGGTGCCGATGTTCATGCGGTGGCGCCGCGCGAGCCGCGCATCGGGCACGCGCCATACGCCGTCGGCATCGGGCACCACGCGCTTGTAGTCGGGATAGGCCGCGAGCGAGGCGCCGCCCTGCACGACGAAGTCCAGGCACCAGGCCCAGTGCTCGCGCGTGAGCCCGGCGTAGGCGGCCGTGCCGCGCACCTCCTCGTAGAGATCGTCGGGCACGAAGCCGCCGCCGAGCGCCACGGTCACGAGGTGCTGCACCAGCACGTCGAGCGGCTGGTCGGGCGTATGGCGCGCCTCGATGTGGCCCTCGGCGATGGCGGCGCGCGCCGCCGCGCCCTCGACCATCTCGATGCTGTGCGTGGGCACGAGCGTGATGCGCGAGGGCCGACCCGGCGCATGGCCCGAGCGGCCCGCGCGCTGCAGCAGCCGCGCCACGCCCTTGGGCGAGCCGATCTGCAGCACGCGCTCCACCGGCAGGAAGTCGACGCCGAGGTCCAGGCTCGAGGTGCAGACCACGGCCTTGAGCTCGCCGCTCTTGAGGCCCAGCTCGACCCATTCGCGCACCTCTCGGTCGAGCGAGCCGTGGTGCAGCGCGATGGTGCCGGCCCATTCGGGCCGCGCCTCGAGCATCGCCTGGTACCAGATCTCCGACTGCGAGCGCGTGTTGGTGAAGACCAGCGTGGTGCTGCTGGCCGCGATCTCCTCGAGCACCTGCGGCAGCATGGTGAGGCCCAGGTGGCCGCCCCAGGGAAAGCGCTCGGCGCGGCCCGGCAGCAGCGAATCGATGACCAGCTTCTTCGGCACCTGGCCCTGCACCAGCACGCCGTCGTCATGACCCAGCAAGGCATGCATCGCCTCGTGCAGGTTGCCGAGCGTGGCCGACATGCCCCAGACCGCGAGCCCCGCGTTCCAGCGCCGCAGCCGCGCGAGCGCGAGCTGCACCTGCACGCCGCGCTTGTTGCCGAGCAGCTCGTGCCACTCGTCGACCACCACCATCCTCACCTGGCCCAGCACCTCGCTGGCGTCGGCGCGCGCGAGCAGCAGCGACAGGCTCTCGGGCGTGGTGACCAGCACCGTGGGCAGGCGCGTGTTCTGCGCGCTGCGCTCGGCCGAGGAGGTGTCGCCGCTGCGCGCGCCCGCGCTCCAGGGCTGCACCCCGGCGCCGAGCGCCTCCAGCGGCTGCTGGAGCGCGCGCAGGGTGTCGGCCGCGAGCGCGCGCATCGGCGTGAGCCACAGCACGGTGAGCGGCGGCGGCGGTGCCGGCCGCGCGCCCTCCTTGCGCGGCCGCGCGGCCTGCGCATGGGCCAGCAGCGCGCCGAGCCACACGGCATAGGTCTTGCCCGCGCCGGTGGTCGCATGCAGCAGGCCCGAACGGCCCTGCGCCACGGCCTTCCATACGTCGCGCTGGAACTTGAAGGGCTTCCAGCCGCGCGCGTCGAACCAGGCGTCGAGCGCCGCCTTGACCGCCTTGCTCATGACGGCAGCAGCGCGGCCAGCGTCTGCAGCGTGTCGGCTTCCTGCACCGGCTTGTCCTCGCGCCAGCGCAGCATGCGCGGAAAGCGCACCGCGATGCCGCTCTTGTGGCGCGCGCTGCGCGCGATGCCCTCGAAGCCCAGCTCGAACACCAGCGTGGGCTTGACGCTCTTCACCGGCCCGAAGCTCTCGATGGTGGTCCTGCGGATGACCGCGTCGACGCGCGCCATCTCGGCATCGGTGAGGCCCGAGTAGGCCTTGGCGAAGGGCACGAGCTTGCGCTCGGCCTGTTCGGGCGGACCGTCCCACACGGCGAAGGTGTAGTCGCTGTAGAGGCTGGCGCGGCGGCCATGGCCGCGCTGCGCATAGACCAGCACCGCGTCGATGCTCAGCGGATCGATCTTCCACTTCCACCACACGCCCACGTCCTTGGTGCGGCCCACGCCGTACTGCGCGCTGCGGCGCTTGAGCATCATCCCTTCGACGCCCATGCTGCGCGCCGCCTCGCGCTGGCGCGCCAGATCGGCCCAGTCGGCGCCCTCGAGCATCGGGCTCGGCAGCAGCAGCGGATGCGCGAGGCGCGCGACCAGCTCGTCGAGCAGCGCGCGGCGCTCGGCCTGCGGCAGCGCGCGCAGGTCGCGGCCCTCCCACTCGAGCAGGTCGTAGGCCAGCAGCACCACCGGAATCTCGCGCAGCAGCTTCGGCCCCAGCGTCTTGCGGCCGATGCGCTTCTGCAGCTCGGCGAAGGGTTGCACCCGGCCCTCGCGCCACACGGCGATCTCGCCGTCGACCACCGTGCCGTCGGGCAGCGCCTCGCCGAGCGCCGCGAGTTCGGGGAAGCGCTCGGTCACCAGTTCCTCGCCGCGCGACCACAGCCACGCCACGCCCGCGCGCTTCACGAGCTGCGCGCGGATGCCGTCCCACTTCCACTCGACGATCCAGTCCGAAGGCGGCCCGAGCGCCGCGTCGAACTGCGCGAGCGGCTGGTTGAACGGATGCGCGAGGAAGAAGGGATAGGGCTGGCCGCTGGTCTTCTGCACCTGCTCGGCGTCGGACTCCGGCGCGATCAGCGTGCCGTAGTCGGCGGCGCGCGGCCGCGCGCCGATGTGGGTGTAGCCCATGAGCCGCTGCGCGACGCGCTTGGCATCGATGCCGCCCACGGCCGCGAGCGCCTGCGTGACCTGCAGCTTCGACACGCCGACGCGGAAGGCGCCGGTGATGAGCTTGAAGTAGACCAGCCGCTCCTCGGCCGCGAGCCGGCGCCATTGCGCGCGCAGCCGGTCGGCCAGTTCATCGGGCGCCGCCTTCGCGGTCTCGCGCAGCGGCAGGAGGTGCTGCTCGACCCAGGCCGCGAGACCGAGCTCGTGCGTTTCGCTCGGCGCCGGCAGCAGCAGCGCGATGGTCTCGGCGAGGTCGCCGACGGCCTCGTAGCTTTCGTCGAACAGCCACTCGGGCAGGCCCGCGGCCTCCTGCGCGAGCAGGCGCAGCAGCTTGGTCGGCACCAGCTGGCGCGGCTTGCCGCCCGCGAGGAAGTAGACGGCCCAGGCGGCATCGGCCGGATCGGCCGCGCGCAGGTAGCGCTGCAGCGCGGCCTGCTTCGCGAGGCTCGAGGTGCTGGCATCGAGCTCGCGGTAGAGCGCGGCGAAGTCCTTCATGCCGGCGCCGCCTCCCCGGCGGGCGGTGGCGCTTCCTGGTCGTCCTCGTCGCCGTACTCGGTCTTGAAGCCCTGCGCGTCGAGCCCGTTCTCCGACAGCCAGCGCACCATCACCTGCACGCTGCCATGGGTGACGAACACGCGCTCGGCGCCCGTGCCCGCGATCGCCTGCTGCAGCCCGGGCCAGTCCGCATGGTCCGACATCACGAAGCCGCGGTCGACGCCGCGCCGGCGCCGCGTGCCGCGCAGCTGCATCCAGCCGCTCGCGAAGGCATCGACATAGGCGCCGAAGCGCTTCATCCACGGCGTGCCCTGCGCCGAGGGCGGCGCCAGCACCAGCGCGCGCTTCAGCAGTGCCGCGTCGACGCCGGGATCGGTCACGCGCAAGGTGGCCGGCAGCGCCACGCCCGCGGCGCGGTAGACGGCATTGAGCGGCTCGACCGCGCCGTGCACGACGATCGGCCCGATCGAGGCATCGACCCCATGCAGGATGCGCTGCGCCTTGCCGAAGGCATAGCAGAACAGCACCGAGGCGCGGCCGGCCTCGGCATTGGCGCGCCACCAGGCGTCGATCTCCGCGATGAGCTGTGCCTGCGAGGGCCAGCGGTAGATCGGCAGGCCGAAGGTGGACTCGGTGATGAAGGTGTCGCAGGGCACCGGCTCGAAGGGCGCGCAGGTGCCGTCGGGCTCGGTCTTGTAGTCGCCCGAGGCCACCCAGACGCGGCCGCCGTGTTCGAGCCGCACCTGCGCCGAGCCCAGCACGTGGCCGGCCGGATGCAGCGACACGCGCACGCCGTGGTGCTCGATCGCCTCGCCGTAGGGCAGGGTCTGCAGCGCGATGTCGGCGCCCAGGCGCGCGCGCAAGGTGCCGGCGCTGTCGGTGTGGGCGAGGTAGTGGCCGTGGCCGGTGCGCGCATGGTCCGAATGCGCATGCGTGATGACGGCGCGCGCGACCGGCCGCCAGGGGTCGATGTAGAAATCGCCCGGCGGGCAGTACAGGCCCTCGGGGCGCGCGACGACGAGATCTTCTGGCTGCGCGGGCATGGCATGCGATCGTAGGCGCTCGCGGCCCGCGGCGCCCCCGCCCGGATGTCGCGAGGCGCCGTGGGCCGGCGCCTACCCGCGGCGCCCGTCCGCGGTGCTCAGGGCTGCTTGCCGCGGCGCGCGGCCGTCATCTCGAGCACGTTCATCTTCATGCCGTTGGCCATCACCATGTCGCCAGGCTTCTGGCCGGCCTTGCAGGGGCCGACCCATTTCGCCTCGACGACGGCCATGCCTTCGCTGCGGCCCATCAGCGGCGGGCTGTAGCTCGATTTGCTCTCCACGCGGTAGGCGGAACCGAAGTCGCCGCTCATCACGGCGCGCGAGGTGGCGGTGGTGCTCCCGATCTTGCAGACCGAGTCGATCACCAGCTTGCCGCCCTCGGCGCGCAGGTCCTGCTTCGAGCACAGGCTGCGGCCCATGCCCTGGCCCATCTCGCGCAGGGCCTTGTCGGTGGCCGCGTCGATGCACTGCTGCATGGTGTGGCTGCCCTCCTTCGCGCCGCTGCCGTCGTCGCTGCGCATCTCCCACAGGCCGGGCTTGCGCGCCGGATAGTCGATCGCCACCGCGGGCCCGGCGAGCACGGCGCAGGGCAGCACCGCGGCGCAGGCGGCGAGGAAGGCCAGGACGAGGGGAAGGGTCTTCATGGGGCGGCTCCGGGCGCGGCGTGTCGAGGGCTCGACGATGCCCCGGTTTGTACAGGGCGCCCCCGCGGCGCGGAATACCGCGATCGGTCTACGCCGCGCGGCCGGCCCCGGCGATGCCACGTGCACCGCTCGCCGCCGCGCGCACGCGCGTGGCCAGCCCGAACACCACGCCCAGCACGAAGCCGCCACCCACGTCGATCAGCACGTGCTGGCGCACCGCCATGGTCGAGTAGACGATGCCCGCGGCCCACGCGATGTTGAGGCCGCGCAGCCAGGCGGGCGCGCCCGCGTCGCGCAGCTGGCGCGCGAGCACCACGCAGGCGAACACCGAGAACGACACGTGCAGCGAAGGAAAGGCATTGCCCGCCGAGTCCTTGGTCTTGAGGAAGTGCAGCGTGGTGCCGGGGCTGGTGTCGATGGTGAAGTTGGGAATCGCCGTGGGCATGAACCAGAACACGACGAGCGCGATGCTCGTCATCAGCGCGCAGGCCAGCGAGAACGCGAACAGTTCGCGCCGGTCGCGCGAGAACAGCACAGGCAGCGCGATGTAGACCCACAGCGACAGATACACCGGCAGCAGCGCGGGCCAGAAGGCCACGAGCCGGTCGATCGGCGTGAGCGGCAGCACCCAGGCCTCGCCCGAGTGCCGCATGACCCAGAAGTACAGCGGGAAGAAGCCGATGGTGGCGAGGGTGTTGCCGATCAGCTTGAGCGGCCACAGCGCGAACGCGCGCCGGCCCAGGGCGCGTGGCCAGGACGTCGGCGTTGCTAACGGCTTGAAGTCGGGAGAGGAGGTCATGGGCGCCGGAGGCGATGCGCGCGGGCCCCGCGGGTGCGGGGCCGCGGCATCACCAGGGCGTCCACTTTAAATCGCTTCGGGCCGAGGCCACCGTGCGCTCGATGAAGCGCACGCCGCGCGCGCCGTCCTCCACGCGCGGATAGTCGGCCTCGAGCGGATCGGCGCGCCGGCCTTCGAGGCGCGCGCGGATGTCGGCGGCGACGCCCGCGTAGACGTTGGCGAAGGCCTCGATGAAGCCCTCGGGATGGCCCGCGGGCAGGCGGCTCGCGCGGCGCGCCGATTCGTGCAGCCAGGGAGCACCGCGCGTGAGCACGCGCTGCGGCCCGTCGTGCGGCAGGTGCAGCAGCCGGCTCGGCTGCTGCTGGTGCCACTCGAGCGTGCCCAGGGTGCCCGAGACGCGCACGCGCAGGTCGTTCTCGAGGCCGGTGCTGATCTGCGAGGCGATGAGCACGCCGCGCGCGCCGCCCTGGTAGCGCAGCAGCAGGCTGCCGTCGTCGTCGAGCTGGCGGCCGGCGACGTGCGCCGTGAGGTCGGCGCACAGGCTCTCGATCTCGAGGCCGGTCAGCGTGGCGACGAGGTTCTCGGCATGCGAGCCGATGTCGCCGATGGCGCCGGCCGCGCCGCTGCGCGCGGGGTCGGTGCGCCAGTCGGCCTGCTTGTTGCCGGTGCCTTCGAGCTGGCTCGCGAGCCAGCCCTGGTTGTATTCCACGACCACCTTGCGCAGCGTGCCGAGCTCGCCCGCGCGGATCATCGCGCGCGCCTGGCGCACCATGGGGTAGCCGGTGTAGTTGTAGGTGACGCCGAAGACGGTGCCCCGCTCCGCCACGCTGGCGACCAGTGCATCGGCCTGTTCGCGCGTGTGGACCAGCGGCTTGTCGCACACCACGTGGAAGCCGGCCTCGACGAAGGCCCGCGCCACCGGGTAGTGCACGTGGTTGGGCGTGACGATCGAGACGAAGTCGATGCGCTCGTCGGCGGGCCGCTTCAGTTCATCGGCCAGCAGGGCCTGCCAGTCGCCATGGTTGCGCGCGTCGGCCAGGCCGAGGTCGGCGCCCGAGGCGCGCGCCTTGGCGGGATCGGAGGACAGCGCGCCGGCCACGAGCTCGATCCGGGCGTCGAGCGCGATGGCCTTGCGGTGCACGCCGCCGATGAAGGCATCGCGGCCGCCGCCGACCATGGCGTAGCGCAGCTTGCGATGGGGGGTGTCGGTCATCCGGGTCCTTGGGTTCGGGGAGCGGTGTTCCCTCTCCCGGGGGAGAGGAAACGATCGGATCGGCCACCTGGCCGATCGCACTCAGAACGGCGAGTTCGGGTGGTAGAAGTCCTTCGCGTTGTCCTTGGTGATCAGCACCGACGGGATGATCGTGGTCGCGGGCAGCTTGTCGCCCTTCAGGCGCGCCTCGGCCGTGAGCTTGATGGCGTCGTAGATGAACTTCGGCGAGTAGCTCACGTCGGCCGTGATGCGCTTGTCCTTGGCGTCCATGATGGTCTTGACCATGCCCTTGGCGCCGGCGCCGCCGAACACGATCTTGATGTCGTCGCGCTTGGCTTGTTCGATCGCCTTGAGCACGCCCACGGCCATGTCGTCGTCGGCGGCCCAGATGGCGTCGATCTGCTTGAAGCGCGTGAGGTAGTCCTGCGTGACCTTGAAGGCGTCGTCGCGGTTCCAGTTGGCGTACTTGGCGTCGAGCAGCTTCACGTCGGGGCTGTTCTTGAGCACCGCGTTGAAGGCGTCCATGCGCTCGTTGTCGAGCGTGGTCGCGATGCCGCGCAATGCCACCACGTTGCCCTTGCCGCCGAGCTGCTTGACGATGTACTCGGCCGGGATGCGGCCGAAGGCGGTGTTGTCGCCGGCCACGTAGGCGTCCTGCGCGCTGGTGTCGGTCAGGCCGCGGTCGACCACGGTGACGTAGGCACCCTTGGCCTTGACCTGCGCGACCGGCTTGGTCAGCGCGGCCGATTCGAACGGGAACACGACCAGCGCGTTGATCTTGGTGACCGTCGACAGGTCCTGCAGCTGGTTGGCCTGCTCGGGCGCGTTGGCGGCGGTCTTGATCGTGATCTTCAGGTCCTTGTGTTCCTTCTCGAGATCCTTCTTCGCCTGGTTGGCCCAGTAGTTGATGCCGCCCATGAAGCTGTGGGTGGCGGCGGGGATCGAAACGCCGAGGTTGACCTTGTCCGCGGCGAGCGCGGGCAGGCTGGCGAATGCCGCGGCGGCCACGGCCGTGAGCGCGATGCGTCGGGTGAAACGGGTCATGCTGATGTCTCCTCTTGGTGGATGGAACGGAACGGGAAGGAACCAGGTGTGGCCACGCCCAACGGCGTCATCGCTTTCCTCGCTGGAGGAAGGCCACGATGATGATCACGAAGCCCTGCACCGCGGCATTCAGGTACACGCTGATGATGCTGGTGAGGTTCAGGATGTTGCTGATGACCGAGAGCAGGATCGCGCCCACCACGGTGCCGGTGATGCTGCCCGCGCCGCCCTTGAGCGCGGTGCCGCCGACGATCACCGCGGCGATCGCCTCGAGCTCCCACAGGAGGCCCGTGGTCGGCGAGGCCGAGCCCAGGCGCGGCACGTACAGCAGCGTGGCGATGCCCACGCACACGCCGAGCAGCACGTAGGTCAGGATCTTCACGCGGTCGACGTCGACCGCGGCGTAGCGCGCCACCTGCTCGTTGGAGCCGATGGCCTGCACGTAGCGGCCGTAGGCGGTGCGGTTGAGGATCACGCCGCCGACGATGGCCACGATGACGAACACCCACACCGGCACCGGGATGCCCGCGAGGCTCGCGTAGTAGACCGGCGCGTAGAGGTCCGACAGCTCGTTGTCGAGCGTGAGCGCGCCGCCGTCGGCGAAGTAGGTGAGGTAGGCGCGGAAGATGCCGAGCGTGCCCAGCGTGACGATGAAGGGCTCGATGCGGCCCTTGGTGATGAGCAGGCCGTGCGCGAGGCCGAACAGCGCGCCCAGCACCACCGCGAGCACGGCGCCGAGCATCACCGCCATCAGCGGCGAGCCGGTGGCCGGACCGGCCCAGTTGATGAACATGATCACGCTGCCCGCGATCAGCGCGGCCATCGAGCCCACCGACAGGTCGATGCCGCCCGAGATGATCACGAAGCACATGCCGACCGCGATGATGCCGATGAAGGCGGTGCGCGTGAGCACGTTCATCGCGTTGTCGACGGTGGCGAAGTCGCCGTTGAGCAGGGTGCCGGCGATGCACAGCAGCACCAGGCCGATGACGGGGCCGAGGCCGTGCAGGTGCTCGGTCCAGCGCGCCTTGGGCTGGGCGCGGTGGGTGTCGGCGGTGGGTTCGGGGCTGTTGTTCATGGGGGCCGGGTGTGGGTCGTGGCTCAGTGCGCGCCGGTGGCGTGGGCGATGAGCGCTTCTTCGCTCAGGTGGTCGGCGTCGAGCGTGGCGACCAGCCGGCCCGCGCGCATCACCGCGACGCGGTGGCACAGGCCGATCAGCTCCATGAGCTCGGACGAGATGACGATCACGGCCAGGCCCTCGCGCGCCAGGCGCTGGACCAGGAAGTAGATGTCGCGCTTGGCGCCGACGTCGACGCCGCGCGTTGGCTCGTCGAGCACCACCACGCGCGGGCGCGGCTGCAGCACCTTGGCGAGCGCGAGCTTCTGCTGGTTGCCGCCCGACAGCGACGAGGCCCTGACCTCGAGCGAGCCGGCGCGAATGCCGTAGTCCTTGACCGCCTCGGCCAGCGCGCCGCGCTCGGCCTCGGGCTTGAGCCAGGGCGTGGCGTAGCGCTCGAGCGCCATCAGCGTGAGGTTCTGGCGCAGGCCGAAGTGCACGTGCAGGCCCTTGCCCTTGCGGTCCTCGCTCAGGTAGGTGAGGCCGTGCTTCGCGGCGTCGCGCGGGCTGCGCCAGCCCTTGCCGTGGGGCACCGCGCGCCCGAGCATCTCGACGCTGCCCGCGGCGGGCCGCAGGCCCAGCAGGCCTTCGAACAGCTCGGTGCGGCCGGCGCCGACCAGGCCCGCGAAGCCGAGGATCTCGCCGGGGCGCACCTCGAAGCTCGCGTCCCGTGCCCAGCCGGGCACGCTGAAGCCCTGCACGCGCATCGCGGGCGCCTGCGCCGCCGACACCGGATCGCGCGGCGGATAGAGGTCGGCCAGCTCGCGGCCCACCATCAGGTTGGCCATCTGCTGGCGCGTGACCTCGGCCGTGGGCGAGCGCGCGACGAAGCGGCCGTCGCGCATCACGATCACCTCGTCGGTCACGCGCTCGACCTCGTCGAGCTTGTGCGAGATGTAGACGATGGTCACGCCGTCGGCGCGCAGCTGCGCGATCAGCTTGAACAGGCGCTCGGTCTCGCCGGGCGTGAGCGTGGCGGTGGGCTCGTCCATCACCAGCAGGCGCGCGCGGCGCGCGATGGCCTTGGCGATCTCCACCAGCTGCTTCTCGGCCACGATGAGCCGGCGCACCTTGGTGCGCGGGTCGGCCTGCAGGCCCACGGCCGCCAGCGCGGCCGCCGACTCGCGCTCCATCGCGGCGTCGTCGAGGAACAGGCCCTTCTTCTTCTCGTGGCCCAGGAAGATGTTCTGCGCGATGCTCAGGTCCTCGGCGAGGTTGAACTCCTGGTGGATCAGCACGATGCCCAGCGCCTCGGCATCGCGCGAGCCGGCGAACTGCCGCGGCTGGCCGTTGATGCGCAGCGCACCGCCCGTGAGGCTCTCGTAGCCCGAGAGGATCTTCATCAAGGTGGACTTGCCCGCGCCGTTCTCGCCGAGCAGGCCGTAGACCTTGCCGGACGCGAGCGCGAAGCTCACGCCGTGCAGCACCTGCACCGGGCCGAAGGACTTCCGCACGTCGTCGAATTCGACCGCGACGCTGGCTTTGTTCTGCGTTTCGCTCATGGCGCGATCCCCCTCGCCTTGAGGCTCTGCTGCATCGCGAGCACGCCGGCGCCGATCAGGCCGCCCTGCGCGGCCAGCGGCGTGTACTGGATCTCGAGGTGGCGCGTCGACAGCGCGAGCGAGCGCTGGTAGACGCTTTGCCGCACGGCCGCGAGGAACAGCGGGCCGATGCGCGTGATGCCGCCGCCGATGAACACATGCGACGGATTGAAGAAGTTGACGACCGAAGCCAGCATCTGGCCGATGAGGTTGCCCGCGCGCTGCACGATGGCATTGGCCGCGGGATCGCCGGCGCGGCTGGCCTGGCCCACGTCGAGGGCCTCGATGCGGCCGTGGCTGCGCAGCACCTCGGCCAGCACGGCGCTCTCGCCGGCCTCGGCCGCCTGCACCGCCATGCGCGTGATCGCGGGGCCGGCCGCCATGGCCTCGACGCAGCCCAGGTTGCCGCAATGGCAGCGCGGCCCTTCCTGGTCGACGCAGATATGGCCCACGTCGCCGGCCGAACCGGCGGCGCCGCGGTAGACCTCGCCGTGGCAGACGATGCCGCAGCCGATGCCGGTCCCGATCTTGATGACGAGGAAGTTCGAGAGCGAGCGCTTGAGGCGCCAGAGTTCGCCGAGGGCCATCAGGTTGACGTCGTTGTCGACGAACACCGGCGCGGCGTAATCCTCGCGCAGGTAGTCGCGGATCGAGAAGCTGTCCCAGGCCGGCATCAGCGGCGGATTGACGAGCTGGCCGATCTCGAAGTTGACCGGCCCGGGCACGCCGATGCCGATGCCGAACACGTCGCGCGCCGTGCGGCCGCAACGGCCCAGCAGTTCGCGCATCAGCGCGCGCACGCGCGCCAGCACGACCGCGGGGCCGTCGCGCACGTCGGCCGCTTCCTCGTGCTGCGCGAGCACCGTGAGGTCGGGCTGCAGCACGGCGACGCCGAGGCTGGTGGCGCCGATGTCGACGCCCACGAGCACGCCGAGGTCGGCATGGAGCTGGAGGTTTTCGGGGCGGCGCCCGCCCGAGGAACGCTGCAGGCCGGCTTCGGCCAGCAGGCCCTGTTCGAGCAGCCCGGCGATCAGCGCATTGGCCTTGCTCTTGGAGAAGCCGAGCTCTTCGGCCATGGCATGGCGCGAACCGCCGGCCGACCAGAAGGTGGTCTCCAGCAAACGCATTTCGTCCGCAGTGATGCCGCTCCAGGGTGCCACGCGCGCTTGTCTCCGGTTCTTTGTGGTGACCCGGCGGCATCGAGGCCGTCGGGCGAAGGCGAATACTAGGAGGCCGGCTTCAGCCGGGCAAGGCTTAACTTCGACCATATTCAGATCGAAGACGGCTCGATTCGATCCTGAGGGCCCGCCTCTCGCCGGGGCGGGACGAAAAAAAGCCGCCTCGGTGGGCGGCTTTTTCAAGGAGCAAGCCCGCGGGCTTACTTCTTCTGGCGGTACTTGCGCAGCGCTGCGATCTGCGCGGCCATCACGGCCAGTTCCGATTGCGCCATCGCGATGTCGATGTCGCTCTTGGCGTTCTTCAGCGCTTCCTCGGCGGCGGCCTTGGCCTGGTTGGCCTTCTCGTCGTCGAGGTCCTTGCCGCGGATCGCGGTGTCCGACAGCACGGTCACGGCGTTCGGCTGCACTTCGAGGATGCCGCCGGCGACGAAGACGAACTCCTCGTTGCCGTCGGCCGTTTCGATGCGCACGGCGCCGGGGCGGATGCGCGTGATCAGCGGGGTGTGGCGCGGATAGATGCCGAGCTCACCGGCTTCACCGGGCAGCGCGACGAACCTAGCTTCGCCCGAGAAGATCGACTCTTCCGCGCTGACCACGTCCACATGAATGGTGCCTGCCATGGTGATTCCTTCTTAAGCGACCTTCTTGGCCTTCTCGAACGCTTCGTCGATGCTGCCCACCATGTAGAACGCTTGTTCCGGCAGGTGGTCGGCTTCGCCGTTCACGATCATCTTGAAGCCGCGGATGGTTTCCGACAGCGGCACGTACTTGCCGGGCGAGCCCGTGAACACTTCGGCCACGTGGAAGGGCTGCGACAGGAAACGCTGGATCTTGCGGGCGCGGGCCACGGCGAGCTTGTCGTCGGGCGCCAGTTCGTCCATGCCCAGGATCGCGATGATGTCGCGCAGTTCCTTGTAGCGCTGCAGCGTGCCTTGCACCGAGCGGGCCACGTTGTAGTGCTCTTCGCCGACCACGTTCGGGTCGAGCTGGCGCGAGGTCGAGTCCAGCGGATCCACGGCGGGGTAGATACCGAGCGAAGCGATGTCGCGCGACAGCACCACGGTCGAGTCCAGATGGGCGAAGGTGGTGGCGGGCGACGGGTCGGTCAAGTCGTCGGCGGGCACGTACACGGCCTGGATCGAGGTGATCGAGCCGACCTTGGTCGAGGTGATCCGCTCTTGCAGGCGGCCCATTTCCTCGGCCAGCGTCGGCTGGTAGCCCACGGCGGAAGGCATGCGGCCCAGCAGTGCCGACACTTCGGTACCGGCCAGCGTGTAGCGGTAGATGTTGTCGACGAAGAACAGAACGTCACGGCCTTCGTCGCGGAACGACTCGGCGATGGTCAGGCCGGTCAGCGCCACGCGCAGACGGTTGCCCGGGGGTTCGTTCATCTGGCCGTAGACCATCGACACCTTCGAGTTCGGCAGGTCGTCGAGGTCCACCACCTTGGCGTCCGACATTTCATGATAGAAGTCGTTGCCTTCGCGGGTACGTTCACCCACGCCGGCGAACACCGACAGACCCGAGTGGGCCTTCGCGATGTTGTTGATGAGTTCCATCATGTTCACGGTCTTGCCCACGCCGGCGCCGCCGAACAGGCCCACCTTGCCGCCCTTGGCGAACGGGCACACCAGGTCGATCACCTTGATGCCGGTTTCCAGCAGGTCCTGCGAGGGCGACAGTTCGTCGTACGCGGGAGCCTTGCGGTGGATCGATGCGGTGAGGTCCTGGCTCACGTCGCCGCGCTCGTCGATCGGACGGCCGAGCACGTCCATGATGCGGCCGAGCGTGGCCTTGCCGACCGGCACCGTGATGGGCGCGCCGGTGTTGGTGACGATCAGGCCGCGACGCAGGCCGTCGGACGAGCCCAGCGCGATGGTCCGCACCACGCCGTCGCCGAGCTGCTGCTGAACTTCGAGGGTCAGCCCGCCGCCTTCGAATTTCAAGGCGTCATACACCTTGGGCATCTGGTCACGCGGGAACTCCACGTCGACCACGGCGCCGATACATTGGACAATTTTTCCTTCAGCCATGGCGTTTCCTTCTGGATGGATCTCAATAAATTTGCGACAGGTTCTTGCAGAAGCGTCCTGGTGCCAAAACGGGCCGCTTTTGCAAGAATGCCGGACGGGCCGGCACCCTTGAATTCAGATATGTCTTCCGATCAGCACTTCATGGCCGTCGCTTGCGCAGCGAAAGCGTCCGAAGCGGCCTTGCAGGCCTGGCCCAGCGCAGCCTTGTCGGCACCCATCGAAGCCCAGGTGGCCTTGGTCTGATCGAGGCCCGACTTCATCGCATCGGCGGCGGCGCCGCTTTGCGAGGCCACGCAGGTCTGAACCTTGGCCAGGTAGTCGTTGCACTCCTTCGGCAGGTCGGCGGCCGATGCCGTCGGAGCTGCTGCAGGCGCTGCGGCCGGGGCCGGCGCAGCGGCGGGAGCCGGAGCGGGCGCAGGTGCGGCGGCAGGAGCAGGCGCAGCGGCGGGCGCTTCTTCCTTCTTGGAGCAGGCGGTCAGAGCGGCAGCAACGGCCACCAGAACGAGAAGTTTCTTCATTTTTGCAGAGTCCCCTAAAAGAAGGCCTTGGGTTACCGGACGCGCAAAGCGCAGCCGATCGGCAATGTGGCCCGTTGCATTGCCTCGATCAAACGCCGGCGGCCGCTGCCGCGCCCGACACGATTTCCGACAGTTCCTTGGTGATGCCGGCCTGGCGGGTCTTGTTGTAGACCAGCTTCAGCTCGTTGATCACGTTGCCTGCGTTGTCGGTGGCGGCCTTCATGGCCACCATCCGCGCCGAGTGCTCGGACGCCATGTTCTCGGCCACGGCCTGGTAGACCAGCGACTCCACATAGCGAACCAGCAGTTCGTCGATCACGCTTTGCGCGTCGGGCTCGTAGATGTAGTCCCACGAATGCTGGCCCGCCTCGACTTGCAGCGAGTCTGCGGCCAGCGGCAGCAGCTGCTCGACGAGCGGCTCTTGCTTGATCGTGTTGACGAACTTCGTGTAGCACAGGTACACGGCCGAGAGCTTGCCTTCCGCATAGGCGTCGAGCAGCGTCTTGACCGGGCCGATGAGCTTGTCGAGATGCGGCGTGTCGCCCAGGTGGGTGACATGCGCGACCACGCGGGCGCCGATGCGGTTCAGGAAGCCGAGGCCCTTGCTGCCGATGGCGACCGACTCGATGGCAACGCCGGCGCCTTGCGCCTCGCGCAGCTTGGTCGTCACGGCGCGCAGCAGGTTGGTGTTCAAGCCACCGCACAGGCCCTTGTCGCTCGTCACGATGATGAAGCCGACAGCCTTCGCGTCGTTCTTCTTCATGAACGCGTGCGTGTACTCCGGATTCGCCTTGCCAAGGTTGGCCGCGATGTTGCGGATTTTCTCGCTGTAGGGGCGGGCGGCACGCATGCGCTCTTGCGCCTTGCGCATCTTGGAAACCGAGACCATTTCCATGGCCTTGGTGATCTTCTTGGTGTTTTCCACCGATTTGATCTTGCCGCGGATTTCCTTACCAGCTGCCATAAGAGCTCCTTCTTGCGTCGGTCAAGGGGTCGATCAGGCGAACGACTTCTTGAACGAGGTGGCGGCGGCCAACAGTTCGGCTTCGGCGTCCTGGCAAACCTTCTTGAAAGCCTGCTTTTCCGCGCTGTCGTCCGGCTTGGCCGGCTTGACGTCCCACTTGGCACCGTTCTTTTCCATGGTGTCGAGCAGGGCGGCGTGGCTCGACTTCAGCAGCTGGTGGAAGCCGTGTTCGAACGAGAGCACCTTCTTGACGTCGATGTCGTCCATGAAGCCCTTGTTCACTGCGAACAGCGTGGCATTCATCAGCGAGATCGGCAACGGGCTGTACTGGGTCTGCTTCAGCAGTTCCGTCACGCGGGCACCGCGGTCGAGTTGCTTGCGGGTCGCTTCGTCGAGGTCGGAAGCGAACTGCGCGAACGCGGCCAGTTCACGGTACTGAGCCAGGTCGGTACGGATACCGCCCGACTGGTTCTTGATCAGGTTGGTCTGCGCCGACGAACCCACGCGCGACACCGAGATACCGGCGTTGATGGCGGGGCGGATACCGGCGTTGAACAGGTTGGTTTCCAGGAAGATCTGGCCGTCGGTGATCGAAATCACGTTGGTCGGAACGAAGGCGGACACGTCGCCGGCTTGCGTTTCGATGATCGGCAGTGCGGTCAGCGAACCGGTCTTGCCCTTGACTTCACCCTTGGTGAAGGCTTCGACGTAGTCGGCGTTCACGCGGGCTGCGCGCTCGAGCAGGCGGCTGTGGAGATAGAACACGTCGCCGGGGTAGGCTTCGCGGCCTGGCGGGCGGCGCAGCAGCAGCGACACCTGGCGGTAGGCCACGGCTTGCTTGGACAGGTCGTCATAGACGATCAGCGCGTCCTGGCCGCGGTCGCGGAAGTATTCGCCCATCGTGCAGCCCGAGTAGGCCGACACGTACTGCATGGCGGCCGATTCGGAAGCCGAGGCGGCCACCACGATGGTGTAGTCCATCGCGCCGGCTTGTTCCAGGGCGCGCACCACGTTCTTGATCGACGAAGCCTTCTGGCCGATCGCGACGTAGACGCAGGTCATGTTCTGACCCTTCTGGTTGATGATCGCGTCGATCGCCACGGCGGTCTTGC
>Ga0209025_1000358_pt1 | contig 97655 bp, 89 predicted proteins | sample AraplaMF_Col_mLB_FD_184256 | JGI IMG/M metagenome (GOLD analysis project Ga0209025, IMG submission 184256) | Arabidopsis root microbial communities from the University of North Carolina, USA - plate scrape MF_Col_mLB (SPAdes) (version 2) | ecosystem: Host-associated > Plants > Roots > Endosphere... | reverse complement strand
CAACAACCAACCCCGCAAATGCCTAGGCTACAAGACGCCTGCGGAGATGTTCATGGCGCATTTGCAAGAAAGAGGGTGATCCCCTACCCTAAAGCGCAGGCATGATGCAGTTGGATGAGCTTCTCCACGATTTGGAGCCCCTAATCCCTCAATCCCGGTCCTCGAAACGTCCCTCATTCTCACGGTCGCGCTCGTAGAGCTTCTTGATAGGAAACGGCGGCAGCCAGGCTTCCCGTCGGATGCTCCAGAGTTCGTAGGTCGGTACCAACTGGTCCGGCTCGTCGAGCGCGCCAAGGTTCACCTCGATTTCGTCGTTGCTGCGGGAGAACACGGAGGAACCGCAACGCCGACAGAAGAAGCGGCTTTGATAGTCCCGCGTCTCTCCGTGCACAGTGACCGCATCTTTTGGGAAGATCGCCGAGGCATGGAAAAGCGCGCCATGGTGCTTGCGGCAATCCATGCAATGACACAGGCCGACGCGATACGGCGGCCCCGCCGCCGCGATGCGAACGGCACCGCAAAGACAACCACCTGTGAACCGCTGCATGGTCTTTGCTCCTGCTCTTGCCGTGCCGCTCTGGAACCGAAAATGAGCTCGCCCAGCACCGACAACTTTCTCACGCGCAGGCGCGGCTGACAAACGCAACGTGCAAGTTCATAAACTTGTCTCTCAGGTAAATTACATTAAAACATTGCAATATGCATCTGAAATAAAACAATAAAATATGTGGTTCCTCCGTAAATCGAGTAGCAGTTCAATAAGCAAGCGTTCTGCACGAAAACACGCTATTCTAACCGACGATCAGCGTGAGGAGCATGCCATGAAATGCGCTGCCGCCATATCCCTCAGTGCATTGTTCGTGACGGCCTTACCGTCTGCGGCTGGCGCGGCCGAGCCGCTGGACACCGTCCAGGATATTATCGAACGTCAGATCGCCGCGTTTCTGGCTGACGATGCGGCAACCGCCTATGCCTTCGCCTCGCCGGCTATCCGCGAAAAATTCGTGACCGAAGACGCGTTCTTCGACATGGTCAGAAAGAGCTATGCACCGGTCTACCGAGCCGGCAACTTCGCCTTTGGCCGCTCGAAGATCGTTGGCGACATGGTGGTGCAGGAGGTGTTGATATCCGGGCCCGACGGCAAGGACTGGACGGCACTCTATCAACTCCTACGGCAGCCGGATGGCAGCTACAGGATCAACGGCGTGCATATGGTGCGCACGGCGCCGGGGCCTGAAATCTGAACGTGCGAGCGGTCAGAGCGGGGCGAGATCGCCCCTCGCCCAATTTTCCTGCGTCTCCGCCATGAAGTCGGCGAAACGGCCCTCCTCGATCGCCTTGCGGATACCGGCCATCAGGTCCTGGTAATAGGACAGATTGTTCCATGTCAGCAGCATGCCGCCGAGGGACTCGTTGGCGCGGATCAGATGATGCAGGTAGGCGCGCGAGTAATCCCGGGCTGCCGGGCAGCTCGATTCCTCATCCAGCGGACGCATGTCCTCGGCATGGCGGGCATTGCGCAGGTTTATGCGACCGCGCCGGGTGAAGGCCAGGCCGTGGCGGCCCGACCGGGTGGGCATCACGCAGTCGAACATGTCGATGCCGCGCGCGACGGATTTCAGCATATCGTCGGGCGTGCCGACGCCCATCAGGTAACGCGGCTTCTCAAAGGGCATGTGCGGAATGGTCGTGTCGATCATGTCGAGCATGACCTCCTGCGGTTCGCCCACCGCAAGGCCGCCGATGGCATAGCCCTTGAGATCCAGCCCGGCGAGCGCCTGCGCAGAGCGCACGCGCAGATGCGGGACATCGCCGCCCTGCACGATGCCGAACATCGCCTTGCCGGGCTGGTCGCCGAAGGCCGCCTTGCAGCGTTCGGCCCAGCGCAGTGACATTTCCATGGCGCGCTCGATTTCCGTGGGCGATGCCGGCAGCGCCACGCATTCGTCGAGCTGCATCTGGATATCGCTGTCGAGCAGGCCCTGGATTTCGATGGAACGTTCCGGCGACATGTGATGCAGCGCGCCGTCCACATGGCTCTTGAAGGTCACGCCCTGCTCGTCGAGCTTGCGCAGGCCCGAGAGCGACATGACCTGGAAGCCACCCGAATCCGTCAGGATCGGGTGCGGCCAGCGGATGAGCTCATGCAGGCCGCCAAAGCGCGCGACGCGTTCCGGTCCGGGCCGCAGCATCAGGTGATAGGTGTTGCCGAGGATAATATCCGCGCCAAGGTCGCGGACCTGGTCCAGATACATCGCCTTGACCGTACCGACCGTACCGACGGGCATGAAGGCCGGTGTGCGAATGGTGCCGCGCGGCATCGAGACCTCGCCGCGACGGGCCTTGCCATCCGTGGCGAGAAGCTTGAACTGGAAGGTTTCGGTCATGCGTGGTCCCGGAAAAGCAGGCTGGAATCGCCGTAGGAATAGAAGCGGTAGCCGGACGAAATGGCGTGCGCATAGGCGCCGCGCATCGTCTCCAGGCCGGAAAAGGCCGAAACGAGCATGAACAGCGTCGACTTCGGCAAATGAAAGTTCGTCATCAGGATATCGGCCGTGCGGAAGCGGTAGCCGGGCGTGATGAAAATGCCCGTCGCACCGGACCATGGCCTGATCGTGCCGTCCTCGTCGGCGGCACTTTCCAGCAGGCGCAGCGAGGTGGTGCCGACGGAGATGATGCGGCCGCCCCCCGCCTTCACGGCATTCAGCGCCGCAGCGGTTTCCTCGGAGACATAGCCGATCTCCTCGTGCATGACATGCTTGGCCGTGTCGTCGGCCTTGACCGGCAGGAAGGTGCCGGCGCCCACATGCAATGTCACGAAATGCCTGATGACGCCGAGTGCATCGAGCTTCTCGAACAGCGCGTCGGTGAAGTGCAGGCCGGCGGTGGGCGCGGCCACGGCGCCCTCTTCGCGGGCATAGATCGTTTGGTAGTCCTTGCGGTCCGCCTCGTCTTCCGCGCGCTTGGAGGCGATATAGGGCGGTAGGGGGATATGGCCGACAGTCGCGATGGCGCGGTCGAGTTCGGGGCCGGACGCATTGAAATGCAGCGTGACCTCCCCGCCCTCGCCCTTGTTTTCCACGGTCGCCCAGAGCGTGCCAAAGGCGATGCGGTCGCCCGGCTTGATGCGCTTGCCGGGCTTGGCGAAGGCCTTCCAGCGATCGCCGGCTATGCGCATGTGCAGCGTCGCCGACACGGCCTGCCCGCCCGCACCGTCCCGATGGCGGATGCCTTCCAGTTGAGCGGGGATGACGCGCGTATCGTTGAAGACAAGCGCATCCCCTGCCCGGAGCAGCGACGGCAGATCCCCGACGGTGAAATCTTCATAAGGCGTCGCCGTGCCCGGACGCACCACGAGCAGCTTTGCCGCCTCGCGTGGGGTCACGGGGCGCAACGCGATGTTTTCTTCCGGCAGGTCGAAATCGAAAAGGTCGACGCGCATGGTTTTCTCAGAGGAAGCGGATCATCAGGGCGCCCGCGACGAGCAGGACGGCGCCGCCGATGCGCCCGACGGAGATTTCGCGAACGGCCATGCCGAGAAAACCGATACGGTCGAGCAGGATGCCGGCGAGAAGCTGGCCGGAAACGGCAAAGGCCATGACGGCGGCGGCTCCGATGCGCGGCGTGAGAAAGATCGCGGTCGTGACATAGACCGTGCCCAATGCGCCGCCTGCGATATAGAGCCAGAGGTCCGGGCCGCGCCAATCCGGCGAGCGCCCTTCAAAAGAAGAGGTCAGCAGAACGACAAGGGCGAGGATGGCGGCACCCGACAGGAATGACACGCAGGCCGCTGCGACCGGCATGCCGAGACCACGTCCGAGCATGGCGTTGATCGGGGCCTGAATTGCGATGCACGCGCCGGCCGCGATGCCGAGCAACGCCCAGAGGAAAGCAGCCATATCGCCGGTCCTTGAAAAGAAAACAAACAAAACCGCGCCCGCCGGGGCGGGCGCGGTCGAAAACGATCGGTTTCTATCAGGCCGCTACGTCGGCGGCAACCTTCATCGAAACGATGGTATCGGGATCGCGCACCGGCTCGCCGCGCTTGATTTTGTCGATATTGTCCATGCCTTCGATGACCTGGCCCCAGACGGAATACTGCTTGTTCAGCCAGGGAGCGTCGGTGAAGCAGATGAAGAACTGCGAGTTGGCGGAGTTCGGCATCTGGCTGCGGGCCATCGAGCAGGTGCCGCGCACATGGCTCATATTGGAGAACTCGGCCTTGAGGTCCGGCTTGTCGGAGCCGCCCATGCCGGCACGGGCTGGGTTGAAGTCCGCGCCGCCGGTCTTGCCGTACTGCACGTCGCCCGTCTGGGCCATGAAGTCCTCGATCACGCGGTGGAAGACGACGCCGTCATAGGCGCCTTCGCGCGTCAGTTCCTTGATGCGTGCCACGTGGCCCGGTGCGAGATCCGGAAGCAGCTGGATGACCACCTTGCCCTTCGTGGTCTCCATGATGATGGTGTTTTCCGGATCCTTGATCTCAGCCATGGTCTCTCTCCTTTAAAAGCCTGCCCCAGAGGTGTGTTCTTCCTTCGGGATTACAACAGGCACGTAATCAAAAAATGCCGTTACTTGCCGACGGTGACCTTGATCATGCGGTCGGGGTCGGTGACGGAACCGTTGTTGGCGTCGTCGCCACGCTTGATCTTGTCGACATTCTCCATGCCCGAGACGACCTTGCCAACGACCGTGTACTGGCCATTCAGGAAGTCGCCGGGCGCGAACATGATGAAGAACTGCGAATTGGCGGAATTCGGATCCTGCGCGCGCGCCATGCCGACGGTACCGCGCTCGAACGGGATGTCCGAGAACTCGGCCGGCAGGTCCGGCTGGCTGGAGCCGCCCGTGCCGGCTGCCTGCGGCTGATAGCCGTTCTCCATGTCGCCATACTGCACATCACCCGTCTGGGCCATGAAACCGTCGATCACGCGATGGAAGGCGACGTTGTCGTATTCGCCGGCCGCAGCAAGCGCCTTGATGCGCTCGGCGTGCTTCGGCGCCTTGTCGTTCAGCTCGATGACGACGGGGCCGTCCTTGAGCTGGATCGTGATGAAATCTGCAGCCTGGGCCACGAAGGCGCCGGTTGCTGTCGCCAGGAACAGGGCGCCTGCGAAGGCGGTGCGGAGAATGTTCATGATAGCTCCCTTGATGGGTTCAGGATAATGGGCTCAGCCCTTCTGGCGGGCCTTGAGGGCCGCTAAGACGGGCGCCGGAACGAAAGCACTGACATCGCCGCCCATGGCCGCGATCTGACGGACCAATGTGGCGGTAATGGGCCGCGAAGCGGCGCCGGCCGGCAGAAACACCGTCTGGATATCCGGCGCCATCTGCCGGTTCATGCCGGCCATCTGCATCTCGTAATCAAAATCCGTCGCGTCGCGCAGGCCGCGGATCAAGAGCCGCGCGCCGTGCGCGCGCGCGGCATCCACCACGAGATTGGAGAAGGAGACGACGCTGACATCCCCTGCCCGTTCGGGCACTACGCCGGCGATCGACTGGCCAATGAGGTCGGCGCGCTCGTCAAAGGAAAAAAGCGGCGTCTTGCCGGGATGGACGCCGATCGCGACGATGACCTTGGACGCCACGTTCAGCGCCTGGACGAGAACGTCGACGTGGCCGTTGGTGAACGGATCGAAAGAGCCAGGATAGAAGGCGACTGTCATCGGCGAGGTCCCGTTTGCCCGCCTTTTGTCACGGACAGCGATGATCTGCAAGGGCACGGCCTGACGCACCCGCGCCTATCCCCTGCGGCGATCATGAACAGCACATGAATGAACCGTTCAAGGTCATTTCAGGCGCGCCATGTCTAAATGACAGCATAAGGCCGGGAACAAAAGTCGTTGCGGGGCATTTTACCGACCGAATGAAGTGAATGAAGCATTGCGTTTCCTTAGAACGGAAAGGAACACCAAGATGGCACTCGCTCTACTTTGCATGGCAATGTTCATTGCGCTCAGCGTTGCGGCTTTCAATGCCCTTCGTGAAGAGGATCGCCCGGCTGCTGCTGAGGGTGCCGGCCGCGGAAAATGGCTGCGGTGAGCGAGTACGTGATCATGGCTTTGCTGACCATCATTTCCACGCTCTTCATCAGCGCGGTTTTCGTCGTGGACTTTGCGCGGACAATTTTTGATCTGAAACGAGATCGCGCGGCCTTGAAGAAAACCAGGCTGAAAACGGAAGCAGGCGGCTTCGGCGTGTAGCGCCCCTTTGCCGCCGTTCGTGCGGGTGGCTTCCCTCCAGGCCGCCCGCCAACATTGAAAAGCCGGACGGTCGTTCCCTGCCCGTCCGGCTTTTTCACGTTTACTGGGCTATCTGCGGCGAGGCTTACGCCTCGCCCTCGCCTTCAGGACCGGCGTCGATCTCGCCATCCACGATGGCGCCCTCGCCCTCGATCTCATCATCGCCTTCAGGCTCACTGATGCGCTCCACGGAGACAACCTTCTCATCCTTCGCGGTGGAGAAGATCGTGACACCCTTCGTGGCGCGGCTGGCGATACGGATACCATTGACCGGCACGCGGATCAGCTGGCCACCGTCGGAGACGAGCATCAGCTGGTCCGTTTCCTCGACCGGGAAGGCGGCGACGAGTTCGCCGATTTCACTGGTCTTGGAGGTATCCGTTGCGCGGATACCTTTGCCGCCGCGGCCGGAGGTGCGGAAGTCGTAGGACGACGACCGCTTGCCGAAGCCGCGTTGCGACACCGTCAGCACGAACTGCTCGAGCGCCTTGAGCTCCTGGTAGCGCTCTTCCGAGAGATCGCCGACTTCGCCGACATCCTCGCCCACCAGTGCGATTTCCTCTTCATCCGCGCCGCTTGCGCGCCGCTCGGCGGCGGACCGCTTGAGATAGGCGGCCCGTTCCCACGGCTCGGCATCGACATGGCTGACGATCGTCATCGAGATGATGCGGTCGCCGGCGCCCAGATTGATGCCACGCACGCCGACCGAATTGCGGCCGGCGAAGACACGCACATCATCGACCGGGAAGCGGATGCACTGGCCGAGCGCCGTCGTCAGCAACACGTCGTCACGATCCGTGCAGGTCTCGACATTGAGGATCTCGTCGCCGTCTTCCTCGAGCTTCATCGCGATCTTGCCGTTACGGTTGACCTGAACGAAGTCGGAAAGCTTGTTGCGGCGCACCGTTCCGCGTGTCGTCGAGAACATGACGTCGAGGTTTTCCCACGTCGTCTCGTCCTCCGGCAGCGGCATGATGGTGGTGATGCGCTCGCCGGGCTCGATCGGCAGCATGTTGATCAGCGCCTTGCCCTTGGACTGCGGCGTGCCGATCGGCAGGCGCCAGACCTTCTCCTTGTAGACGATGCCACGCGAGGAGAAGAACAGCACCGGCGTGTGCGTATTGGCGACGAACAGGCGCGTTGCGAAATCCTCGTCCTTCATGGCCATGCCGGAGCGGCCCTTGCCACCGCGGCGCTGGGCACGATAGGTCGCCAGCGGCACGCGCTTGACGTAGCCGGCATGCGAGACGGTGACCACCATGTCCTCGCGGGCGATCAGGTCCTCGTCGTCCATGTCGGGACCACCCTCGGTGATCTCCGTGCGGCGCGGCGTGCCGAACTCGTCCCTGATGGCACCGAGCTCGTCCTTGACGATCGTCATGATGCGCAGGCGCGACGAAAGGATATCGAGGTAATCCTTGATCTCTTCGCCGATCTTGTTGAGCTCCTCGTCGATTTCGTCGCGGCCGAGCGCCGTCAGGCGGGCAAGACGCAGTTCGAGGATCGCGCGGGCCTGCTCCTCCGAGAGGTTGTAGGTCAGGTCCTCGTTGATGCGGTGGCGCGGGTCGTCGATGAGGCGGATCAGCGCCTCGACGTCCTTGGCCGGCCAACGGCGCTCCATCAGCTGCTCGCGCGCCGTCTGCGGATCGGGCGCGCTGCGGATGAGCGCGATGACCTCGTCGATATTGGCGACCGCGATGGCAAGGCCCACCAAGACATGGGCGCGGTCGCGCGCCTTGCGCAGCAGGTACTTCGTGCGGCGGCTGACGACTTCCTCGCGGAAGGCGACGAAGGCGCGCAGCATGTCCAGCAGCGTCATCTGCTCCGGCTTGCCGCCATTGAGCGCCACCATGTTGCAGCCGAAAGAAGTCTGCAGCGGCGTATAGCGGTAAAGCTGATTCAGGATGACGTCGGCATTGGCGTCGCGCTTCAGCTCGATGACGACGCGGTAGCCGTCGCGGTCGGACTCGTCGCGAAGATCGGAAATGCCCTCGATGCGCTTGTCGCGCACCAGTTCGGCCATCTTCTCGATCATCGTCGCCTTGTTCACCTGGAAGGGAACCTCGGTGATGATGATCTGCTCGCGGTCGCCGCGCATCGGTTCGATGGTGGCGCGGCCCCGCATGACGACGGAACCGCGGCCGGTCTCATAGGCCTGGCGGATGCCCGAACGGCCGAGGATAAGCGCGCCCGTCGGAAAATCCGGTCCCGGAATGTGCTGCATCAGCTCGATGAGATCGATCGCGGGATTGTCGATCAGCGCGATGCAGCCGTTGATGACTTCCGAAAGGTTGTGCGGCGGAATGTTCGTCGCCATGCCGACGGCAATGCCGCCCGCACCGTTGACCAGCAGGTTCGGGAACTTCGCGGGCACCACGACCGGCTCGCTCATGGTCCCGTCGTAGTTGTCCCGGAAGTTGACGGTCTCCTTGTCGAGATCGTCGAGCAGCGAATGGGCGGCCTTTTCCAGGCGGCATTCCGTGTAGCGCTGCGCTGCCGGCGGGTCGCCGTCGATGGAGCCGAAGTTCCCCTGGCCGTCGATCAGCGGCAGGCGGAGCGACCAGTCCTGCGCCATGCGCGCCAGGGCGTCATAGATCGCCGAGTCGCCGTGCGGATGGTATTTACCCATCACGTCACCGGTGACGCGGGCCGACTTCACATACTTCTTGTTCCAGTCGACGCCCATCTCGCTCATCGAGTAGAGGATGCGCCGGTGCACGGGCTTGAGACCATCGCGCACGTCCGGCAGCGCACGGGACACGATCACGCTCATGGCGTAATCGAGATAGGACCGCTGCATTTCCTCGATGATGGAAATGGGCTCAATGCCGGGAGGGTTCTTGCCGCCGGGTGTCGTTTGTTCTGTCAATTTCGGTCACGATCGTTGTTCAGAATCAGATGCAATTTTATAGCCTACCGGCGCCGGAAGCGCCAATTTTGCTAAGGGTTTTGAACAGGCTTTTCCCAGGAAATCCGCGAATTTGCGCATTTTCATGGCCACGCGGGTGCCGCTTCTCACGCGCCCTTCCCTTAGTGTGCGCCCTCGCCTTACAATGTCGCTTCAGGGCCGCGTGAAACGGCCATGCAACGGCGAGGGGAACGACCGGATGCTCACCACGGACACTGTGATCAATGCGATCACGACGCTGCTCGTCACCATCGATCCGCCCGGCCTTGCGCCGATCTTTCTCGGGCTCACCGTCGGCATGACGCGTGCGCAGCGAAAGCAGGTGGCCCTGCGCGGCTCGCTCATCGCCTTCTGCATCCTCGCCGTCTTCGTCGTTACCGGATCGAGCGTGCTGTCTCTGCTCGGTATCTCCATCGGCGCCTTCCGCATTGCCGGCGGCCTGCTCCTCTTCTGGATCGCCTTCGAGATGATCTTCGAGCGCCGCAACGAGCGGAAGGAGAAGACGAGCGAGGTGGCGATCACCCGCGACCACATCCACAACATCGCCGTCTTCCCGCTCGCCCTGCCGCTGATTGCCGGTCCGGGCGCCATCTCGGCCGCGATCCTGCTGTCCGGTTCATTTCCCTCGGCGCTGGAGCGAAGCGCGCTCATCGGCGTGCTGGCGCTCTGCATCGCCATCCTGTTCCTCGCCCTCGTCATCGCCGATCGCATCGACCGCTTCCTCGGCAACACCGGCCGCGCCATCCTCACCCGCCTGCTCGGCGTCATCCTCGCCGCGCTCGCGGTGCAGTTCGTGGTCGATGGCGTGAAATCGGTGTTTGTGCTCTGACGCCGCAGTCAGGAGCTACGCTTGGCCTGCCACTTCCTTGCCATGACGGCATAGATAAACTCGTCGCCCCAGACGCCATTGAACCTGTCGTTCTCGACAAGATGCGCCTCGCGGCGCAGGCCCAGACACTCGACGACACCGATCGAGCCCGTGTTTTGCGCGTCCAACCGGGCGAATATCCGATGGAAACCGAAGGTCGAGAAGCCGATATCGATCATCGCGGCCACCGCTTCCGTGGCATATCCGACACCGGCATAGTCCGGATTGAAGATATAGCCGACCTCTCCCTGAAGAGCCTCCCTGCTGGCGACCTTCAATAGCACCTCGCCAAGCAGCGCCTCATCGCCGCTGCGCACGACGGCGAGACGAAAGACATCGCCGTCCTGTTCAAAGGGAGCCTCCAGAACATCGGCAAATGTCCGCTCCAGCGCTTCGCCCTGCGGTGGATCTGCGTAGAGGTAGCGGTAGACTTTCGGGCGGGCGTGGTAAGCCCCGAAGGCCGGAAAATCGGTCTGGACGAACTTTCTCAGGATGAGGCGGTCCGTCCTGGTGGTCATGTGCTTTTCCTGCTGCATGGTGCCCTAGCTAGGAAGGCACAGGGCCAGCCGCAAGGCATCGGTTGCGCCCGGTCCCGGGAAATCTGCTGACAAACCATCCCCGTATGTTTTCATGCATGAAAACAGAAACCCGGCGCCAGGCCGGGTTTCTTGGTGTGGTCGAGAAGAACCGAACTTTCAGACAGGGCCCTCAGAACGGGATGTCATCATCCATGTCGCGCGAGAGCGAACCGCCACCCGAACGGCTGCTGCTGCTGCTTCCGCCACCACCGCCAGCCGCGCCACCGGAGGCCGGACGCGAACCGTAGTCGTCGTAGCCCTGGCCGCCGCCGCCGAAATTGCTGCTGCCGCCGAAGTCGCCGCCGCGGCTTGCGCCGCCGCCTTCGCCACGGCCGTCCAGCATGGTCAGCGTGGAGCCGAAGCCCTGGAGGACCACTTCCGTCGAGTAACGATCATTCCCCGTCTGGTCCTGCCACTTGCGCGTCTGCAGCGCGCCTTCGATATAGAGCTTCGCGCCCTTCTTCACATATTGCTCGACGACCTTGCACAGGCCTTCGTTGAAGACGACGACATTGTGCCATTCCGTCTTCTCGCGGCGCTCGCCGCTGTTGCGGTCACGCCAGGTCTCGGACGTGGCGATACGTAGGTTGGCGATCGGCCGACCATCCTGCGTGCGCCGGATTTCCGGGTCCGCACCGACGTTCCCGATCAAGATCACCTTGTTGACGCTTCCAGCCATACCCGTATTCCCGTTGTCGCGCCGGGCAAAGGGGCACCCGGCATGTATCACTCGATTTAAGATACCTTATCGACTGGAGCGCGCGAGCGCGCCCCACACAAGCGACAATCCACAGATTGCGCATTTTTGTTCTTTTTTTGTTCTATTAATTCCCTACACTCTTGTCAACCGAATCGGAAACGGGCACGGAATCTTCTCAAGGGCGCATGGACACACGGCTGCCAATCCCTACATAGAAGCCGACCTTTCCTGAATGCGCAACGACTTCTGACGCTGGATACCATGAGCGAACTCAAGACCATTTCCATACGCGGCGCGCGCGAGCACAATCTCAAGGGCATTGACCTCGATCTGCCGCGCAACAAGCTGATCGTCATGACCGGGCTTTCCGGATCGGGCAAGTCGTCGCTCGCGTTCGACACGATCTATGCCGAGGGCCAGCGCCGCTATGTCGAGAGCCTCTCGGCCTATGCGCGCCAGTTCCTCGAGATGATGCAGAAACCGGATGTGGACCAGATCGATGGCCTGTCTCCGGCCATCTCCATCGAGCAGAAGACGACCTCGAAGAACCCGCGCTCGACCGTCGGGACCGTCACCGAGATCTACGACTATATGCGCCTGCTCTTCGCGCGCGTCGGCGTACCGTACTCTCCGGTCACGGGCCTGCCGATCGAAAGCCAGACCGTCAGCCAGATGGTCGACCGCGTCATCGATTTCGGCGAGGGCACCCGTCTTTATATCCTGGCTCCCATCGTGCGCGGCCGCAAGGGCGAGTACAAGAAGGAACTCGCCGAGCTCATGAAGAAGGGCTTCCAGCGCGTCAAGGTGGATGGCCAGTTCTACGAGATCGCCGACGTGCCTGTTCTCGACAAGAAATACAAGCACGACATCGATGTGGTGGTGGACCGCGTCGTCGTGCGCCCGGATCTTGCCTCGCGCCTCGCCGACAGCCTCGAGACGTGCCTGAAGCTCGCCGATGGCCTCGCCATCGCAGAATTCGCCGACAAGCCGCTGCCGCCCGAGGAAACCGCCGCCGGCGGCTCGGCGAACAAGTCGCTGAACGAGACGCATGAGCGCGTGCTGTTTTCCGAAAAGTTCGCCTGCCCGGTCTCCGGCTTCACCATTCCGGAAATCGAGCCGCGGCTTTTCTCGTTCAACAACCCCTTCGGCGCCTGCCCGACCTGCGATGGCCTCGGCAGCCAGCAGAAGATCGATCCGGACCTCATCGTGCCGGAAACGGAACGCACATTGAAGGATGGCGCGATCGCGCCCTGGGCCAAATCCTCCTCGCCCTATTACAACCAGACACTGGAAGCGCTCGGCGCCGCCTATGGCTTCAAGCTGTCCAACCGCTGGTCGGAACTGTCGGAAAAGGCGCAGGATGCCATCCTGCACGGCACGGACGAGAAGATCGAGTTCAATTACAAGGACGGCGCGCGCTCCTACAAGACGGTGAAGACCTTCGAGGGCATCGTACCGAACCTCGAGCGCCGCTGGAAGGAAACGGATTCAGCCTGGTCGCGCGAGGAGATCGAGCGCTACATGTCGGCCGCGCCCTGCCCGGCCTGCAACGGTTTTCGCCTGAAACCCGAGGCGCTGGCGGTCAAGATCAACAAGCTGCATATCGGCGAGACGACCGCCATGTCGATCCGCGTGGCGCGCGACTGGTTCGAGGCGCTGCCGGAGCACCTCAACGCCAAGCAGAACGAGATCGCGGTGCGCATCCTCAAGGAGATCCGCGAGCGGCTGCGCTTCCTCAACGATGTCGGCCTGGAATATCTGTCGCTGTCGCGCAATTCCGGCACGCTGTCGGGCGGCGAAAGCCAGCGCATCCGGCTTGCCTCGCAGATCGGCTCCGGCCTGACGGGTGTGCTCTACGTGCTGGACGAGCCGTCCATCGGCCTGCACCAGCGCGACAATGCGCGCCTGCTGGATACGCTCCGGCACCTGCGCGACATCGGCAACACCGTCATCGTCGTCGAGCATGACGAGGATGCGATCCTGACGGCCGACTATGTCGTCGATATCGGTCCCGCCGCCGGCATCCATGGCGGCCAGGTCATTGCACAGGGCACGCCGGAGGAGGTCATCGCCAATCCGGCCTCGCTGACCGGCAAGTATCTTTCGGGCGAGCTGTCGGTCGCCGTTCCAAGCGAACGCCGCAAGCCGAAGAAGAAAAAGGAAATCAAGGTCGTCGGCGCCAAGGCCAACAACCTGAAGAATGTCACGGCTTCCATTCCGCTCGGCGTCTTCACGGCGGTCACGGGCGTGTCCGGCGGCGGCAAGTCGACCTTCCTGATCGAGACGCTCTACAAGTCGGCCGCCCGCCGCATCATGGGCGCACGCGAAATCCCGGCGGAACACGAGCGTATCGACGGCTTCGAATATATCGACAAGGTCATCGATATCGACCAGTCGCCGATCGGCCGCACGCCGCGCTCCAACCCGGCGACCTATACCGGCGCCTTCACGCCGATCCGTGATTGGTTTGCGGGGCTTCCGGAAGCGAAAGCGCGTGGCTATCAGCCGGGTCGTTTCTCCTTCAACGTCAAGGGCGGGCGTTGCGAGGCCTGCCAGGGCGACGGCGTCATCAAGATCGAGATGCACTTCCTGCCCGACGTCTACGTCACCTGCGACGTCTGCCACGGCAAGCGCTATAACCGCGAGACGCTCGATGTCACCTTCAAGGGCAAGTCCATCGCCGACGTGCTCGACATGACGGTGGAGGAAGGCGTCGAGTTCTTCGCCGCCGTGCCGGCCGTGCGCGACAAGCTGGTGACGCTCAACCAGGTCGGCCTCGGCTATATCAAGGTCGGCCAGCAGGCAAACACCCTGTCGGGCGGCGAGGCGCAGCGCGTCAAGCTTGCCAAGGAACTGTCCAAGCGTTCCACCGGCCGCACACTCTACATTCTCGACGAGCCGACGACGGGTCTGCATTTCCATGACGTGGCGAAACTGCTGGAAGTGCTGCACGAACTGGTCAACCAGGGCAATTCGGTCGTCGTCATCGAGCACAATCTCGAGGTCATCAAGACCGCCGACTGGATCATCGATTTCGGCCCCGAGGGCGGCGATGGCGGCGGCGAGGTGATTGCCGAAGGCACGCCGGAGGATGTGGTGAAGGTCGAGCGGTCCTATACCGGGCAGTTCCTGAAGGAGCTGCTGGAGCGACGGCCGATCAAGCGGATCGCGGCGGAATGAGGCACAAGGGAGGACGATGATGAGCGCATCCGGCACGATCAAAACCGGAATCGGCGGCTGGACCTTCGAGCCCTGGGAGGGAAGCTTCTATCCCGAAAAGCTGGTGAAGAAGCGCCAGCTGGAATTCGCCAGCCGCGAACTGACGACGATCGAGGTCAACGGCACCTATTACGGCTCGCAGAAGCCGGAGACCTTCGCGAAATGGGCGTCGGAAGTGCCTGACGGTTTCATCTTTTCCCTCAAGGCCAGCCGATTTACCACCAACCGAAAGGTTCTGGCCGATGGCGGCGAGTCCGTCCAGAAATTCCTGACGCAGGGCCTGACGGAGCTTGGTGAGCATCTCGGCCCCATCCTCTGGCAGTTCGCGCCCACCAAGGCGTTCGATCCGGAGGATTTCGAGGGTTTTCTCAAGCTCTTGCCGGAAAAGCAGGATGGCTTGACGCTGAAACATGCGCTCGAAGTGCGCAACGAAAGCTTCATGGCACCGGAATTTGCCGCGCTGGCCCGCAAATACAATGCGGCCATCGTCTATGCGCATCACGCGGAATACCCCGAGATTGCCGATGTGACGGCCGATTTCGTCTATGCCCGCCTGCAGAAGGGATCCGACGATATCGAGACCTGCTATCCGCCCAAGGCGCTGGATGAGTGGGCGGAGCGGCTCAAGGCTTGGGCGGCAGGCGGTGAGCCATCCGATCTGCCGAAGATCGATCCCGATATGAAGCCGGCGAAGAAGCCGCGCGATGTCTTCGCGTTCTTCATCACGTCGGGCAAGGTTAATGCGCCGAATGGCGCGCGCGAATTGCAGAAACGCACGCAGCCGCGCGCGTAATCAGTCGCGCCTTCACGATGGGCGATATTCAGCCTTGCCCATCGATGTCGCCCGGACAAACCTCACTTCAGCTGGTCGAAGCCGGTCAGGGCGTCGATCAGCGTTTCGGCCGTCAGGCCTTCGCCGGCCAAGTGGCCCGCCTGTCCATGGCGCCAGACTGCGCTCGCCGCCGCCTCGAAAGCCGGCATGCCCTGTGCGAGATGCGCGCCGACCAGACCGGCCAGCACGTCGCCGGACCCGGCGGTCGCAAGCCATGGCGGCGCATTGTCATTGACGAGCGCGCGCCCATCCGGTGCTGCGATGACGGTGTCCGCGCCCTTGAGGACGACCACGCCGTTGCTGCGCGCCGCGGCCTTTTGCGCCCGCTCGATCTTCGAAAGCGTGCTGTCCTTGGCAATATCGGGAAACAGCCGGGCGAATTCGCCGTCATGCGGCGTCACGACCAGGCGCGGCACGGGGCCTTCGAAAAGATCGAAAAGCGCCTGCGGGTCATCGCGGAAAGCGGTTATGCCGTCCGCATCGAGAACCAGCCGCCGTTCGCCCGAGGCGATCAGGCCGGCATAGCGCCGTGCCCGTTCGGCGTCGCCGAAGCCGGGGCCAAGCACGAAGGTCTTGAGCCGGGCATCCTCCAGCAAGGCGGCGAGATCGGCTTCAGCGTCGATCGGCTTCAGCATGACCGCCGTCAGGTGGGCAGCATTGGCGGGCAATGCCGCGGCCGGAGACAGCAGCGTGACAAGCCCCGCGCCGGCGCGAAGGCCTGCCATCGCCGAAAGCCTTGCTGCGCCCGTCGCGGTGGCGGGTCCGGAGAAGACGGCGAGATGACCCCGCACATATTTATGCCCCGCCCCCGTTTCTATCGGCAGGACATCCCGCCAGGCGGCCGGCGCATTCACGCCGATCTCTCCTCCATGGGCGCGCAGGATGCGCCCGGGTATGCCGATGTCGAAGATTTCCAATGCGCCGGCCATCATCCGGCCCGGCAGGAGAAGATGCCCGGGCTTGCGGCACATGAAGGTGACGCTCGCGGCGGCCTGGAAGGCGGCGCCGCGGACTGCGCCGGTTCTGCCGTCGATACCCGAGGGAAGATCCACTGCGAGCACCGGAATGGCGCTCTCATCAATGCCCTCGATAATCGCGACCACATCCGCTGCGAGGTCCCTCGCGAGCCCCGCGCCAAACAGGGCATCCACCACGACGTCGCCGGTCCGGGGATGATAATCCGCAAGCGGCGCGACTAAGCCTGTGAACTGTGCGAAGGCGGTGGCCGCATCGCCGCGCAGCGCTGCCGGGTCGCCCAGTGCGTGAACCGCGATCTCCGCGCCGGCCGCCTGCAGCGCCCGCGCCGCCACATAGCCGTCTCCGCCGTTGTTGCCGGGACCGCAGAGGATGACGAAGCGAAGGGCACCGGGAAAGCGGCGCAGCGCGCAGGCGGCCACCGCCTGCCCTGCCCGCTCCATCAGGCCATAGCTGGAGAGACTTGATGCAGCGGCGGCGCGGTCGACCTGCCCCATCTCTTCGGGCGTGAGCAGCAATGTGTCTTTAAGGCTGTGCATGGCACACCATGCCCGGAAAATCCTCAGCTCGGCAAGAGCGGTACCCCGCCCTCCCAATCAGTCTATTACTTATGCAAATGCCCATATTGAATGCTCAAATTTGCGGCTTTTGAAGCCGTGGCCGCAGGCTTATCCGCGCCGCACGGCAACCGGCCCCGAAAAGTGATAAATTTTAGGCAGATTTCGCTGGCCCTTTCGGCTGCAAATCCGCATCATCGGCGACGTGGCGACGAGCGGTTTCATCTTGAAACGGGATTTTTCGGTTTCGACACCCATCCTGCCTCAAGTTGGCATGCTACATGCATCGGATGTTTGCAGCGGGCGCAAAACGCGCGCAAACGGGAGAAGCGGAGAGACATTTTCTCATGAAAAAGATCGAAGCGATCATCAAGCCCTTCAAGCTCGATGAGGTGAAGGAAGCCCTTCAGGAAGTTGGCCTGCAGGGTATCACCGTCACCGAAGCGAAGGGCTTTGGACGCCAGAAGGGGCACACGGAGCTTTACCGCGGTGCCGAATATGTTGTCGACTTTCTGCCCAAGGTGAAGGTCGAGGTCGTTCTGGCCGACGAAAATGCGGAGGCCGTCATCGAGGCCATCCGCAACGCCGCCCAGACCGGCCGCATCGGCGACGGCAAGATCTTCGTCTCCAATGTCGAAGAAGTCATCCGCATCCGCACCGGCGAGACCGGTGTCGACGCCATCTAATCCCGCCTGGCCGTCCGGCCCGGGCTTTCATAACCTCGTCATCTCACACAGGGACTACACACATGACGACTGCCAATGATATCCTCAAGCAAATCAAGGAAAACGACGTCAAGTTCGTCGACCTGCGCTTCACCGACCCGCGCGGCAAGCTGCACCACGTCACGATGGACGTCGATTGCGTCGATGAAGACATGTTCGCCGACGGCGTCATGTTCGACGGCTCCTCGATCGGCGGCTGGAAGGCCATCAACGAGTCCGACATGGTGCTGATGCCCGATACCGCAACGGTTCACATCGACCCGTTCTTCGCGCAGTCCACCCTCGTCGTCATGTGCGACATCCTCGATCCGGTCTCGGGCGAATCCTACAACCGCGACCCGCGCGGCACGGCCAAGAAGGCTGAAGCCTACCTCAAGGCATCGGGCATCGGCGACACCATCTATGCCGGTCCGGAACCCGAATTCTTCGTCTTCGACGACGTCAAGTACAAGGCCGACCCGTACAACACCGGCTTCAAGCTGGATTCGTCGGAGCTCCCCTCCAACGACGACACCGATTACGAGACCGGCAACCTCGGCCATCGCCCCCGCGTCAAGGGCGGCTACTTCCCGGTCCCGCCGGTCGACAGCTGCCAGGACATGCGTTCGGAAATGCTGACCGTGCTCAAGGAAATGGGCGTCACGGTTGAAAAGCAGCACCACGAAGTGGCGGCCGCCCAGCACGAGCTCGGCGTCAAGTTCGACACGCTTGTCCGCAGCGCTGACAAGGTGCAGATCTACAAGTACGTCGTGCACCAGGTCGCCAATGCCTATGGCAAGACGGCCACCTTCATGCCGAAGCCGATCTTCGGCGACAACGGTTCGGGCATGCACGTCCACCTGTCGATCTGGAAGGATGCCAAGCCGCAGTTCGCCGGCGACGAATATGCCGGCCTGTCGGAAACCTGCCTCTACTTCATCGGCGGCATCATCAAGCATGCCAAGGCGATCAACGCCTTCACCAACCCGACGACGAACTCCTACAAGCGTCTCGTCCCGGGTTATGAAGCACCGGTTCTGCTCGCCTACTCGGCCCGCAACCGTTCGGCATCGTGCCGCATTCCGTTCGGCACGGGTCCGAAGTCCAAGCGCGTCGAAATCCGCTTCCCCGACCCGCTCGGCAACCCCTACCTCGGCTTCGCCTCCATGCTGATGGCTGGTCTCGACGGCATCAAGAACAAGATCCATCCCGGCAAGGCGATGGACAAGGACCTCTACGACCTGCCGCCGAAGGAACTGAAGAAGATCCCGACGGTCTGCGGCTCGCTGCGCGAAGCTCTGGAAAGCCTCGACAAGGACCGCAAGTTCCTCACGGCCGGCGGGGTCTTCGACGACGACCAGATCGACGCCTATATCGAACTGAAGATGGCCGAAGTCATGCGCTTCGAAATGACGCCGCACCCGGTCGAATTCGACATGTACTACTCCGCCTGATCGGCGCTTTTCCTCCCGCCTTCGGGCGGGAGGCCTCCCGAGACGAAAAACCCGGCCAGTGGCCGGGTTTTTTGTTGGTCTGCGATGCGGTCAGGGCTTCAGACGCTGCTTGAGGAGGTTGAGATATTCCTCGTTCGAATCGTCCGTGGCGCCCGTTGCCGCGCCGGCTTGCGGCTTGCAGGCCGGCTTGTAGTCCAGCGCCATGCCGGCCTTGACGCAGACCCCGACCTGCCAGCCCGGCGGCAATGCGGTCAGGTCGACGGTCTTCCATTTCGGATGTCCGGTCGCCTTCAGCGTGTCGAGGCCGCCGATGATCAGGCTGGAGAAGTCGGCGACGGTCTTGCAGCTGTCGCGATGATAGGCGTTGCGCTTGACGTCGTAGTCATAGGTCATCATCACGGCCTTTACCGCGACGAGATCGACAGGCTCGTCCTGGAACGAATAGGTGCCGGCCTCTATGCGCGAGGGCGTATAGGTGGCGAGCAGCGGCGCTTCGGTGATCGGCAGGAGGTGGAACTTCGCCTTGTCGATCGTGTTGCCGGAAAACAGCGACGCGGGCGCGCCCGCGACATAGAAGAACGCGTCGATCTCGCCGGAAAGCAGCTTCGGCAGCGCCTCGTCGGGGTTGATGTCGACCCGCTCACCCGCCTTCACCTGGAGGATGTCCATCACCAGCGTCGCGGTCAGGAAGGTCCCGGAATCCTTCTTGCCGACGGCGACCTTCTTGCCGGCGAGGTCCTTTACGCCGGCAATCTCCTTGCGTGCCAGCACGTGGATTTCCTCGTTGTAGAGCGGGAACATGATGCGCACGCCCTTCACCGCCTTCTGCACCTCGGGATCGTTCGCCTCGAAGGTCTTCAGATATTCGAGCACGTCGCTCTGGACGATGCCGAACTGCGTGTTGCGGCGGTTGCGCACGCCGACGAAGTTCTCAAGCGACCCGGCGCTTTCGACGACGTTCAGCGTCAGGCCGCACTCGGCGCCGAGCGCGGCGATGTCGCGGCCGATCTTGATATAGGTGCCCTGCGGGCCGCCGGTCATGATGCTGCGCTCGAACGCCTGTGCCGATGCCGTTCCCATCGACAGTGCAAGGCCGAGCGCGGCGGCCAGAACTGATCGCTTCATGCAAATCTCCTTCCGTGGGCGGGGATTGTCCCCGCAGGTCAGGGCCGTCTGTTTGAAGGCTGAAACCGCCCATCGACGTTTCTTCGCGACCTGGCAGAACAGTACCGTGCCCGGCCTTCGCCGCAAAGGCCTAGCAGTCGCTGTCGAGGTCGCGCATCAGGCCGCGAAGCGCCAGGATGGGCACGCGGTTCAGCACGCTGCCGAGCGCATTGGTCACGCATTCTCCGGAAACGAGGGTCTGTTCCAGCTGCGTGCGTTGCGCGCCCGTCAGCCGGTCGAGCCCCGGCGTTCTCTCGATGACCTGCGCCACCAGTGCAGCGTTGCGGGGGTTGCGACGGTCGGCAGGCTTGGCGTTGTCGCGCGCGCCGTTGTCACCCGCCTGTTGCGGGCTCTTCGGCTGGGCGGCCGTCTCCAGCGCGGCAATCCTCTCCGCAAGGGCGGCATTGCGCGCCGTCAGTGTCGCGATCTCCTGGTTCTTGCGGGCGATTTCGGCCACCAGGTCGGGCAGTTCGCGGGTGCGGAGCCTTTTGGCGGCCTGCTCGGCCTGTGCGAGTTCCCGGCGCAACGTCTCCGCCTCGGCCTCGAGGCGTTCGGTCTCGGCATTCCGGTTGGCCGCCTGCGTGCTGCGTGCCTCCTCGATCGCTTTTTCGAGCTGCGTAATTTGCCCGGCCCGTTCGTCAAGCTCACGGGCACGCTCGGTTGCAGCCGCCTCCGCGTCCTTCCGCAGCCGTTCCGCCTGGGCGAGTTTTTGCCCCGCAAGCTCCAGTTCGCGCTGAAGTCCTGGAACGATCTCCTGTGCCACGCGCACGTTTTCTGCGCTTTCCGCCGAGTCGGATCGGCTGGCATCGGCGCGCAACGCATCGAGCTGGCGCTTCAGGGCATCGTTTTCATCGGTCAGGTCTGCAATACGCCGGTCGCGATCTTCGAGGGCGCTTTCGGAGGGGGCGCCTGACATCGCGCGGAAGGCGCCGTAACCGGCAGCGCCGCCCAGCGCCAGGCAGACGATCGACGCGAACAGAATGCCGCCGATCCCGCTACCGCCTCCGGTTGCCCCGCCGCTGCCTCTGCCCCACTGATTGTTCATGCATTACGACCCGCTTGACGCTGTCTTTTGGAGGTACGCCGAAACCGGAGCAGGTGCAAGCGCCGCCGCCCTGTTCGGAACGCGTATCGCACGCGACCGGAACTATTGATGTTTCAGCGCAATTACCCAAATATAAGGAGAAAGGTAGGTACGCCATGAAGATGCGTCATGCAAAATTTGCCATCGGCGATGTGGTCCGCCACCGGGTTTTCCCGTTCCGTGGCGTGGTCTTCGACGTCGACCCCGAATTCGCCAACACCGAAGAGTGGTGGAACGCCATTCCGGCGGAAATCCGCCCGTCGAAGGACCAGCCCTTCTACCATCTCTTCGCGGAAAACGACGAGTCGGAATATGTTGCCTATGTCTCCGAGCAGAATCTGGTCGCCGACGATAGCGGCAAGCCCGTTCGTCATCCGCAGGTCCGCGCGCTGATGGACGTCGACGAAGGCCACTACAGGTGGAAGGAACAAAGCGGTATCTTCCATTAAACGCTCCGGCAGACTACGAGGCCGACCGTGACGACCCGAAGGCGCGTCACCGTCGCTTCAAACGAAAAAGGCGCTCCAACGGAGCGCCTTTCTGTTTTTGGGATGATTGATCCGATCACTTCGGCAGCTGGTCGTCCACGCCGGCGATGTAGAAGTTCATGCCGAGAAGCGTGCCATCGTCGGCAACGGCGCCGTCAGCCAGCCAGTCCGAGCCGTCCTGCTTCTTGATCGGGCCGGTGAAGGGGTGCAGTTCGCCGGAGCGGATCTTCGCTTCGGTCTCTTCTGCAAGCTTCTTCACGTCGTCAGGCATGTTCGTGTAGGGCGCCATGGTCAGGATGCCGTCCTTCAGGCCGTCCCACATCTGTTCGGACTTCCAGGTGCCGTCGAGAACGGCCTGGGTGCGCTTGATGTAATAGGCGCCCCAGGTGTCAACGATCGCGGTCAGCTGCGTTTCCGGGCCGGCCTTGATCATGTCGGATGCCTGGCCGAAAGCCTTGATGCCACGTTCCGCGGCAACCTGCATCGGCGCGGTTGTGTCGGTATGCTGCGTCAGGATATCGACGCCCTGGTCGACGAGCGCCTTGGCGGCATCGGCTTCCTTGCCCGGGTCGAACCAGGTGTTGGCCCAGATGACCTTCACCTTGAAGTCCGGGTTCACGGACTGGGCGCCGTGGACGAACGAGTTGATGCCCATCACGACTTCCGGGATCGGGAAGGACGCGATGTAGCCGGCGAGGCCCTTCTGCGACAGCTTGGCGGCAATCACGCCCTGGATGTAGCGGCCTTCATAGAAGCGCGCATTGTAGGTCGCGACGTTGGCGGCCGACTTGAAGCCGGTTGCATGCTCGAACTTCACGTCCGGGAATTTTTCCGCGACCTTGATGGTCGCGTCCATGAAGCCGAACGACGTGGTGAACACCAGTGCGCAGCCGGAGCGGGCCATGCGCTCGATCGCGCGCTCGGCATCCGGGCCTTCCGGCACGTTTTCGAGGAAAGGCGTCTCGATCTTGTCGCCGAAGTGATCCTGCAGCGCCTGGCGGCCGATGTCGTGCGCCTGCGTCCAGCCGCCGTCGGTCTTGGAGCCGACATAGATGAAGCAGATCTTCGTCTTTTCCTGAGCGCTGGCAGCGGCGGCAAAGCCGAGAACGGCGGCCGATGTCGTGAGAGCGAGAATGATTTTCTTCATTTTATCCTCTGTAGGTGGGTTGGATTGGTTGTGTCCCGTCTTCTTGTTCTTCATCACCGATCAGGCACGAATGGCTTGCCGAGGCAAGCGGGCGTGTTGATCAGCGTCATGCGCCGATTATGCGATATCAGGATTAGTACGATAACAGTGGCGGCATAGGGAAGAGCCGACAGGAATTGCGAGGGAATGCCGAGACCGAGCGCCTGGGCGTGCAGCTGGCTGATGGAGACGGCGCCGAAGAGATAGCCGCCCGCCAGCAGCCGCCATGGCCTCCACGAGGCGAAGACGACGAGCGCCAGCGCGATCCAGCCGCGCCCGGCCGACATGTTCTCCACCCATTGCGGCGTATAGACGAGCGACAGCTGCGCGCCGGCGAGACCCGCGCAGGCGCCGCCGAACATCACGGCGAGGTAACGCGTGCGGATGACATGGATGCCGAGCGCATGCGCCGAGGCATGGTTGTCGCCGATCGCGCGGATCTTCAGCCCCGCCCGGCTGCGGAACAGGAACCAGTTCACGCCGAAGACCAGCGCAATCGACAGGTAGAAGATGAGGTCCTGCTTGAACAGAATGGGCCCGATGAACGGAATATCGGAGAGCAGCGGAATGACGATGGGCTGAAGCTTGACGCCGGACATGCCGACATAGGGCTCGCCGATCTGCCCGGATACGCCAAGGCCGAGAATGGTCAGTGCAAGGCCGGTCGCCACCTGGTTGGCGACGAGCGTCAGTGTCAGGAAGCCGAAGAGCAGCGAAAACAGCGCGCCGCAGGCAATGCCCGCGAGAATGCCGATATAGGGCGAACCGGTGGCCTGCGTGGCAGCGAAGGCGAGCACCGCGCCCATCACCATCATGCCCTCCACGCCGAGATTGAGCACGCCCGCCCGCTCGGAGACGAGCTCACCGAGCGAGGCGAGCACCAGCGGCGTGGCGGCGGTGACGACCGTCAGAAGGATGGCTTCGATGATACCCATCAGTTCGCTCCCCCCTCGCTCGTCTGGCCGAACCGGGAAAACACGAGCCGGATCCGGTACTGGATCAGCGTGTCGCAGGAGAGCACGAAGAACAGCAGCAGGCCCTGGAAGACGCGTGTCACCTTGTCGGAGACGCCGAGCGTCAGCTGCACGGCTTCGCCCCCGACATAGGTGAGCGCCAGGAACAGGCCGGCGGCGATGATGCCGAGCGGATTGAGGCGGCCGAGGAAGGCAACAATGATGGCGGTGAAGCCGTAGCCGGGCGAAATGATGGGCTGCAACTTGCCGATGACACCGCTGACTTCGGAAATGCCGGCAAGTCCGGCGAAAGCGCCGGAAAGCAGCATGGAGAACCAGATCATGCGCTTGGAGGAAAAGCCCGCGAAGCGCCCTGCGCGTTCGGACTGGCCGAGCACGGTGATCTCGAAGCCTTTCAGCGTATAGCGCATCATGATCCACAGGCCGACCGCGGCGACGATGGCGAAGACGAAGCCGAGATTGGCGCGCCCGGATGATACAAGCTCTGGCAGGATCGCCTCCGGCGCGAAATCGCGGGTAACAGGAAAATTGTAGGCATCCGGGCTGCGCCAGGGGCCGCGCACCAGCCAGTCGAGGAAGAGTTGCGCGATATAGACCAGCATCAGGCTTGTCAGGATTTCATTGGTGTTCATCTGCGCCTTGAGGAAGGCGGGTATGGCGGCATAGAGCGCACCGCCGATCATGCCGAAAATCAGCATCAGCGGCAGCACCAGCGACGAATGCCACTCGTGGAAGACGACCGGCACGATGGCCCCCGCAATCGCGCCGGCGATGAACTGCCCCTCGGCGCCGATGTTCCAGTTATTGGAGCGATAGCACACGGACAGGCCCGCGCCGATCAGGATCAGCGGCGCGGCCTTGATGGCGATCTCGTGCAGCGACCAGATGTCGAGCAGCGGCTCGATGAAGAAGCTGTAGAGCGCCGAAACCGGGTCCTTGCCCAGCAGCGCGAACATGATGCCGCCCGCAAACACCGTCAGCGCCAGCGCCAGAAACGGGGAGAGGACGGAAAACAGGAGGGACGGGTTGGCGCGTCGTTCCAGTTCAATGCGCATGGGCCACCTCTTCGCCTTCCGTCTTGCCGTACATTCCACCCATCAGGAGGCCGATCTTTTCGCGCGTCAGCGTGTGCGCGGGATAGGCATCCGACAGGCGGCCCTCGCTGATGACGGCGATCTCGGTCGCCACCTCGAAGATCTCGTCCAGGTCCTGGCTGATGACGAGCACGGCCGAGCCGGATTTGGCGAGATCGACGAGCGCCTGACGGATGCGGCTTGCCGCCCCCGCATCGACGCCCCAGGTCGGCTGGTTGACGATCAGCACGGAGGGCTGACGGTCGAGTTCGCGCCCCACAATGTATTTCTGGAGATTTCCGCCCGACAGCGAGCCCGCGGCCGGGTCGTCGCCGCTCTTGCGTACGTCCATCGTCTCGGAAATGCGGCGCGATGCCAGGCGCACGACCGCGTGCTTGATGATGCCGAGCACGCCGCCGCCGAGGAAGGTCCGCCGGTCGGACTGGTTGCGTGCCAGGACGAGGTTGTCTGACAGCGGCAGCGAGGGCACGGCGGCGTGGCCGTGGCGCTCCTCCGGCACGAAACCAGCGCCCATCAGGCGGCGCGCCGTGATACCGAGATTGCCGGCCGGCTTGTTGCGGATGAACACGGCGGAGGCGTCCGCGGCGGGATATTCGCCCGAAAGCGCGTCGAAAAGCTCGCCCTGCCCGTTGCCGGCGACGCCGGCGATCGCCAGCACCTCGCCGCCCCGCACCTTGAGGCAGACATTCTTGAGGGCGACGGCGAAGGGCGTGCGCGACGGCACGCTCAGGTGGCGCGCCTCCAGCAGCACGTCGCCCTTGGTGTTGGTGCCGGCGGTGCTCACGGACGCGACATCGCTGCCGACCATCATGCGCGCGAGCGAGGCGGGCGTTTCCTTGCGGGGATCGCAGGCGCCCGTCACCTTGCCGTGGCGCAAAACGGTCGCGCGGTCGCAGATGCGCTGCACTTCTTCGAGCCGGTGGCTGATGTAGAGAACGGAACGCCCTTCGGCCTTCAGCTTGTCCAGCGTCTCGAACAGCCTGTCGGCCTCCTGCGGCGTCAGGACGGAGGTCGGCTCATCAAGGATGATCAGTTCAGGGTTCTGCAACAGGGCGCGAACGATCTCGATGCGCTGGCGCTCGCCGACCGAGAGATCCGCGACATGCGCCTTCGGATCGAGGGGCAGGCCGTAGAGATGCGAGAGGCGCGACGCTTCCTCGGCGACCTTCGACAGCGATATGCCGGGGCTCAGCGAAAGTGCGATGTTTTCGGCGACCGTCAGCGCCTCGAACAGCGAAAAATGCTGGAACACCATGCCGATGCCGAGGCGGCGGGCGGCGCCGGGGCTCGGGATGCGCACGGCTTCGCCCTTCCAGACGATCTCGCCGCTGGTCGGCGCCAGAACGCCGAAAAGCATCTTCACGAGCGTTGATTTTCCCGCGCCGTTCTCGCCCAGCAGGGCATGGATTTCACCGGGCTGGATTTCGAGGTCGATGCCGTTGCAGGCGGCAAACGAACCGAACAGTTTTGTCAGGCTGCGAACGGCCAATAAAGGTCCGCCCGCGGATGCTCCAACGGCTGGCACTTTGCCCCTCTTTCCTGCGATCCCAGCCTTCTTGCCCCGTCGGGGCGGTCAGGGAATGAGCAGTGTCGTTCCACTCGTTTTTCTTGTTTCCAGATCCGTGTGCGCGCGCCCCGCGTCCGACAGCGGATAAGTCTGATTAATATTGATACGCACTTTGTTGCTTTGCACAATATCAAACAGCGAGTTTGCACATGCATCGAGTGCCTCGCGCGTGGCGATATAGGCAAACAATGTCGGGCGCGTCGCGAAGAGCGAGCCCTTCTGGGCGAGCAGCCCCATGTTGAAGGCTTCGACCGGACCGGAGGAATTACCGAAACTCACGAACAGGCCGCGCGGCTTGAGGCAATCCAGTGACTTCGGAAAGGTGTCCTTGCCGACGGAATCGTAGACCACGTCGACCCCCTTGCCGTCCGTGAGCTCCCGAACGCGCGCTGCGAAATCCTCCTTGCCGTAATCGATAACATGGTCGTAGCCATGGGCAAGCGCGAGATCGATCTTGGCCTGCGACCCTGCCGTGCCGATCACGGTGGCGCCCAGCGCCTTGGCCCACTGCCCGGCGATGAGGCCAACGCCGCCTGCTGCGGCGTGGAAGAGGATCACGCTGCCGGGCTTCACCTGGTAGGTCTGAAGCAGCAGATACTGCGCCGTCATGCCCTTCAGCATCATGGCGGCTGCCGTTTCGAGCGAGATGCCGTTGGGCACCCGCACCAGATGCCGCGTCGCGACATTGCGCTCCGCGGTATAGGCGCCATCGGCCGAGGCATAGGCGACGCGGTCGCCGACGGCGAACTCGGTCACGCCCTCGCCCAGTGCCGTGACGATGCCTGCGCCTTCCTTGCCGGGAATGAACGGCAGGTCCGTCTTGTAGAGGCCCGTGCGGAAATAGATGTCGATGAAATTGAGGCCCACGGCCGCCTGCCGGATCTGCACCTCGCCCGGGCCGGGCGCCGCAAGCGCAACGTCCTCAAGCTTCAGCACCTCGGGTCCGCCGAGGCTGCGAATGACGATCGCCTTGGTCATGGTATGCTTCCTTTATTCTAGCGACGGCCGAGGCTGGGGAACACCTGCATCACGGCGCCGATGACATAGAGATAGAGACCCGTCGCGACCACGCCCCAGACCACCCAGGTGGGCGATGCGAAATGGAGAAGCAGCGCATAACCGCTCAGCAGCGCCCAGAGGAAGAAGACGGCGAGATTGACGTTGCGCAGCCGCTCCACGCGCACCGGGTGCAGGAAGTTGATCGGCATGAAGGTGAGGAAGACCGACACGAAAACGATGATCGACGCGGTCAGTTCGCTCGCCTGTATGACGAAAAGCGTGAACACCACCATGTTCCAGACCACGGGGAAGCCCGAGAAGAAATATTCGTCGGTCTTCATGCCCATGTCGGCATAGTAGATGGCGCTGGACACCACGATGGCGCCGGCTGCCACGAAGGACCACGGCTCGCCGATCATGCCGCTCTGGTAGAGCGCGAAGGCCGGCAGCAGCACATAGGTCACGTAGTCGATGACATTGTCGAGCGTGTCGCCGGACCAGTTCGGCAGCACTTCCTTCACGCGCACCTTGCGCGCTATCGGCCCGTCGATACCGTCGACGAGCAGCGCGAGCCCCAGCCACCAGAACATGTCGACGAAACGATGTTCCGCTGCGGCAACGACACCGAGAAAAGCCAGGAAGGAACCGGATGCCGTCAGGATGTGAACGGAAAAGGCGCGGATTTCCGCGTAGGGCACGCGCTTGTAGTTGAAAAATTTCATTGCCGGTCGCAGTCCATCCTGGGGCTTTGTCACGCGTTCGTCCGTGCCGAACGCGCCCTCCTGTGCGGTCACGTCAGGTAATATGCATTGATTGCCCGCCATCGCCAGTGAAAATCCCCGCATTTGCGAGCCGTTTGCCGCCTGCGCGGATTCATCCCATGGAAATTGCCTCTTTGCCGGCCTAGTCTTGAGGGATAGAAGCCCAGCAAAATCTGTGGGTAATCGCGTCGCGCTGCGGAGGCCGGTCATGAGACAATTCGATATCGCCATCGTCGGGGCCGGCCTTGCCGGCAATCTCGCCGCTTTGGCGCTCGCCGACTCGGGGCCCAGCGTCGCGCTCATCGCCCCGCCCGCCCGCAAGCCGGACGGCCGCACGACGGCCCTCATGGACCAGTCCATCGCTTTCCTGAGGACGCTCGGCCTCTGGGAGGACATCGCCCCGCATGCCGCGGCGCTGGAAACCATGCAGATCCTCGACGGGACGACGCGCCTGCTGCGCGCGCCACCGGTTGCCTTCCGCGCCGGCGAGGTCGGCCTGCCCGCCTTCGGCTACAACATCCCGAACGCGCCGTTCCTCGCGGCGCTGGATCGCAGGATTTCCGAAAATGCCGGCATCGTGCGCATCGAAAACGGCGTAACGGCCGCCAACACGTTCGAAACCGGCATCGAACTGGTGCTGGATGACGGCGAGCGCGTCATGGCCGGACTGGTCGTCGGCGCGGACGGTCGGCAATCGCTGATCCGCCAGAGCGCCGGCATCGGCGTGCGCGCCTGGTCCTATCCGCAATCGGCGCTTGTGCTCAACTTCGCCCATGACCGTCCGCACGGCCATGTTTCGACGGAGTTCCACACGGAGAGCGGCCCTTTCACCCAGGTTCCCCTGCCCGGTAATCGCTCCAGCCTCGTCTGGGTGCTGCCGCCGAAGGAAGCGGCAAGGCTCGCCGCGCTCCCCGTCGCTGAACTGAGCGTCGCCGTCGAGCAGCGCATGCAGTCCATGCTCGGCAAGGTGTCGGTCGAAGCCAGCGCCCAGAGCTTTCCGCTGTCCGGCATGACCGCCGACCGCTTCGGCAAGGATCGCGTGGTGCTGATCGGCGAGGCCGCCCATGCCTTCCCCCCGATCGGCGCGCAGGGCCTCAATCTCAGCCTGCGCGACATCATGGCCCTCAAGGACCTGCTGAAGACGCCAGCGGCGGCGGGCGATGCCGCGATCGGCGCGCGCTTCGACCGCAAGCGCCAGGCGGATGTCCGTTCTCGCACGCTCAGCGTCGATCTTCTCAACCGTTCGCTGCTGTCGGATTTCTTGCCCGTGCAGTTCCTGCGCTCGGCCGGCCTTCACCTGCTCTCCACCATCGGCCCGCTTCGCAGCGTCGTCATGCGCGAGGGTATCGAGCCGCTCGGCTCGCTCAAGGCCTTTCGCGACAGCTTACGGGAACGGGTCGGCCGGAAGCAGGCCTGACTTGACGAGGTAGAGAAGCGCCGTCACGGTGGCGACGGACAGCACCGTCGTCACGAGGATGGTCGCGGATGCCCGCTCCTGCCAAACCCCGTATTGCTGGCCGATGACGAAAACGTTCGTCGCGGTGGGAAGTGCGGCGAGCAGGACCGCGGTATAGACCCAGACCGGATCGAAACTGCCGGCAAGCCCCAGCATGAGATACATCGTCACCGGCAACAGGACGAGCTTCGCCGGCACGATATAGCCGATCTCGACCGGCACCCGCTTCAACGGCCGCAGCGCCAACGTCACTCCCATGGCGAAAAGCGCGCAGGGCGCGGCCGCCTGTGCGAGATAATCGATCAGCCGCTGCAACGGTGCCGGCGCTTCGAACCCGGTGAAGGCGGCAAGGAAGCCGGCGGCCGTGGCGATGATGAAGGGATGCGTGACGATCCGGCGCGCAACGCCTGCGGCAAGCCGGTGCAACGGCTGCTTCTCACCACCGCCCAGCGCCATCAGGGCCGGCGCAATCGAGAAATGCAGCATGTTCTCGAAACAGAAGATGAGCGCGACGGGAACGGCCGCCGGCTCCCCGAAGGCGAGCAATGCAAGCCCCGGTCCCATATAACCGATATTGCCGTACGCGGCGGCAAGCCCCTGGATCGTCGCCTCGCGTGTCGTCGCGCGGCGCAAAAGCAGGCCGGCGGCAAAGATGAGCGTGAAAACCAGATAGGTGGCGCTGACATTGGCCAGGATGAAATCGATCCGCGTCAGCTGTTCGATCGGCGTCTTCGCCACGAGCTTGAAGAACAGCGCCGGCAGCGCGATGTAGATGATGAAGGTGTTGAGCCAGCCCAGAGCCTCGATCGGCTGGCGCGTGATCCTTGCGACGACATAGCCCAGGAAAATCATGCCGAAGAACGGCAGAACCAGTCCGATAATGTCCGCCATGGCCTGTCGCCCGATCCCGCATCCTGAGGCTGATGCCCCGCACTAGCCGATTTGCGAGAGAATGGGAAACGTTTGCTGGAACCAGATGGCGACGGCGCTGATATAACCGAAGATGAAGGCCAGCCCGGTAAGAATGAGCAGGATGCCCATGACCTTCTCCACCGTGCCGAGGTGACGGCGGAACCGGACGAGAAAACGCATGAAGGCGCCGGAGAAGCCGGCCGCGATCCAGAACGGAACGGCAAGCCCCAGCGAATAGACGGCAAGCAGCGCCGCGCCGTCACCGACCGTCTCGCGTGCGGCCGCCACGCCGAGAATGGCGCCCAGCACCGGCCCGATGCAGGGCGTCCAGCCGAAGGCGAAGGCAAGGCCCATGAGATAGGCGCCCGATGCCGTCGCAGGCTTGCCGCCGCCCTGGAAGCGCGCCTCGCGGGCAAAGAGCCCGATGCGCAGCACGCCGAGGAAATGCAGGCCCATCAGGATGATGATGACGCCGCCGACCTGGGCGAGGATGTCGAGATGCCGGCGCAGCACCATGCCGATCGTCGAGGCGCCAGCCCCGAGCGCCACGAATACGGTGGCGAAGCCGAGCGTGAAGAAGAAGGCGGCAAGCAGCACCGCACCGCGCGTGTCACGCCGGACGGCGACCGCATCTGCACCCTTGAACTGCTCGACGGAAATGCCGGCCATGTAGCAGAGATAGGGCGGCACCAGCGGCAGCACGCAGGGCGAGAGGAACGACAGCGCTCCGGCAAGCAGTGCGCTCAGAAGGGAAATATCGGCAATCGACACGGGCTACTCCGCAAGGCCGGGGCAAGACGGCCAAGCCGCGCAGCACCCTATGAGCCTCCAAACATGCCTCCTGATAGCCGCCGCACCACCGCCCTGCCAATCACCTTTTGGAGAACGCGGCGAAATGTCTTGGGGCGCAGCCGGACCGGCTGGGAAACCTGGTGCGGGCGGCGGGGATCGAACCCGCACAGCCAAGGCCGAGGGATTTTAAGTCCCTTGCGTCTACCAGTTTCGCCACGCCCGCATTGCGCTTCCAATACCATGCCGAGGCGACATTGGAAGCTCCGGTCAGCGCGAATATTCGCAAATTTCGTTTCCGCCCGCCTTTCGGCAGGCATCGTCGTCTTCGGTTTCATAAAACAAAAAGGGCGCGGCCCCTGACGCTGGCCGCACCCTCTTGTTCAGCGATGTTTCAGGAGAACATCAGGCCGAAAGCTTGGCCGCGAGCTTCGCGACATGGGCGCCCTGGAAGCGGGCGGCATCCAGCTCCACCTGCGAAGGCTGGCGCGAGCCGTCGCCGTCGGTGATGGTGGAGGCACCGTAGGGCGAGCCGCCCTTGACTTCATCGACGCCCATCTGGCCCTGGAAGGCATAGGGAAGGCCGGCAACGACGAGGCCGTGGTGAAGGAGGGTCGGGATGAAGCCGAGGATCGTCGATTCCTGGCCGCCATGCTGCGTGGCGGACGACGTGAAGACGGATCCGACCTTGCCGACCAGCTTGCCGGCTGCCCACAGGCCGCCCGTCTGGTCCCAGAAATTGCGCATCTGCGAAGCGACCGTGCCGAAGCGCGTGCCGGCGCCGACGATGATGGCATCGTATTCGGCGAGTTCGTCGACCTTGGCGATCTCGGCCTTCTGGTCCAGCTTGTAGTAGGACGCCTTGGCGACTTCTTCGGACACCAGTTCCGGAACGCGCTTGACGGTCACCTCGGCGCCGGCCGACTTCGCGCCTTCCGCTACGGCGTAGGCCATCGTTTCGATATGGCCGTAGGCCGAATAGTAGAGAACCAGTACTTTCGCCATTGTCGTCTCCTGTTCGAAAAAGGCTTTCCGCTTGATCGCGGCATCCTCTTGGATGTAGCACTTCGATGTTACAGCGTCATAACCCGCCGGGTCGACAGACTGTTCACCCCGCGTTGACAATACCCGGCCATGCGGTCGGATTTCCATTCGAAATTTCAGGAAGTGACCATGAGTTCCACGTCTGTCGCTACGGCTGCCATGCTTGCCATCGGGGACGAACTGCTGTCGGGCCGCACCAAGGACAAGAATATCGGCCAGCTCGCCGACGTGCTGTTCCTCGCAGGCATCGACCTCAAGGAGGTGCGTATCGTCGGCGACGAGGAAGATGCGATCGTCGAGGCGGTCAATGCGCTGCGCGCGCGCTACACCTATGTCTTCACCTCCGGCGGCATCGGCCCGACGCATGACGACATCACCGCCGATGCAATATCCAAGGCCTTCGGTGTGCCCTGCCTGCATGATCCGCTCGCCATGCAGCTCCTCGGCGCCATGTACGAACGGCGCGGCGTCGAGTTCAACGAGGCGCGCCAGCGCATGGCGCGCATGCCGCAAGGTGCAGTCCACATCGAAAACGCCGTCTCGACCGCACCGGGCTTCCATATCGGCAATGTCTATGTCATGGCCGGCGTTCCCCAGGTCTTCACCGCCATGCTGGGAACCATCATCCCCAAGCTTGAGGGCGGCGTACCAATGCTGTCGCGCTCCGTCGCCTCCCCCTTCGGCGAGGGCGATATCGGCAGCGCGCTGGCGGCCATCCAGAAAAACCATCCCGAGACCAGCATCGGCTCCTACCCGCGCTTTTCCGAAAACCGGTTCTCGACGGAAATCGTCATTCGCAGCCGCGAGGAAGCGCCAGCGCAGGCCGCAGAACGTGATATAATGGCGATGATCGCCGAAATCGCGGCCGGCAAGGCGGCATCTTGATCCTGATCAAGGTTGCGGCGGCCGTGCTGGCGCAGATTTCGAGCGAACCAGACAGGAGGCCGACATGACCTACAAGACGATTGTCGCAGTGCTGAGCACCGCAGAAGACGCCGGCAAGGTGACGGATCACGCCTTGGCACTTGCCCGCCGCACGGGCGGCCACGTCATCGGTATACACGCGGAAGCGCCCGTCGTGGTGACGCTGATCGCACCGATGGAATATCCCGATCCGAACGCCGTGCTGCAATTGCAGGAACGGGCGCAGCAACAGTCCCGCACGGTCGAAGAGGCCTTCCGGTCCCGGTGCGAGCGCGACGACATTTCCTATGAATGGCGGCTGTTCACCGGTTCGGCCGGCTACGCCTCCGCCGGGGTGATCGACAGCGCGCGCAGCGCCGATATCGTACTCGCCGCCCAGTTCGATCCGGATATCGACGGCCCGGCGCGCGAGGACATCGAGGACCTGCTCTATGAAAGTGGCCGCCCGCTCTATCTCGTGTCGAATGCACAGGCGGGCCCCGCGCCGATCGAGCGCGTGCTTGTCGCCTGGAACGGCTCGCGCGAATCGACCCGCGCCGTCTTCGACGCCCTGCCCTTTCTGACTGCCGCCAAGGAGGTCGAGATTTTCGCGATCGATCCGCCGGAGACCGCCTTGCAGTCGCGGGATTTCTGCGGCGCGGAGCTGGCCGCCACCCTGGCGCGCCATGGCGTCAGGGCGACAGTGTCCTCCGGTGCCTCGGAAGGTCGGTCGGTCGCCGATGCGCTCAATCATCGTGCGACCGAAATCGACGCCGGCCTGATCGTCATGGGCGCCTACAGCCATTCACGCCTGCGCCAGCGCCTGTTCGGCGGCGTCACCAGCGCGCTGATGCGCGGCGCCCGCGTGCCGACGCTGATGTCGCGCTGACGCGCCGAATGCGGTGACTTGCCTGTGGATCGGCGGCGGACGAGGGTCGGCCGCCGATTTTCTTGGGGTCCGGTTTGCAGTAGAGAGGTGGAATCTTGTTTTTCCGCCGTTCAGGAGCCCGTCATGTCGCTGCCCGACAAAGCCTTCCCCGTTTCCTGGGATCAGTTTCATCGCGACGCGCGCGCCCTCGCCTGGCGCCTGGCCGACGGCGACCGCGAATGGAAGGCGATCGTCTGCATCACGCGCGGCGGCCTCGTGCCGGCCGCCGTCATTTCGCGTGAACTCAACATCCGCCTCATCGAGACCGTCTGCGTCGCCTCCTACCACGACTATGTCTCGCAGGGGGAAATGCACGTCCTGAAGGGCATCTCGCCGGAACTGACCCAGCAGGGCGGCGAAGGCATCCTCATCGTCGACGACCTCACCGACACCGGCAAGACCGCCGCCCAGGTGCGCGCCATGCTGCCGAAGGCGCATTTCGCCGCCGTCTACGCCAAGCCGAAGGGCCGTCCGCTGGTCGATACCTTCGTGACCGAGGTCAGCCAGGACACCTGGATCTATTTCCCCTGGGATATGGGCTTCACCTACCAGGAACCGATTGCAAAGGGCTCGCGCGGATAGGCCACCGCTTACCCTGACGCCGCGCCGAGCGCGGCATGCCTGTTTCAAGCCGGCGCATGTGCCTGACATGCCGCCGGCTTTTCCTTGGCTGCGCATGGCTGGATAGAATCACCTTATCCACGGATCACATCGCGGTCGGTATGGCCATCCCGAAAGTCGTGGCAAAGAAAAATCCCGTGTTTTCATCCCTCATTTCTTCTCGTTTTCCACAACGGTCTGTCCGCCGCCCTGCCCTTTTGACCGGAACCGCCTGAGTTTTCAGGCGTTCGGCACTGTCCCCATTTTCCACAGCCGGGAGGCACAAGATATGGGGTTCAAACTTCGTTCACAAACCAGCCCTTGACGAGAATCAGGCAGATGGGGTTAATGAAAACCAAGGTTGCGGCGGCGCCTGAACCGTAAGTCACGAGGTCGGTTCTCATCACGAAAATCGCGTTTATGCGCATGTGGCCGGGCGGTAGGTCCGCTCGCCGCAGGGGTATTTCGCGCGTCCGTTTTCTGGTGCGCCAAAGTTTCCCGGACCACTGGCATAAAGAAACTGTTAATACTATATTTAGCGTTTGCAGCCAGAATAAGCACAAGATACAGGAATATCCGAGATCAATCGGGTTTCCCACACGGACTGGAAGATCGGGGCTGGCTGCAGGGACATTGCGGCCTGGCGGGGATTATTTTTGCCCTGTTTTTGCGACAGGATGCGGCACAGAGGACAACGGACAATGCGTATAGAACGTCGTTTCACCAAACCTGGCCAGTCGGCCTATGCGGATATCGCGTTCCGCAAGGCCACGAGCGAGATCAAGAACCCGGATGGTTCCATCGTCTTCCGGCTGGCCGATATTGATGTGCCCCAACAGTTCAGCCAGGTCGCAGCCGACATCCTGGCCCAGAAGTACTTCCGCAAGGCGGGCGTGCCCGCCCGGCTGAAGAAGGTCGAGGAAAACGACGTTCCGTCGTTCCTGTGGCGCTCCGTGCCGGATACCGAAGCCTTGAAGGCGCTCCCCGAGGGTGAGCGCTTCGGTTCGGAAACCGATGCCCGCCAGGTCTTTGACCGTCTCGCCGGCACCTGGACCTACTGGGGCTGGAAGGGCAAGTATTTTGCGACCGAGGAAGACGCCGCCGCTTTCAAGGACGAGCTCGCCTATATGCTCGCCACCCAGCGCGTCGCACCGAACTCGCCGCAGTGGTTCAACACCGGCCTGCATTGGGCCTACGGCATCGATGGCCCCGGCCAGGGGCATTTCTATGTCGATCCCTTCACCGGCAAGCTGACCAAGTCCAAGTCGGCTTACGAGCATCCCCAGCCGCATGCCTGCTTCATCCAGTCCGTCGAGGACGATCTCGTCAACGAGAACGGCATCATGGACCTGTGGGTGCGTGAAGCCCGCCTTTTCAAATACGGCTCGGGCACCGGCTCCAACTTCTCGCATCTGCGCGGTGAAGGCGAAAAGCTGTCCGGCGGCGGTCGTTCCTCCGGCCTGATGAGCTTCCTGAAGATCGGCGACCGCGCGGCCGGCGCCATCAAGTCGGGCGGCACGACGCGCCGTGCGGCCAAGATGGTCGTGGTCGATATCGACCATCCGGACATCGAGGCCTACATCAACTGGAAGGTCAAGGAAGAGCAGAAGGTGGCGGCGCTCGTCACCGGCTCGAAGATCGTCGCCGGCCACCTCAAGGCCATCATGAAGGCCTGCGTCAACTGCTCGGCCGAAGGCGACCGGTGCTATGACCCGGCGGAAAACCCGGCGCTGAAGCGCGAGATCCGCGCGGCCAAGAAGTCCCAGGTTCCGGAAAACTACGTCAAGCGCGTCATCCAGTTCGCGCGCCAGGGCTACAAGGACCTCGAATTCACCACCTATGACACGGACTGGGATTCGGAGGCCTACCTCACCGTTTCCGGCCAGAACTCCAACAACTCCGTCTCCTTGAAGGACGACTTCCTGCGCGCCGTCGAGAACGATGGCGACTGGAACCTGACCGCCCGCAAGGACGGCAAGGTCATGAAGACGCTGAAGGCCCGCGACCTCTGGGAACAGATCTCCTATGCCGCCTGGGCATCGGCCGATCCGGGCCTGCACTTCAACACGACGATGAACGACTGGCACACCTCGCCGGCCGCGGGCCCGATCCGCGCCTCGAACCCGTGCTCGGAATACATGTTCCTCGACGATACCGCCTGCAACCTCGCCTCGCTGAACCTGCTTCAGTTCAAGGATGCGGTGACCAAGAACATCAACATCGCCGACTATGAGCACGCCGTCCGCCTCTGGACCATCGTGCTGGAAGTCTCGGTCATGATGGCGCAGTTCCCCTCGCGCCAGATCGCCGAACGCTCCTACGAATACCGCACGCTCGGCCTCGGCTACGCCAATATCGGCGGCCTGCTGATGTCTTCGGGCATTCCCTATGATTCGACGGAAGGCCGCGCCATTGCCGGTGCGCTGACCGCGATCATGACCGGTGTGTCCTATGCGACCTCCGCCGAGATGGCGAGCGAGCTCGGTCCGTTCCCGAACTTCGAGCCGAACCGCGACAACATGCTGCGCGTCATGCGCAACCACCGCCGCGCCGCCTATGGTGAGACCACCGGCTATGAGCAGCTGTCGGTCAATCCGGTTGCCCTCGTTCATGACGAGTGCCCGGACCAGACGCTGATCGTCCATGCCAAGGCTGCCTGGGACAAGGCCGTAGACCTCGGTGAAAAGCACGGCTACCGCAACGCCCAGACGACCGTGATTGCGCCGACCGGCACGATCGGTCTCGTCATGGACTGCGACACGACCGGCATCGAGCCCGACTTCGCGCTCGTCAAGTTCAAGAAGCTCGCCGGCGGCGGCTACTTCAAGATCATCAACCGCGCCGTTCCCGAGGCGCTCCGCACGCTCGGCTATTCGGAAAGCCAGATCGCCGAAATCGAGGCCTATGCCGTCGGCCACGGCAACCTGAACCAGGCACCGGCGGTCAACCCCGGCTCGCTGAAGGCAAAGGGCTTTACCGACGAGAAGATCGAGGCGGTCAGCGCCGGTCTCAAGGCGGCCTTCGACATCAAGTTCGCCTTCAACCAGTGGACGCTCGGTGCGGACTTCCTCAAGGAAACGCTGAAGGTTTCCGACGAGCAGCTCGCCGACATGTCCTTCAACCTTCTGGAGCATATCGGCTTCACGAAGAAGGAAATCGAAGCCGCCAACATCCACGTCTGCGGTGCGATGACGCTGGAAGGCGCGCCCTTCCTGAAGCCCGAGCACCTGGCGGTGTTCGATTGCGCCAATCCCTGCGGCAAGATCGGCAAGCGTTACCTCTCGGTGGAAAGCCACATCCGCATGATGGCCGCCGCCCAGCCGTTCATTTCGGGCGCCATTTCCAAGACGATCAACATGCCGAACGAGGCGACCGTCGAGGATTGCAAGAACGCCTATATGCTCTCCTGGAAGCTCGCGCTGAAGGCCAACGCCCTCTACCGCGACGGTTCCAAGCTCTCGCAGCCGCTCAATGCCTCGCTGATCGAGGATGAGGACGACGAGGATGATGCCGTCGAGGCGCTGGTCGCAGCCCCAGCTGCCGCCCAGGCCGTCACGGTCACCGAAAAGATCGTGGAGAAGATTATCGAACGCGTCGTGCGCGACCGTGAAAAGCTGCCGAACCGCCGCCAGGGTTACACCCAGAAGGCCGTCGTCGGCGGGCACAAGGTCTATCTGCGCACCGGCGAATTCGGTGACGGCCGCCTCGGCGAGATCTTCATCGACATGCACAAGGAAGGTGCCGCCTTCCGTGCGATGATGAACAACTTCGCCATCGCCATCTCGCTGGGCCTCCAGTACGGCGTGCCGCTCGAGGAATATGTGGAGGCCTTCACCTTCACCAAGTTCGAGCCCGCCGGTATGGTCCAGGGCAACGACGCGATCAAGAACGCCACGTCGATCCTCGACTACGTGTTCCGCGAACTCGCCGTCTCCTATCTCGGCCGCCATGACCTCGCGCATGTCGACCAGTCGGACTTCTCCAACACCGCCCTCGGCAAGGGCATTCAGGAAGGCAAGACCAACCCGTTCTCGACCGGCTGGACGCGCGGCCACAAGCCGACGCTCATCCAGGGCGGCCAGTCGGGCGAACGTCAGCTCGCCGAGCCAAAGGGTGCGGCCACTACCGCTCCGGCAAAGGCGGCCGCGACCGGCAACGTAACGGCTTTCGCCGGCAGCGCCGCCCGCAAGATCGAGCCGACGGTTGCGATCTCCACCAACGAAATCGTCGCCTTCAAGCGCGATTACGAGGAGCGCGCGGCCGAGCTGGCCGAGGAGATCGCCGAAGAGGTCGCCGGAGAAGCCGAACAGAGCGTGACTGCCCTCTTCTCCGACAAGGCGGCCGCCGAAGCCGCTTCTGCCAAGGCGGACGCCAAGAAGCTCGAAGCCGAACGCCGCATGCGTTCGATCGCCCAGGGCTATACCGGCAACATGTGCTCCGAGTGCCAGAACTTCACCATGGTGCGCAACGGCACCTGCGAGAAGTGCGACACCTGCGGCGCAACGAGCGGCTGCTCTTGATCTGACACCGATGACCGGGGCGGAAACGCCCCGGTTCTTGTTTAACTTAGAAAAACCTTCGCAATATAAAAAGGCCCGGCGCTATGCGCCGGGCCTTTCGTCTTGAAGCCTTGCCTTAAGGTCAGAACTTGACCTTAAGGGAGGTCGAAATGGCGGAAACCAGGTCGTTGTCGAAATCGTACGAGGCGCGACCATAGGTCTGACCATTGCGCACGATCGGGCCGGAAGAGCCGCTGGTCAGCAGGCCAAGGGCACCGGAAACACGCAGCTCGATGTTTTCGGTCGGCGTATAGGATACGCCGGCGCCGAGCGTCCAGGTATCGGTATGCGTTCCCAGGCCGGTGGAGACGCCGCGATCCCACGCCAGGCTGAGCGCGCCGCTCCACTGCTCGTTGAATTTATGGCCAACACCTCCCGAGACGGTCCAGCCATCCCGATAGAAGAGGTCAAGCGACGTTGCTTCCGTCGGACCGCGCGACGTGCAAGCGATGGCGCGTGTCGATTGCGGGCAGAACGACAGGCTCTGCAACTGGCTCCAGTCCGTCCATTTCACACCACCGAATACGAGCCAGCCAGGTGCTACGCCTGTCTGGAACTTGAACTCCAGAGAGTCCGGCATGCTCGCCGCCCCGAAAACGGGCGTGAGCCCGCCCGCAAGCGGGTTCCCACCCAAACCACCGGGAAGCTGCCTTAGATCAAGCGTGCCGGTGATGTTATCGAGATCGACCGCGCTGTTGTAGACAAGACTCGTGCGCAACGCGTATTCTTCAATTTCGTAGGCGGCGCCGACACGCCAGCCCCAGCCATCGCCCTTCAGATCCAATCGCCCTACACCGCTGAACGGCAAGAACGCCGGCAGTTCTGCGGCAAGGCGCTCCTGAAAGCCTGAGACTTCCTGATAGAATGCGCCGCCGATGATGCGGAACTTTCCAGGCCCGGCATCAAAAGAATAGGAACATGTCGTCGCGTAATTGTCGCTCTTGATCTTGGTCTCGATGTTTTCGTTCGCACCGACCCAGTTTCGGCCCTGATTGAGGTGTGCGCCCCACGGCTGCGAATAGTCGAACATGCAGTCGACCGCCTCGCCGATGCCGGCCTTGAAACCGATCCGGGGAACCCAGTACCCTTCCGTGGCGCGAACGCTGTTGCTCGGACGACCGGCATTCGTACCATCGAGCGGGTTCGTATCCCGCACATTGTTCAGCTTGCGCTGCGGATTGACGTAGGTCACGGATGAATCGATGACATAGTCTGACGGGTCGAACAGCAGGTCGATATTGTAACCGCCCCGTTCGAGGCCGCCCGCCTGTGCCGATGTGGCCGCCAAAAGCGTGGCGGCTGTCATGGCCCCGAGACCGAAATTATTCTTACGCATGCGCTCCTCCCCTGCGAATAGCGACGTGCGGAAAGTGCCCCCTCGCACACGCCTGTCCATGAAGACTATCGAAGACGACATCCGACTTGGCAAACCCCAGTTTTTCGCGGTGTTTTCCAGCGCAGGTCGCGAAATTACGTAAGTTTTTTCTGAAGCCCCTCACTGTGCCGAGCGTCCGGAAAATCTTTCCAAGAATCACTTAATAATTCCTGAAATTGAGATGACCATTTCCGGAGAGCGGCGCAATGTCACATTTTTGATACAGCGCGGCTTTTGTGCCCTGCCCCCAAATACAAAACCGCGCCGAAACGTTTCGGCGCGGTTTCGCAACGTCGGCAATGGAGAATCAGCCGGCCTCGCTGACCCGCGAAAGTGCCAGGGCCAGGCTGGCAAGCTGCTGCTCCAGTTCGGCAAAGCGTTCCCGCTCCGCTTCGACGAGTTCGGGCTTGGCGTTTGCGACGAACTTCTCGTTCGAAAGCTTGCTCTCGATACGCGCCGCCTCGGCCTTCGCCTTGTCGATCGCTTTTTCAAGGCGCGCCTTCTCCACGGCAAGATCGATCAGGCTGCCGAGCGGAAGGCAGGCCGTGGCTTCGCCGACGACGATCTGGGCCGCACCCTTCGGTGCGGTGTCCTCGAGCACGATTTCGGAGATGCGTGCGAGACGACGGATTGCCGAGTCGTGCGTGACCAGTCGGCTTCTCGTCTGCGCGCTGGTGCCGACCATGACGAGCGGCGCCGTCGCACTCGGCGGCACGTTCATTTCGGCCCGCACCGAGCGGATACCGGAAACGAGGTCCACCAGCCAGTTGATCTCGTCGGCGGCCGCATCATCGGCATAGGCCGGGGCCGGCCAGTCCGCGTGGCAGATGAGACCGTCGCGGCTCTTGCCCTCGCCGGCGGTATGCGCCCACAGTTCCTCCGTCATGAACGGCATGAACGGATGGAGCAGCTTGTAGATCTCCTCCAGAACATAGGCCGCGCAGCCCTGGGATTCGGCCTTGGCCGCCGCATCCTCGCCGCCGAACACCGGCTTCAGCAGTTCGAGATACCAGTCACAGAACTGGTTCCAGACGAAGCGGTAAAGCGTGCTTGCCGCATCGTTGAAGCGGTAGGTCTCGATCGCCTCGGTGACGTCACGTGCCGTACGGGCGAGCTCCGTCAGGATCCAGCGGTTGATGGTGAGCGAGGCGGTCTCCGGCACGAATGTCGGGTCGCTCGTCACGCCGTTCATCTCGGCAAAGCGCGTGGCGTTCCAGAGCTTGGTGCCGAAGTTGCGGTAGCCGGCGATGCGGGCCGGATCGAGCTTCACGTCGCGCCCCTGCGCCGCCATGATGGCCAGCGTGAAGCGCAGCGCATCCGCACCGTATTCGTCGATCAGTTCGAGCGGGTCGATGACGTTGCCTTTCGACTTCGACATCTTGTGCCCGTTCTTGTCGCGCACTAGGGCATGGATGTAGATCGTGTGGAACGGCTCGACGGGATTTCCAAGCTCATCCTTCATGAAATGCAGACCCATCTGCATCATGCGAACCACCCAGAACGGGATGATGTCAAAACCGGTCACCAGCACGCTCGTCGGATAATAGCGCGCCAGTTCCGGCGTCTTTTCCGGCCATCCGAGTGTGGAGAAGGGCCAAAGTGCTGATGAGAACCACGTATCAAGTACGTCCTCGTCGCGGACCAGGATCTCCCCGGGCGCAAAGTTTTCCAGCTTCTCTTCGACCCAGGCTTTCCATGGGCCCTCATGAGCGATGTAATGCTGGATAGCGGCGTGCAAAGCCTCTTCCTCGGTCTTTTCGACGAAGACCTGCCCGTCGGGGCCATACCACGCCGGAATCTGGTGTCCCCACCAGAGCTGACGCGAGATAGTCCAAGGTTCAATGTTTTCGAGCCAGTTGAAGTAGGTCTTTTCCCAGTTTTTAGGAACGAAGTTCGTGCGGCCCTCCCGCACAGAGTCGATCGCCGGCCCGGCCAACGTCTTGTTATCGACGAACCACTGGTCGGTCAGCATCGGCTCGATGACGACGCCGGAGCGATCACCGAAGGGCTGCATGATCTTCTTGTTCTCGACATAGGGAATATCGTTACCTTCGGCGTCCTTGACCGTGACCGCAAGCCCTTCGGCATTGATCGCATCGACGATGCGTTTGCGCGCCTCGTAGCGGTCGAGGCCACGGTATTCGTCAGGAACGAGATTGATCTCGTCGACCTCGGCCTCGTTGAGAACCGCACCGGTACGGGCGATCTCAAGCGCCCGCTCGGCGTACACGGCATAGGGCTCACCATCGTCGCGCAACGCAGCTCGACCGTCCATCAGGCGGTAGAGCGGAATGTTGTTGCGGCGGGCGACCTGATAGTCGTTGAAGTCGTGCGCGCCGGTGATCTTGACCGCGCCCGAACCGAAATCCTTCTCCGGATACTCGTCCGTGATGATGGGAATCAGGCGGCGATGCTCTTTCGGGCCGACCGGGATTTCACAGAGCTTGCCGACGATCGGCGCATAGCGCTCATCGGTCGGATGAACGGCGACGGCGCCGTCACCCAGCATGGTCTCGGGGCGTGTCGTGGCGATCGAGATATAGTCGCGCTCTTCCTGGAAGACGACGTTGCCGTCCTCGTCCTTCTCGACATAGGTGTAGGTCGCCCCGTCGGCCAGCGGGTACTTGAAGTGCCACATATGGCCGTCGACTTCCTTGTTCTCGACTTCCATATCCGAAATCGCGGTCTCGAATTTCGGATCCCAGTTGACCAGCCGCTTGCCACGATAGATCAGGCCTTCCTTGTAAAGCGAGACGAAGACTTCGCGAACGGCCTCCGAAAGGCCCTCGTCCATGGTGAAGCGCTCGCGCGACCAGTCGCAGGAGGCGCCGAGTCGCTTCAGCTGGTTGAAGATTAGCCCGCCGGATTCCGCCTTCCATTCCCAGACCTTTTCGATGAAGGCCTCGCGGCCCATCTCACGACGGCCCGGCAGCTTTTCGGCGGCGAGCTTACGCTCGACGACCATCTGCGTCGCGATACCCGCGTGGTCCATGCCCGGCTGCCACAGCACGTCCTTGCCGCGCATGCGCTCGAAGCGGACCATGATGTCCTGGAGCGTATTGTTCAGCGCGTGGCCCATATGCAGCGAGCCCGTCACGTTCGGCGGCGGGATGACGATGGTGAAGGTCTCTGCGCCGGGTTCGGCGCCCTCGCCGGCGCGGAAGGCATCCGCGTCTTCCCATGCCTTGGCAATGCGCGGCTCGACCGCTGCGGAATCGTAATTTTTCTCAAGCATTTTGGTGCGTGGCCTGCTGTTTATCGGTGTGGTTTGTAAACCGGATGGCCGGCGTGAAGTCAACAATATCAGAAGAAAAGCCGCCCCGGGGGCCCGGCGCGGCTTAAATCGTTCCTGTTTCGGGAGAGACGGGGCGATCAGCGGCGCGAGCCGCGCGCCACCCGTTCGATTTCCTCGCGCACGAGGCGCTCCACCAGTGTCGGCAGGTTGTCATCCAGCCATTCCTGCAACATCGGACGCAGCATGTCCTCGGCGATCTCGTCGAAGGAGCGGCGCGGGCCGGCATCAACCGCCTGCGCGAGCGCACCGAAGGAGAGCGCCACACGCTCTCCGACAGCAGGCGACACGAGTGCCGCAATATCCCTTGTGACCTCGGCCGTGGCGGCCTGTTCCTGCCGGGCCGGCTGTATGTCAACGGGCTGGCCCGGAGCCGGTTCGGGCTCGGACACAAGCGCGGGTGCCGGTTCTTCGGCAACGGGTTCTTCAACGGGCGTGAAGCGACCGGCGCCGGCCGACATACGGCTCGTGACCAGCGGGCTCTCTTCGCGGGAAACCGGCGGAGGGACGACCGGATCGCTTTCGGCCGGTTCGCGGTGGGCAGCGACATGGCGCTCGGATGCGGCACGGACGCGCGCAGCGACATCCGCCAGCGAAAGCGCCGGCTGAGCGCCCTGCCCGGGCTCGCTGTGCCGGATCGGCTGGACGGGAGCAGGCTGCGGCTCTTCCATCCTGAACCGCTCGAGGACGGCGGGATGGTCCGGCAGCGCGGAATGGCTTTCCGTGGTGATGTCGAAACCGTCGTCCTGCGCATCGGGAGCAAGGTCCGGCTGGGCCTCGTTGTTCTCGATGATCTTGCGGATGGACGCCAGGATTTCATCCATAGACGGTTCACGCGCTACATTTGGCTGAGCCATTTCTATCCCCGTTCTCTCGCGGCGGCCGCGGCGTACAAGACGTGGCGGACCGGACCTGTCGAAGACCCTAGGCGAGTTCGCAGACGAACTAAATCGCCGCGAATCATGTGTCATCAGTGATGCACAGATTTGTTTACGCTGCCAAGGCCATGGGCGGAGCAATGCCCTGCGGTCCGGCAAAAGAAAGAGCCCGCAACGGGTGCTGCGGGCTCTTCGAATCATGGTGTGACAAGCAGTTCTTCAGAAAACGAAATCCTTGGCCTTGCGGAAGCCCGGCAGCGGCTTCACCGCCGTGTTGAAGGCATAGCGCTCGGAAACATGGCCGCCTTCCTTGATGTAAAGGCGGGCCTGCGAGGCATTGCCGTAGCCTTCCACCACGACGAGGCGGCCGCCGTCGCGCAGCTGCGCGAAAAGCGCGTCCGGAACGAACTCGACGGCGCCATGCACGAAGATCACGTCATAGGGAGCTTCAGCCGCGTAGCCGGCCTCGAGATCGCCGGTGACGACGGCGACATTGTCGTAGCCGAGGCGCGCGAGCGTTTCGGTTGCAGTTGCCGCAAGGTCCGCGTCGCTTTCGAGGGCCACGACGGAGCTGCCCAGACGCGACAGGATGGCCGAGGCATACCCCGTGCCGCAGCCCACTTCCAGCACCACGTCGCTTGCCGCGATCTCGGCAAGCTGGATGAGCTTGGCGAGCGGCGACGGCTCCATCAGGTAGCGGCCGGGCACAAGCTGAATATCGTTGTCGATATAGGCGAGCGGCTTTGCGGCCGCGGGCACGAACTCCTCGCGCGCGACGGTCAGGAAGGCGTCAAGCACGTCGTGCGACGTCACATCCGTCGTACGGATCTGGTTGTCCACCATCTTCGTGCGCGCTGCTTTGTAGTCAATCATCTCTAGCCCTTGAAGTGAGACGGCGTGAACCGGCGCAAAGGCCCGGTCCCGTGCCGGATGCATCGCAGTTCTCTTAGTGCGCTTTCGGGCCGGGTGTCCAGTGGCGCGCAGCGATTGCGCGCAAAAACCGCTCCCGTTGACGATGACGCCCTGCCATAGCCGGATTGCCGTGATTTATCATGAACAAAACAGTCAACATATTATTGCCTCGCGCACCGGAAATGTCGTATTGGACACTCATGTTTTACGGCGCCTGCGCCGTGTGCTCCGCCCAACCGGGCTCTTGAACTTGAAGATGCAAGAGGAATACGCCGTGCTGAAACGGTCTCGACTGCTTTTCGCGATCATCCTGATGGCGATCACCGCCCCGCATATGGTTCTGGCGCAGGCACAGACCCCGTCGGCCCAGACGGAAGGCCAGCCGGAGGCCGGCCAGAGCGAAGGCTCCACGCCGGCGGTTACGACGCAAACCACCACGCAGCCGGCAACGACGGACAATACGGCCCAAGCCGCCACCGAACTCGATGCGCTCGATGCCGACGAGGCCGCGGGTGAGGAGCGCCAAGCCGGCCTGCCGCACGATCTGTCGCCCTGGGGCATGTTCATGGCGGCGGATATCGTGGTGAAGGGCGTAATGCTCGGCCTCGCCTTCGCCTCCGTCGTGACCTGGACCGTGCTGCTGGTGAAGCTGGCCGAACTCGGTGCGGCTCAGCGCTCGGCGAGCCTCGCCGTTCGCGATCTCGTTGCCGCCCGCGGTCTGGCGGATGGCGAAGCGGCCGTCGGCCGCGGCGTCGTCGGTCGGATGACACAGGCGGCACGCGCGGAGATGAGTGCGTCGGAAGGCGTGCTCGATCATGTCTCCGACGGCGGCGTGAAGGAGCGCATCGCATCGCGTCTCGCCCGCATGGAAATCCATGCCGGCCGCAGCATCGCCAAGGGAACGGGCCTGCTCGCGACCATCGGTTCGACGGCGCCCTTCGTCGGCCTGTTCGGCACGGTCTGGGGCATCATGAACTCGTTCATCGGCATCTCGAAGGCCCAGACCACGAACCTCGCCATCGTCGCGCCCGGTATCGCCGAGGCGCTGCTGGCAACCGCCATCGGCCTCGTCGCCGCCATTCCGGCCGTCGTGATCTACAACTTCCTCGCCCGCGCCATCACCGGCTATCGCCAGAAGCTCGGCGACGCCTCGGCCGCGATCGAACGGCTTGCCAGCCGCGATCTCGATGTGCGCCGCGCCCACCGCCAGCACGCCCAGCGCGCCGCAGGCACCATCGCGAAGGTCGGGTAACGTCATGGCCAGCAAGATCAAGGAAGGCGGCGGCGACGATCTCGAGGAGAACAGCGAAATCAACGTGACGCCGTTCATCGACGTCATGCTCGTTCTGCTCATCATCTTCATGGTTGCGGCTCCGCTGGCCACCGTCGATATCAATGTCGACCTGCCCTCCTCCGTCGCCCAGCCGACGCCCCGCGAGGACAAGCCGGTCTTCATGACGCTGAAGAAGGATCTCACGGTCTCCATCGGCAACGGCGAGATCGCGCGCGATAATTTCGGCCCCGAGCTCGATGCGGTGACGGAAGCCAACAAGGACACCCGGATCCTGCTGCGCGCCGACAAGAGCGTCGACTATGGCAGCGTCATGGATGTCATGAACCTGCTGCGCGCCGCAGGCTACGGCAAAATCGCCCTTGTCGGCCTGGAAGGCGCCCCAGCGCAATAAACGCATGAGGGGCACACCCTGCGGTGCGCCCCTCACGAATGCCCGTTCAATCCGGCGCTCTGCCGCTCATGCGGCGGCTTTTGCCCTGGTGGTCGTCTTGTTGATGGCGGTGACGGCAAGGTTCGTGAGCTTGTTGTTCGTCGCCTTCTCCTGGTCGAGGATTTCGCTCAGGATCTTGTGGGCCTCGTCATAGCCGAGGTCCTTCGCCCACTCCCGCAACGAGCCGTAACGCGCGATCTCGTAGTGCTCGACAGCCTGACAGGCGGCCAGCAGGCCGGCATCGAGAGCGGTGCCCTTGGCTTCCTTCATCAGGCCGTCGGCTTCCTTGATCAGCCCTTCGATGGCGTCGCATTTCTCGCCGGACGCCGTCTTGCCGATTGACTTGAAGACCTGCTCCAGCTTCTTGATCTGCTCCTTGGTCTCCGCAAGATGCTCTTCGGCCGCCTTGCGCAGCTCCGCACTGCCGGCGGCCTTCGCCACCTTCGGCAGAGCCTTGGTGATGGCGTTCTCCGCGTAATAGACGTCCTGCAGCGTATGTTCGAAAATGTCGGACAGCGATTTCATGGATTCCTCCTTCGAGCTAATGACGCGAAGAAAATCCATATGCGGCGGAAACGTTCCGACGCCGCGGCAAAATAGGTCGCAGCGCGACCATCCGATATCGATGCATGTTGAAGAAGAGAGTGGAGGCCTCGCCCGGAATCGAACCGGGGTGCAAGGATTTGCAGTCCTCTGCGTAACCACTCCGCCACGAGGCCGTCCGTTTGCTATAAAGCGAGTGGTGCCGGGCGTTTAGAACGAATTGAGAAAGGGCGCAAGGGGCTTCGCTGCGATTGCCATCCTTTTTTCATTATGGCTGCCCTTCCATCCGTTGTAGCAGGGCGTCGCTACCATACTCGCGCCGACATAGTCGATGCAGCACATTAAAAAGACCAATCTAATATATTGTTTTCCTTACAGGAATGTAATGTTATCATTCAGTTTTCGTTCATCCCGTTGGCAATAGGGTCTCCTCATCGACAACGAGGAACCACCACATGAAGCTTTTCACCCGCACGCTACTCGCCGCCGTCGCCCTGTCCTTTGCCGCCGCGCCGATGGCGCAGGCCCAGCAGCATGGCCATGATCGCAAGCCCGGTTATTCTTCCTCCTGGAAGAAGAACGACTACAAGAAGAAGCGGCCCCACTGGAACAAGGGCGAGCGCTACTCCGACTGGAAGCGCCGGCCTCCCGTGCGTGATTATCACCGCCACGGCCTGCGCAAGCCCGGCCGCGGCCAGCAATGGGTGAAGGTCGACAACACCTATCTCCTGCTGAGCGTCGCCTCCGGCCTGATTCTCGGCGTCGCCGCAGCCCGGTAAGCAGAACAAGACAAACGCCACCGTCGCCTTCGGCCGCGGTGGCGTTTTGACAGGTCAGCGCAAGAGCAGCGCCGTCCCGTAGAGCCCCAAGCCAAACACCGTATGGGCGAGCAGGTTGAAGATCCGCACTGTGTTGGCATTCGGCAGCCTGGAAGCGGCAACGCCTATGCCGAGGCCCGGCTGCAGCAGAAACCAGCCGGCGGCCACCGTGACAATCCCCCAGATCCAGGCCGGGAGGAAGGTGGGCGCGGCAAGCCAGCCCGGCCCGACCATCAGCACCAGCATCACACCGTAAAGAATGCCGACGGCATAATGAGCGATCCATCCCAGCGCGCGTTCATGGTCATAGGGCGCGGCGCGAGCGATATCGTCGTGAAAGACCGTGCCGTTTTTCAGATGCCAGAACCATCGCCCGACGGGCGCCCAGTTGGGTCGCGGCTGGCGGAAGACCTTCCACAACAGCACCGCCCAGATATCCATCAGCAGCGTGGCGCCAGTCCCGATCAGGACGCCCTTCAGAACCAGTTCCATTCTTCTCCCACCACGATTTGGCCCTCGCCACGATTTGGCCCCCAGCACTATTTGGTTTTGTGTTTAGAGCAGGTTCGGATGGGAGAGGCAATGAAGCCTACCGGCGGCCGTCACGCCGCATCTTGCGCGTCGCCCACCAGACGGCAAAGCGGCGGCGTTGCCGGCGCACGAAATGGGAATCGTGGGAAAGGACAAGCAGGCCGAGCGGCAACATCCAGAAGCCGAGCACCGGCAGGAAGCCGAGCAGACCGCCGATGACCAGAAGAACGCCGATCAGCGTTCGCATCCATCGCGATTCCGGCAATTTGATCCTGAGCGAACCGATGACGATCTCCCGGGTCTTGGGATCGATACCGAAATGCATGTTGGATTTTCGCGCGGACATTCACGGCTCATTTCTTGTAACGCCCGGAATACCAGGGCTCTTTCTCAACCCAGTTGGCGACTTCTCCACAATCAATCAAGCCCATTGCATTTTTTTGTCAAAAAGCGCTTGGCAAATCGATCAGGCATTTGTATTACGCGCTCACTCCGCAGCGAGCGGATGATCCCTGGTAGCTCAGCGGTAGAGCATTCGACTGTTAATCGACAGGTCGCCGGTTCGAATCCGGCCCGGGGAGCCAGATTCTGAAAGGGGCCGCGCTGTAAAGCGAGGCCCCTTTTTCGTTTCTGATTGATAAATATTGCGAGAAGACACCGTGGGGCGCCAAAGCCCCTCGGCGCCTGTCCGGTTCTACTCTCATCACCGCAGATTTTCAGGGTTACGCTTGATGTTCATCTGAAGTTCGTGGCGGCTGGCGAAGCGGCCGAGCAGCGTCAGCAGCTTGCGTTCCTGCGCCTTGTCGACACCATTCTTCTGGCAGTGAGCTGCAACGTCGATGACGGCCCGGCTCTGTGTTTTACCCAACTGGCGATTGTCGATGTGGTGGGTCATGGCGGGCCTCCTCGTAAAGCTGACACCAGAAAACCGGTGACGCCGCACTTTGTTCCCGCCGGCTTTACATTTTAGGCGACCATGCCCGCGCCGGTCTGGCCGGCCGTGCGCACGGCGCCGTAATCGCGCTCGTGGCGGCTGCGGGATGCCCGGCTGCGCTCGCGCAAACCGGCGGAGGGGTCGCTGCGCAGCGCCTCCATCATGCCGTCGGCATAGGTGCCGGTCGCGATGTCGTCGTCCCTGTCGGGGCTGGACTGAAAAAATCCGAAAAACATGAGCGCTCCTCCTTCACGATCGAACTGGACATGCAACGGGCGACATCGAAATTGGTTTCAATGGGTCGCCCGATAGACGCAAAATTAACCATGTTTGCTAACAGGTCGTTAAAACGGCGTGCTTTTCCTGCACGCTCGTCGCACGTCATTGATCCACTCCAGGACGATTTTCGTATTGGTGTTTCGCCACATTGGCGTTAGCCTTCCGCGACATCGGGTTGGCAGAGGGGCAATCGATGATGACCAAAAACCTCACAGAAACGGCGTTCGCGGGCCAGGAGCGGCTGACGCGGGAGACGTTTGCAGAGCGCACGAAAACACTGCCCCTGCGCGCGCGCATGGTGCTGAAGGGACTTCTGGACATCGAGGCGGGCACGCTCGCCATGACGTTGCCTGCGGGGCAAGTCTTCGTGATCGAAGGCGAAAGGCCCGGCCCGGCTGCCGCCGTGACGCTCAACAACTGGAACCTTATTCACCGCGCCGTGAGCGGCGGCACGATCGGGGTCGCGGAGAGCTACATGGACGGCGACTGGGAAAGCCCCGATGCCGGTGCATTCCTTGAGCTCGTCCTCGTCAATCCGCAGGTGGGGCGCAACTATGCCAACGGCCCGCGCGGCCTCCTGCTTCTCGTCGAGAAATTCCGCCACTGGCTGAATGCCAACACGCGCCGCGGCGCGCGCCGCAACATCTCGGCGCATTACGACCTCGGCAACCAGTTCTATTCCCAGTGGCTCGATCCGACGATGACCTACTCGTCGGCGCTTTACACCGGCGGCGCAAACGACCTGACATCCGCGCAAGTCGCAAAATACCGTGCGCTGGCGGTGGCAACCGGTATCGGCCCGAAAGACCATGTTCTGGAGATCGGTTGCGGCTGGGGCGGCTTCGCCGAGTTCGCGGCGGGCGAGATCGGCTGCACGGTCACGGGCCTGACGATCAGCCGCGAGCAACTGGCCTTCGCCCGCGAGCGCATCGCCAAGGCGGGCCTTTCCGACCGGGTCGAGCTGAAGTTCCAGGATTACCGCGACGAGAAAGGCACCTACGACCGCATCGTTTCCATCGAGATGTTCGAGGCGGTGGGTGAGAAGTACTGGCCGGCCTATTTCTCCAAGCTGCATGAATGCCTGAAGCCCGGCGGGCGCGCCGGCCTGCAGATCATCACCATCCTCCAGGAAGCCTATGCGGACTACCGCGCCAACCCCGATTTCATCCAGAAATATGTCTTCCCCGGCGGCATGCTGCCGACGCGGGAGCATCTTGCCACGCTCGGCCGCCAGTCCGGCCTGTTCACCGCCTCAGACATGGGCTTCGGCCACGATTACGCCCGCACGCTCGCCGAATGGCGGCACCGCTTCTGGGCGGCGTGGGAGCGCATCGTTCCGCTCGGTTTCGACGAGCGGTTCCGCAAGCTTTGGGAGTTCTACTTCTATTATTGCGAAGCGGGATTTCGGGCAAAAAACATCGATGTGCGGCAGGTAGTCTATACACGCCCCCTCGCCTGACCATAACAGTGGAAAAAATCCCTCACGATGAGCGCTTGGCAGGAACAGGATTTCTTGCAAACCGACGGCTGCCGGCCGAAAAGACGCTTCCCACCAAGGCAAACCACATGCGAGGCTCGTCTGCCATGTCCATTCTTCCGTCTGTTCTGGATGCCATCGGCAACACGCCGCTGATCCGCCTCAAGGGGCCGTCCGAAGCGACGGGCTGCGAGATCCTCGGCAAGGCGGAATTCCTCAATCCCGGCCAGTCCGTGAAGGACCGCGCGGCGCTCTCGATCATCCGCAAGGCCGAAGCGGCCGGACAGCTGCGTCCGGGCGGCGTGATCGTCGAGGGAACGGCCGGCAACACCGGCATCGGGCTGGCGCTGGTCGCCCGCGCGCTCGGCTACCGGGCCGTCATCGTCATCCCGGAAACGCAGAGCCAGGAAAAGAAGGACGCCATTCGCGGGCTCGGCGCCGAGCTCGTCGAGGTGCCGGCTGTCGCCTACAAGAACCCGAACAATTACGTGAAGCTCTCCGGCCGTCTCGCCGAACAGCTGGCGAAGACGGAGCCGAACGGCGCGATCTGGGCCAACCAGTTCGACAATGTCGCCAACCGCGCCGCCCATGTCGAAACGACGGCGCCCGAAATCTGGCGCGACACGGATGGCAAGGTGGACGGCTTCGTCTGCGCCGTCGGTTCCGGCGGCACGCTGGCCGGCGTAGCGGAAGGCCTGCGCGCGAAGAACCCGAACATAAAGATCGCCCTGGCCGATCCGAATGGTGCCGCCCTCTATAATTATTATGCCCATGGCGAACTGAAGTCAGAAGGCAGCTCCATCACCGAGGGCATCGGCCAGGGCCGCATCACCGCGAACCTCGAAGGTTTCACACCGGATTATTCCTACCAGATTCCGGATGCCGAGGCCGTTCCACTCATCTTCGACCTGATCGAGAACGAAGGCATCGCCGTCGGCGGCTCGTCGGGCATCAATATTGCCGGCGCCATCCGCCTGGCGAAGGATCTCGGCCCCGGCCATACGATCGTGACGATCCTGTGCGACTATGCTAACCGCTATCAGTCGAAACTCTTCAACCCCGATTTCCTCGATTCGAAGGGCCTGCCCGTCCCGGGATGGCTGAAGGCGAAATCGGGGATCAAGGTCCCTTACCAGCCGGTCGAATAGGTCTCATGTCCATAGCCACCACTGCCCTGTTTCGCGACGATTTCTATCTTTCGACAAACGGCGCGGTGGTGACGGCGGTGCATGCCGACGGCGGCATCGAGCTGGACCAGACCTGCTTTTATGCCACGTCCGGCGGACAGCCCGGCGACACCGGCTTTCTGGAGCGCTCCGACGGCAGCCGCATCGCGCTCGGCCCGGCCGTGACCGGCGCCACCAAGGACATCATCATCCACCGCCCGCTTGCCGACGAGACCCTGCCCATCGTCGGCGAAACACTCGTCGCACATATCGATTGGGCGCGCCGTTACAAGCTGATGCGCATGCATACGGCCTGCCACCTGCTTTCCGTCGTCTGCCCCTATCCCATCACCGGCGCAGCCGTCGGCGAGGACGAAAGCCGCGTCGATTTCGACATGGCGCAGACCATCGACAAGGACGAAGTGACGGAAAAGCTGATGCGGCTCGTCGGTGAAAACCACCCGATCTTCGTGCAATGGATCACGGATGCGGAACTGGCGGCCAATCCCGGCATTGTGAAATCCAAGAACGTGCGCCCGCCGACCGGCCTCGGCCGGGTCAGCCTGGTCTGCATTGGCGAGAATTCGTCGGTCGACAGCCAGCCCTGCGGCGGAACGCACGTGTCCGAGACGCAAGAGGTCGGCGCCATCTACATCGCGAAGATAGACAAGAAGGGCAAGGAGAACCGCCGGTTCCGCATCCGTTTCGGTGCGCCGGGTTCGGATGCCTGAGAGGAGGATTTGATGTCCAAGGAAAAGAGCAGGTTCGTCGTTTCGGCGGACTGGGTTGAAAAGCAGCTGGGCGCACCGGAGTTCCGCATCGTGGACGCCGCCTGGTATCTGCCCGCGCAGAATCGCAACGGGGCTGCCGAATATGCGAGCGGTCACATTCCGGGCGCCGTGTTCTTCGATCAGGACGTGATCGCCGATCATTCCAGCGGCCTGCCGCATACCATACCCTCACCGGAGTTTTTTGCCTCCGAAGTCGGCAAGCTCGGCATTGCCGATACGGATACGATCGTCGTCTATGACGGCCCGGGCATCTTCACCGCGCCGCGCGTCTGGTGGCTGTTTCGGGTGATGGGCGCCAAAAACGTCTTCGTCATGGATGGCGGGCTGGACGGATGGAAGAAGGAAGGCCGGCCGCTCCAGACGGACCTGCCGGAACCCGCCCCCGCCGTCTTCCACACCAATTTCAATCCCTATGCCGTCACCTCCTTCGAGGAAATGCGCGGGATCGTGACGACGCGCGCGCGCCAGGTCGCCGATGCGCGTGGAGCCGGCCGCTTCGCCGGCGAGGAGGCCGAACCGCGTGCCGGCATGCGCTCGGGCCATATGCCGGGCGCGAAGAACCTGCCGTCGGGCACGTTCTCGGTCGATGGGCATTTCAAGGATCTCGATCAACTGCGCACGCTTTTCGAGGACGCGGGGATAGATCTGTCCAAGCCTGTCGTCACGAGCTGCGGGTCGGGCGTGACGGCCGCGATCATCACGCTGGCGCTGCATTCGCTGGGGCACGAGGACAACACGCTGTATGACGGCTCCTGGTCGCAATGGGGCGGACGCGAGGACACACCTGTCGTGACGGGGAAAGACTGACTATGGCACGAAAGGTCACGCCCGCGCCCATCGCGGTTCATATCACGGCGCTCGAAATGACTGCGCCGCCGAAGCAGAGCCTGCCGGTGCCCGTCAATGTGCACACGGCCATCCTCAACGCGCCGGACATTCCGCTCGCCTTCTACCGTTTCCTCTACCGGCAGGTCGGCAGCCGCTGGCATTGGGTCGATCGGCTGCGCATGGACGATGCGACGCTGACGGCGACGCTGCATGACAAGCGCAACAGCGTGACCGTGCTCTACGTGAACGGCGCACCGGCTGGCTTCTTCGAGCTCCTCCAGATCGACGCCGATGTCGTCGAGCTCACCCATTTCGGACTGTTCGAACACGCGCTCGGGCTCGGCATCGGCAAGTGGTTCCTGCTGCAGACGCTCTATGCCGCCTGGACGCTCGGACCGAAACGCGTCAGCGTCACCACGAACAATCTCGACCATCCGCGCGCGCTCCAGCTCTACCAGATGTTCGGCTTTTCGCCTGTGGGCACTGAGGATGCGCAGCTCGTCCCGCTTTCGGATGCCGAACTGCTGGAGCTTGCGAAACGCGACTGTCTTCCGCCCGCGTGATGGGCGCAGCGCAACCTGGAGCGGAAACCGCGCGCTTGTTCGCTGGCCGTTAAGCAATCTGAACGGGAGATAAAAGCGGGGTTCAGCTCTGCTTCAGATCGTCGATGGCATGTTCACGCCAACAGATAATCGAGCACCACAGGAGACAAGCATGCAACGCCGCGCCTTTCTGACCGCGCTTTCCGCCGCCTTCGCCGCCCCGGCCCTTTCGAGCCTTGCCTTCGCCCAGGAAACGCCGTCGGCAGACGTCATCCTGCGCCGGCTCGATGCCGCTCCGACGCGGCGCATGCGCGAACAGGACCGCGTGACGATCCGCGAGTTCAAGCGCCGTCCGGACCTGCGTGGCGCCGCGCCCTCCATCAATATCCAGTCGATCAACTTCGCCTTCGGCTCCGCCGAAATCCCGCATTCGGAATATCGCAAGGTGCGGCAGATCGCGCGCGCCATGGAGCAGCTGCTGCGCCGCCGGCGTCATGCCGTTTTCCTCATCGAAGGCCATACCGATGCGGTCGGCTCCTTCGAATCCAACCAGATCCTGTCGGAACGTCGTGCCGAATCGCTGAAGCGCGTCCTCGTTCGCGAATTCCTCATCCCCGCCCGCGCCCTTGAAACGGTCGGCTACGGCGAGGAATATCTGCTGGTACAGACGCAGCTCGAGGAATGGCGCAACCGCCGCGTTACGCTCCGCCGTATCGACGAATTCGTCCGCTGATCGCATGGAAGAACGCCAAAGGCCCGGATCGCTCCGGGCCTTTTCGTTTTTCCGGCTGGTAGCCGCATCTTACGCGACGTTGAGCACCGCCTCGGGTGCCACGGATTCATAACCCAGCGCATCGGCGACGGGTCCGTTCGTCACACGGCCCCTGTGCACGTTGAGGCCGGCACGCAGGTGCCTGTCCTCGGCAATCGCCTTCAGGCCCTTGTCGGCCAGTTGCAGGCCGTAATGCAGCGTCGCGTTGTTGAGCGCATGCGCCGAGGTGACCGGCACGGCGCCCGGCATGTTGGCGACGCAATAATGCACCACGCCGTCGACCTCGAAGGTCGGATCGGAATGGGTGGTGGCATGGGAGGTCTCGAAGCAGCCGCCCTGGTCGATGGCGACATCGACGATGACGGCGCCCTTCTTCATGCCCGACAGCATTTCGCGTGTCACGAGCTTCGGCGCGGCGGCACCGGGGATGAGCACGGCGCCGATGACGAGGTCGGCCGCAAAGACCTCCTCCTCCAGCGCATCGATCGTCGAATAGCGCGTGTGCACGCGGCCGCCGAAGAGGTCATCGAGCTGGCGCAGGCGGGGGATGGAGCGGTCGAGGATGGCGACATCGGCGCCAAGCCCCGCCGCCATCCTGGCGGCATGCAGGCCCACCACACCGCCGCCGATGATGGCGACCTTCGCCGGCAGCACGCCCGGCACGCCGCCGAGCAGGACGCCACGACCGCCATTCGCCTTCTGGAGCGCGGTGGCGCCTGCCTGGATGGAGAGGCGTCCCGCAACCTCGGACATCGGGGCCAAAAGGGGCAGGCCGCCGCGGTCGTCCGTCACCGTTTCGTATGCAATGGCCGTCACGCCCGATTCCAGCAGGCCGCGGGTCTGTTCCGGATCCGGCGCGAGATGAAGATAGGTGTAGAGGATCTGGCCGTCACGCAGCTGCGTCCATTCGCTCGGCTGCGGTTCCTTGACCTTCACCACCATGTCGGACTTCTGGAAGATGTCGGATGCGGAGGCGACGATGCGTGCGCCTGCGGCGCGATAGGCGTCGTCATCGGCGCCGATGCCGGAGCCCGCCCCGGTCTCGATGATCACGTCGTGGCCATGGGCGACGTATTCGCGCACCGCGCCGGGCGTCAGGCCGACCCGATATTCGTGATTCTTGATTTCCTTCGGACAACCGACACGCATGCGCGTTCCTTCCCAGTCTGTTTCCGTTGCTCCTCCCGCCGTGCGGGCGGATGTCCATGGAAGCAGAGGATGCGCGCAATGTCCTTGCAAAGCGGCTTTGCTCAGGCGGCTGATATCGAATAATATTCGAAAAAGCGGGTGAATTCCGAAGGAAATTCGAATGTCTCAGCTCGACGCCATCGATACTGCGATCCTGAAAGTCATTCAGCAGCATGGCCGCATATCCAATGCGGAGCTTGCCGAGCGTATCGGACTATCTCCCTCCGCCTGCTCGCGCCGTCTCGACATCCTTGAGAAATCCGGCGTCGTGACCGGTTATCATGCCCGCGTGTCGGCCAAGGCGCTCGATTACAAGATGATCGCCATCGTGCACATCTCGCTGTCGGGCCAGTTTGCCAAGACGCTCACCGAATTCGAGGCGGCCGTGAAACTCTGTCCGAACGTCCTGGTCTGCTACCTGATGTCGGGGGAGTATGACTACATCCTGCGCGTCGCGGCGAAGGACCTTGAGGACTACGAGCGCATCCATCGCGACTGGCTCTCCGCCCTGCCCCATGTCGTGAAGATCAATTCGAGCTTTGCCCTGCGCGAGGTCATCGACCGCCCGAATGTCGGGATCTAACCCGCGACCACCCGGTTGCGGCCGGCGCTCTTGGCGGCGTAAAGCCTCGTATCGGCTGCCGACAGAAGCGCATTCAGCGTCGTGCCATCGGTGTAGCTGTTGGCCACGCCGATACTGACCGTGACGGCGACACCGTCCGGTCGGCGGATTTCGGCCTCCACCAACGCGCGAAGCGCCTCGGCATGCGCCCTCCCGGCCTCCGGCCCAAGATCCTCGCAGATCACCACGAACTCCTCCCCGCCGAAGCGGAAGAGACGATCGCCGCTGCGCATCGCGGCTTGCAGGCGGCCGGCGAGGTCTTTCAGAACGCTGTCGCCGGCAAGATGGCCGAAATGGTCGTTGATGTCCTTGAAATGATCGGCGTCGACGATCATCAGCGCCATGGGCTTGCCCGCGGCCATCATGGACGACAGCATGCGCGGCGCCTCGAATTCCAGCCGGCTGCGGTCGTAGACCCCCGTCAGGGCATCGCGGCCCGAGCGGTCCAGCAGGTCCTCGTAGCGTTCGCGGAACGTGAGGTCGGCGAAGATATCGGAGATCGGCCGCGGCGAGACCGGGATGGCCGATATGCGCGAATAATAGAGATAGACGGAAATCAGCACCGCATAGGCGCAGGCCGCCATCATCTTGGCGATCCAGCCGCCCCAGAAAACGGCGATCGGCGCCCCGTTCAGGAAATTCAGCGCCGCATAGAAGCCGATCTGGTCGAAGGTCAGGACCACGACGCCGGCGACGAAGAAGCGCATGGTCGTGCTCCTCCTGAAGACGCGCCCAAGGCGTTCGTAAAGCAGGATGATGGCGAGCGAATCGACATAGAGCAGCATGGTGCCCCACAGCATCAGCCAGCCCATCTCGTCGATGAAGGCTAGATCCGCCACGCGGCCCGGCACGGCGCCAATGGTCTGGTGGTGACGCAGGAAGAAACCCAACCCGACCGTCAGGAAGTTGCCGGCCAGAAGGCCGTAGATCGGCGCGCGAACGACGGCCGCATCCTCCTTCACGTAAAGAAGCAGGATCATCATCAGCTTGCCGGAGAACAGCACGGACGAGCCCGGCGAGATCACGCCGAACGGCAGCTCGATATAGAAGACGGCGGCGAGGTAGGTTTCGAGGAAGTGCATCACGCCGAGGGCCGCGACGAAGACCCCGATGCCAAGCTGGTGGCGCATATGCAGGATCGCCACCATGAACACGAAATAGAATCCGGCCTCGATGAGAAGCAGGATCAGATTTTCAGTTCCCATGGCCGGCCCGTCGCGTCATCGACCGCCTCCCGGGCGGCCGCATTCAATGATGTTTCAGCCGATACAGGCAAACGCGATCGTTCTCCAGCACGCTTGCGTAACGGTCGCCAATTTTTCGGAAGAACGGTTCCGGTCGGCTGGACGTTAGACCTGCCGGCTCTCCACGCCATCGGCGAAAAGCGATGCGCCATGCTGGTCGGCGATCTGCCTGGCCTTGCGGAACGCCGTGGCCACCGTGTCGTCGCGCGAGGTGAAGATATCAGCGCGGATGAAGCTGCGGACCAGCACCCTGTCGCCGTCGTGCTTTTCGATTCGCCCGGCCAGGCGGTACTGGCTGCCCTCCTGGATCGGGGCTGCGACGAGAAGAAGGTCGTTGTAGGCCTCGGTTTCCTCGGCAACCTTTGCCGGAGATGCCGAGCCGCCGCCGCGACCGAAGAGTTTTGAGAAGAAAGAAGCCATGTCCGATTGCTACCACAGGCCATGGCCCCCTCCAAGTGCAGAGCGCCATGCTGACGGCTCTCCTAGATGATGAGGTTGGCGAGGATCTCGTTTTCGGTAATGTCCTGATAGCCGAGCCCTGCCGCATCGAAGGCAGCCCTCAGCGCGGTAAAATTCTCCGGCGCCTTCGTCTCGATGCCGATCAGGATGGAACCGAAATTGCGGGCCGATTTCTTCAGATACTCAAAGCGGGCGATATCGTCGTCGGGCCCGAGCATGTTGAGGAAATCGCGCAGCGCGCCGGGGCGCTGGGCCAGCCGCAGGATGAAGTACTTCTTCAGGCCCGCATGGCGCATCGCGCGCTCCTTGACGTCGGGCAGGCGCTCGAAATCGAAATTGCCGCCGGAAACGACCGCCACCACCGTCTTGCCCTCGAGCGCCTCACGTCCGAGCGCCTCCAGCGCCGTCAGCGACAGCGCCCCGGCAGGCTCGAGCACCACGCCCTCTACATTGAGCATGTCGACCATCGTCACGCAGATCGCATTCTCCGACAGCAGCATCACCTGGTCGGAGGAAAAGCGCTTCAGCGCATCGAAGTTGAGCGCACCGATCTGCGCGACGGCTGCCCCATCGACGAAGTTGTCCACCTTGTCCAGCGTCACGACCGCACCGCTCTCCAGGCTGCGCTTGAGGCTCGGTGCGCCCTCCGGCTCGCAGAACAGGAAACCCGAGGGATCGATCACGTCTCTGAAATAGCCGGTGACACCGGAGGCCAAGCCGCCGCCGCCGACCGGCAGCACTACGAGATCGGGCAGCCTGCCCTCGCCGAGCTGCGCGGCGATCTCGGCTGCCACCGTCGCCTGCCCCTCGATGATGTCGTGGTGGTCGAAGGGCGGCACCATCAGCGCGCCGGTGGCCTCGGCATGGTCTCGGGCGGCCTTGTAGCACTGGTCGAAAAAGTCGCCGACGAGCCTGATCGTGACGAATTCGCCGCCGAACATGCGGGTCTTGTCGATCTTCTGCTGCGGCGTCGTCACCGGCATGAAGACCACGCCCGGCACGCCGAAATGACGGCAGACGAAGGCAAAGCCCTGCGCGTGATTGCCGGCGGACGCGCAGACGAAACTGCGCGCGCCCTGGGGATCGGCCAGCACCTTGCGCAGGAAATTGAACGCCCCTCTGATCTTGTAGGAGCGCACCGGCGAGAGATCCTCGCGCTTGAGATAGATCTCCGCGCCGTAGCGGGCGGAGAGATGTTCGTTGAGCTGGAGCGGCGTTTCGGGAAAGAGCCCGCGCAAGGCGTCCAGGGCTGCGTCGACGTCGGATGTCATTCTGTGGTCCGTCTTCGGTTGGTATGCGGTTCGGTAGGCTGCATGTCGTGCCTTCGGCAAGGACAGAGACAGACGAGGACGATCATTCTTCCGACCCTTATACGATCCCGTGGCGCGCCCAGCGCGACGCGGCGCAACCGATCCCGCCGCCGATCCCGCACCTGGGGCGTCCTTGAGTTTGGACGTCGCAGAGGCTATGGCATATCGACGCGACGGTTTCCACCCGCCCTGGCCGAGATGGCCTCATCGAGACCAACCTTGAACGCCACGATCTTCCGTTCCGCCATCAATATCGCCGCCATTGCCGGCATGTACATGTCCGTGGCGATGCTCGTCCCAGCCTTCATCGACGTCTACTACGGCCATCCCGATTCGGAAGTCTTCTTCCTGTCCGCCTTCTTCACGGGCGGCCTTTCGCTTGCCACGGCCGCGGCCACCCGCGCCGGCCCGCCGCCGTTCAACAAGCGCATGGGCTTTCTCGTCGTCAACATGCTGTGGCTTTCGGCCAGCATCATCGGCTCGATCCCGCTGTGGCTGTCCTCGATGAAGCTGAGTTACGCGCAGGCCTTCTTCGAATCGGTCTCGGCGATCAGCACGACGGGGTCCACCGTCATCGTCGGCCTCGATCACGCGCCTCCCGGCATCCTGATGTGGCGGTCGCTGCTGCACTGGCTCGGCGGCGTCGGGATTCTTGCGCTCGGCCTCTTCATCATGCCCTACCTGCGCGTCGGCGGCATGTCCTTCTTCAAGCTGGAATCGTCCGACACCGCCGACAAGCCGTTTGCCCGTATCGCCAGCTATACGCGCGCCTTCCTCGCCATCTACGTGGCGATCACCCTGATCTGCGCCGTCACCTATGCCGCGCTGGGCATGAGCCGTTTCGACGCCCTGAACCACGCCATGTCGACGGTGGCGACCGGCGGGCTCTCGACGCATGATGCCTCCTTCGGCTACTTCAAGAGCCTGCCGCTCCTGTGGGCCGCCACGTTCTTCATGACGCTCTCCAGCCTGCCCTTCTCGGTGCTCATCCTCTTCGTCGTGCGCGGCCGGATCGATGCCTGGCGCGACCCGCAGATCCGCGTCTTCCTCGGCTATCTCGTGCTGTTCGCCATCGCCGCCAGCATCTTCCAGCGGCTGCAGAACGGTGTCTCCTTCCACGAGGCGCTGGCGCATTCCTTCTTCACCGTGTCCTCGATCCTGTCCACGACAGGCTTCGTCAGCGACGACTATACGAAATGGGGCCATTTCATCGTGGCGCTCGCCTTCGTCGCGACCTTCATGGGCGGCTGTTCGGGCTCCACGGCCGGTGGTCTCAAGGCCTATCGGCTGATCATCCTGTTCAATTTCATGCGCACCGGCCTCTATCGCCTGATCTATCCCGACGGCATCCACGCCGTGCGCTACGGGACGATGACGGTGGATGCCGATTTCCAGCGCACCGTCTTCCTGTTCTTCCTGACCTATGTGAGCCTGTCCGCGATCGGTGCCATTCTGCTCGGCCTCATGGGCTATGACGTGCTGACGGCCATCTCGGCGGCCGCCACCTCGCTTTCCAACGTCGGCCCCGGCGTTACGGAGGCGATCGGCCCGGCCGGGACCTTCGCCGGTTTCCACGACGCAGCCCTTTATCTCCTGTCGTTTCTCATGCTGCTCGGCCGTCTGGAAATCCTCACCGTGCTCGTCCTCCTGACGCCGCTGTTCTGGAAAAGCTGACCGGGTACAGTCGTCGAGGCGTTCTTGACTGTTGTCACGCTTCTCCGCATCTTGCCGAAATCGGCTGGAGGAAGACGGAATGTTCGTGTCGAAGTCACTGTTGCCCCTGTTTCTTGCCGCGTCCCTGGCATCACCGGCGCTCGCCGGGCCGCTTGCGGATGCTGCGAAGAAGGCTGAGGAACAAGCCGTGGCCGGTGATCCCGTGGGCGCTCACAACACCATCCGCGACGCCTTCGGCGCCTTCGCCGCCACGCTCCCGTTCACCATCGGCAAGGCCGTTTTCGTCGCGGCCCCGCCCGAGGGATACGGCATGTATGCCACGCGCCCGAACTCCGACTTCAAGTCCGGCGAAACCTTGATCTCCTATGTCGAGCCGGTGGGTCTTACCTGGCGTGCGGGCGACGGCGGCAATCTGGAATCCCACTTCACCGTCGACTTCGAACTGCTCGATACGAAGGGTGCGAAACTCGCCGAACAGAAGGCCTTTGGCTCCTTCGATTTCAAGGGAACGGTGCGCAACCAGGAGGTCTTCGCCAAGCTGACGCTCAAGCTGAGCGGCCCGCCGGCCGGCGACTACGTGCTGCGCTACCGCTTTCGCGACACGGCAAGCGGCGCCGTCGCCATCAGCGAACAGCCCTTCAAGATCGTGCAGTAAGCCGGCTATCGAAGTTTTCCACAGGCTTTGAGAGAATTGGGACAAGCCCGAATCCGGGCTTTCCAGCGCATGGGCGCTGAATTATGACAGCGACATGACAACCCCAGCCACGTAAGGGGCACCCATGCTCTCGCTGTTTCGCAAACTCATGCCGCGTGAAGACCGGTTCTTCGATCTCTTCGAGCGGCATTCCCGCACCGTCGTCGGCGCCGCCGAGGCGCTCCAGGCCGTCCTGGCCGGCGGCCCGGACATGGAAAAGCACTGCGACCGCATCGTCGCACTGGAAGACGAGGCGGACGCGATCACGGCCGAGGTCCTGCTTGCGGTGCGCCGCAGTTTCATCACGCCCTTCGACCGCGGTGACATCAAGGACCTCATCCAGTCGATGGATGACGCCATCGACATGATGCACAAGATGGTCAAGACCATCCGCCTCTACGAGCAGACGAGCTTCCAGCCCGGCATGCAGGAAATGGGTGCGGCGGTCGTCAAGGCCGCCCATCTCGTCGCCGAAGCCATTCCGCTGCTCGACAAGGTCGGCGTTCACGCCGACCGCCTCAGCGCCATCGCCCAGGAAGTCACCCGCGTCGAGGGCCGTTCCGACGAACTGCACGATCAGGGCGTGAAGGAGCTCTTCAAGACCTACGGCAAGACCGACCCGATGGCCTATATCATCGGCAGCGAGATCTACAGCGAACTGGAGAAGGTGGTCGACCGCTTCGAGGACGTGGCAGACGAGATCAGCGGCATCGTGATCGAGAACGTCTGATGGACGCGACCCTCGCCCTGCCGCTGCTCATCGCCCTCGTGGGCATCGCGCTGCTCTTCGACTTCCTGAACGGCCTGCACGACGCGGCGAATTCCATCGCCACCATCGTCTCCACGCGCGTTCTTCGCCCGCAATATGCCGTCATGTGGGCGGCGTTCTTCAATTTCATCGCCTTCCTGTTCTTTGGCCTGCATGTCGCCGAAACGCTCGGCAAGGGCATCATCGATCCCTCCATCGTCAGCCCGCTCGTGATCTTCTCCGCCCTCATGGGGGCGATCATCTGGAATGTCGTGACCTGGATCTTCGGCATTCCCTCAAGCTCCTCGCACGCGCTGATCGGCGGACTGGTCGGCGCGGGCCTCGCCAAGACCGGCTTCGACGCCGTCGTCTGGAGCGGCCTGATCAAGACGGCGAGCGCCATTTTCCTGTCGCCCGCCATCGGTTTCTTCCTCGCCCTGATCCTGGTCCTCACCGTGTCCTGGATCTTCGTGCGACAGACGCCGTTTGCCGTCGACCGCACCTTCCGCGTCATGCAGTTCATTTCGGCCTCGCTCTACTCGCTCGGCCATGGCGGCAACGACGCGCAGAAGACGATGGGCATCATCGCGGTGCTTCTCTATTCGCAGGGCTATCTCGGCGGAGAATTCTACGTGCCGTTCTGGGTGGTCATCACCTGCCAGGCGGCCATGGCGCTCGGAACGCTGATGGGTGGCTGGCGCATCGTGCACACGATGGGCTCGAAGATCACCCGCCTCAACCCGATGCAAGGCTTCTGCGCGGAAACCGGCGGCGCGATCACCCTCTTTGCGGCGACGTGGCTCGGCATTCCCGTCTCGACCACGCACACCATCACGGGTGCGATCATCGGCGTCGGCGCGGCCCGCCGCGTCACGGCCGTGCGCTGGGGCCTCGCCGGCAACATCGTCTGGGCATGGATCATCACCCTGCCCTCGGCCGCTGCCATCTCGGCGCTGTTCTACCTGGTCTTCGCCGCCATTTCCGGCTGATCAACAAAAAAGTCCGGTGACAGCAACGTCACCGGACGTCCTTTGGCCAACTCAGCGCAAATCGTCAACAGCACGACAGGCCCAAGGCTAAGCCCTCAAAAGCCCGAGTCCGCCCCCTCCAGATCGCTACCCTCGCATGCCGATACATTGGCGACCTCGTAGGTCGTCTTGCCCGGTCCGGCGGGCGGAATAGGCGTCAGCGTGACGATGACGTAGCATTCGGAATTCTGCACGCGCCATTCGATCTGCCCATTGTCGCGCGTGCGAACCTGCTCCAGCGTATCGAACGCCCGTCCGCCCATGGCGAAAGACACCTTGTCGCTGCCAACGACGGCCTGGACCTGCGCGCTCGCATCATAGAACCCGGACAGCGCTGCCGCCGCCGGCGCTGCGAGCCAGAGGGTAATGAGAGGTGCAAGAAGCCCATATTTCATGAAATAATCATCCCCGCCGTAGAAATCGATTGCCACCATACTCCGGAAACGAACCGCTTCGAATCCGAATAACGCGATAAAAACAGAATACTGAAAGAGATCCGGCCCCCGCCGGATTACCCAATCCCGTTTAACACTCGGCTTGCGCTTGTCAAACCTTGGGTAAAAAGCACATGCGGCTGGAGTTACACAAAGCGGCATGTGTAGGCACGCAACATCCCCGACGTGTAAGCCGAAGACCAACATCCGAAACGTTGAGAGAAGCGGTTAATTCAAGAAATTCAGGTGGTGAGCGCGCAGGGATTCGAACCCTGGACCTACTGATTAAAAGTCAGTTGCTCTACCGGCTGAGCTACGCGCTCCCAAGCGGTGCGAAGCGCCCCGCGGAAGTGGGCGGAACATAGGCAGGAGGGTGTGCATGGTCAACCCGGAAAATGCACGGGAAAACAGCTTTTGCAACGTCGCGTCGACCGCCCCGTCGTCGCGGGAAGCCGCGGCGGCCGGGTGGTTCAGTGGACGGTGTATTTCAGGAGGCCGAGCGACCAGTCGACGCTGCGATTCTCCACATCGCGCGTCCAGGTCTGCTTGAGCGTGCCGGCGATGTCGGCGATGGTGGTGCGCGCGTCCAGTTCCTTGGTCAGGCCGTAATCGTTCGGCGCGACCGCAGTGAGATCGACGTCGTCGGCGACGACGATGGCGACCAGCACATTCTCGCTCGGCCCTTCCGCTTCGAAATCGAAGCCGTAATAATCGTCCGGAATGGTGATCGGCGTGCCGGGCGCCAGCCGCGTGATCTTCTGCGCCGCTTCGTTCGGGAAGATCTGGGTCGCCTTGCCGTCCTTGTCGACGTCATAAAGGATGAGATGGCCACCCGTGCGGCTCGTCACCGAGATGCGGAAGCTGTCGCCGTTCTCGAGATGATCCGAGGACAGCGAGACCTGGACATCACCGCTCTCGGCCTTGCCGAGAATGTCGCCGACGGCATCGACCGGGTCGGCGGCCACATAGGCGGTCTGCTGCGTATTTTCGACCTTCACCTCTTCGACCTTCACCTCATCCGGCACCTGCTGCTGCGTGTCCGTGGCCGTCACCGCCGGGCTTACGGCGCTGGCGCCGAGCAGCGCATAGTTCACCTCGAGCTGCGGATCGAGGCCCTGGCACTGGCTTTGCGCCGCGCAATAGGTCTGGGACTGCTTCTTGACATATTCGAGCAGCTCCGCGTTCGAGACGATACCGTTGCCATTGCTGTCGGCGGCCGAAATCTCGTGACCGTTGACGTAGGACAGCGTGAAGACGCCGTGACGCTCTTCCGGCGGCAGGCGCGTATCGTCCCAGGCCACCTGGTAGGAAGAGGCGGCGCTCCATGCTTCCACGCCGCTCTCCTTGGCGACCTCGGGCTTCACCACGGCGACGTCGACGCGCAGGCCGCGCGTCTTCACCGCGTCGGCCGGCTTGGCATGGGGGCGCGGCAGGAACCGCGCGCTTTCCATGGCATCGCCGACCTCCGTCGACAAGGAGCGCGAGATGGTGCCGGAGTGGCAGGCGTCGATGACGATGGTGACGGCGCGGTCCTTCAGCTTGGCAAGCATGGCATCGATCTCGTCATCGAGGATCACGTTCGACCAGTCGCCATTGCCGGCCACGATGTCATAGGTCGACAGCGCCTCGTCCAGACCATCCTCCTCGTCACCGCTCACATCCTTCACCTGCAGGCCGTGGCCGGAGAAGTAGAAATAGACCCGGTCTCCCGGCTGCGTGCCGTTGATAAGCCACTCGTCGATGCTGGCGAGGATGGCGGCGCGCGTCGCCTGGGCGTCGCGCAGGACGCGGATCGAATCCGCGCCATAGCCGAGCTTTTCCTTCAGCAGTTTCTCGATGAGAGGAGCGTCGTTCTTGGGGCCCTCCAGAAACATCTTTTCCGGCAGGTTGGCATAGGTGCCGATGCCGACGATGAGCGCCCGGTCGGCTGCCGCCGCGAATGTGGAGAACGAAAGCGAAAGCAGAAGAGCTGCGGCATAGCGGATCATCAGAGCGTTTCCCGCGTATAGAGGGGCTGGATGGCGACGCTGGCTTCCTTGCCGTCGAGACGGGTCATGAGCGCTTGCAGCAGCGTTTGCGGCGTCACCTTCGGGTCGGCAAGGACGGCACCGATGGCATCGACCGGTTCCGCCGTCCAGATGGTGATCAGATGGTCCGCGCCATAGGGCTTCACCACCTCAACATCGGTGAGCTTGAACTGCCCGCTTTCGGTGCCCGCCGCCTGCATGTCGAGGAACTGCACCTCGCCCGTATTGGCGAGATTGAAGACGAGCATGTTGGGATAGCGGCCGGGCGGCGCATCGAAGCGCAGGCGATCGCCGGCCGCGTAGATATCGCGCACGGGCTTGAGCGATACCGAGCCCGGGTTCTGGCTCGCCATCGCCTTCAGGAAGTCGAGCAGCACGAACTTGTCGACGACCGACTGGATGCGGTCCGCGCCGATGTTTTCGCCCGCGACATCGCCATTCGGCGTGTAGAACACGCCGCTCGCCACGTCCCAGCGGAACGGCGTGCCGGTACCCTCGGCATTCTTCGGGCGCGCGGCGGCGCCGGTGATGTCGAGGGCGATCTGGCCTGTCCAACCGAGATCCTTAGCCGGCTTCACGAGCTTGGTCGTTGCGTCCGTTGCAGCGCCGCCATCCGTGCCCGCCGGAAGGCCGCGTGTCAGCCGCACCACGACTTCGCTCTCCGAGCGCGCCACCTGCGGCATGAAATTGGGCACCTGCAGGGCTTCGGAACGGTTCTTCACATTGCTGAAGATATAGTCCTCCAGCTCGATGCGGGTGATTACGCCGTCACCGTCGCGATCCGCGCTGCCCTCGACGGCGCGTGCAAAGCTCCAGCTCAAGGCACCGCGCGGCGCGCCGTCGATGATGACCTCCGGCGTCGGCTGGCTTTCGAGCGATGCGGCGAGCACCGTCACCTGCTTGAAATCGATCTCCTTGACCTTCGCGCCGTCGACCGCCTCCTGCGAGGGCGCGGCGAGCTTCACCGTCACCGCCGGCGCAAGGCGCGTCTTGCCGCTGACCGATCGGCTCATGCCGCCGGAAAAGCAGCTGTCGGAGACGAAGAGCACATGCACGCCCTTGCTCTCCGCCTCGCCGAACCAGGCGTTCATCTCGTTGTCGACGATGATCTCGTTGAAGGTCTCAGCGGCGCGGTTGCGGTCGAAACCCGGCAGCTGGAGAAATTCGTCCAGGCCGTCGGCCTCGTCGCCCGCAATGAGTTCGGGCATCTGCGCGCCGTGGCCGGCATAGGTGAAGATGATCGTATCGCCCGCCGCGGCCTTCGCCACCAGATCCGTCCAGGCCTTGCGGATATCGTCCTTGCGCGCCTGTTCGTTGGTGAACTTGACGACCTCGAACCCGGCGGACGACATCGCGCGATAGACATCGTCCGCATCGCGCACGGCACCATCAAGGCTCACGTCGTTGGGATACTGGTCGACGCCGACGACAAGCCCGTAGGTCTGCGCGGCAAGGGCTGGACCGGGCAGCGCGACGGCGAGCGAAAGCGCAAGCAGGCGGTAGAGATGTCTGGGCATTTTCATTCCACGTCCACTTCCACGCGGCGATGCAGCTGGTTCAGCGTTTCCGTGTCGTAGGCGCTGGCGTCGTCCGGCTTGAAGGGCTCGTCCTCGCCTTTGCCGACCGTGGCGATCGTGCCGGCATAACCGGCATCGTGCAGGTAGGCCTTCAGCGTCTCGGCGCGGGCGAGCGAGAGCTTGTAGTTCGCGGCGGCGGATCCGACAGGGTCCGTATGGCCGATCAGCGTGATGGAGGCCGGCTTCACCGCCTTCAGGCATTCGGAAAGGTCCTTGGCCGCCGCCACGCCGTCGGGCGTGAAATCCGCCGTGCCGAAGACGTAGCGAACGGGCGTCGACTTCTTCTTGATCTTCACGCCACGAAAAGAGACCTTGCAGCCGCCGCGCATGGCGAGCTGCACCGGTCGCGGCGCGGCAAGGCGCATCTCGCTGGCCAGCTTGTCGAGCCGGAGGATGTATTGCTGGTCGGGCGCCATCCATTCCGGCGTCAGCGTCTCGTTCGATCCGTCCTCCAACGCCATCTGGTAGAAGCGGGCGGCGGCCTCGTAATCCTTGCGCTCGCGCGCGAGATCGCCCAGCGCGTCGAACACCTGCCAGGGGCCGCCATAGGTCTTCTGGAGGTCCTCCAGTTCCGTGCGGTGCGCATCCAGCCTGTCACCGCCCGCGACCGCCGTCGAGATGCGGTTGAAGGCGGTCAGGCCAGCGATGCGGCCGACGAGCGTGCGCTCGTTTGCGCTGCAATTGGCCGTGCCGGCCGTCTCAGCGATCGAATGCGCCTTCTGCGCGTCGCCTGCATTGAAGGCCTCCACGGCCCCCTTGAAAGCGTCGCAGGTGGCAGCCGCCGGCGCAGCACCGGCGAGCACGAAGAATGTCGCCGCAAGGGATCGCATCAGCATTGTCGGTTCAGCCCTCATATCCTCGAATGGGTCAGGCAGGGGCGCGGTCGCCCCTGCCCCGTTGTCACTTGATCTCGAACGTCACCATCTGGAGACCGCTCGTACCATTGTCCTGCTCTGCCTGCTTTGCAAGGTTGATTGCAAGCCCGCGGCTCAACGGCTGCTTCGACTTCGCCGCCAGCTGCTGGGCCTTCTCGGGCGTCAGCTTCTGGTCGCCCAGCCCGCCGATCCGGCAGAAGGCGATCAGGGTCTCGCCGGCCGATGGCGTATCGAAGGTGAGATTGCCCGTGCCCGCCTGCGGGATGAGCCGGCGTTCGCCCGGATTGAGCGTGGTGTTGCCGATCATCACATCCGGGATGATCTCGACCGTGCCGGTATCCTCGACATACACGACCTGCAGCTCGCAGGCGTGGTTGGTGGAAAGCTCAAAGCTGAGATAGTCGCCCACCTTCGCGCTCGTCGAGGCGACGTGCACGGCAAGCTTCACCTTGTCGGCCTGCGCCTTGTCGTCCTGCTTGTAGGCGGGAACGGCATAGGCCGTCTGGACCGGGTCCTCAGCGTTGTCGGTGGTCGGCTGCGTATGCGCGGTTTCGGCGGCCCCGGCCTCATGGTTGACGCCGCGCTTCAGCGGCTTGAGCTGCCGCAACGGCTCCAGCATCAGGGCGAACTGCTCTTCCACCTCGACGCGCGGGATGGTGGAGCCTGCCTCGAGCGTTGCCACCCAGTCGAGCCCGATGCGCAGCGCGTTGACATCGGCGACACGGCGGATATCGGAGGCGAACTCCTCCGGCGTCATGTCGAATTCCGCAGCCAGCTGCTCGAAATTCAGCTCGTCCTCGTACTTGTCGGCGAAGTAGGTGAAGATTTCCGCCCCACCCGGCGCCTTCAGGCTGGTCTTGCCGCCGCCGGCCGTCGCTTCGGTGATGCCGAGACGGTCGAGCGCGCTGACGAAGCGCTCGGTGTCGCGCTTGTAGACCTCGTTGAGCTTCTCCTGCGGCACATAGACGGCAAGCAGTTCGTCCTGCTGGTCCTTGGAAAACAGCGTGGAGGTCTGGATATGCTCGCGCAACTGGTCACGCTTCGACAGGATGCCGTCGAAATGGCAGTCGAAGCACGACCGGGCGTTGACGATTTCCACGCCCTTGCCGATCGGCCGCTTGCGGAACGATACGATGGCCGTCGGGCCGATATCGAGCTGGTCCCCCTTGTTGGTGGAGAGGTAATAGCCCTGCATGCCGTTGGGGAGCGAGAAGATCATCTCGCCGCCATCGTGCTCGAAGGGTTCGAGCCCGGCCTTCAGCCGCACGCCATCCGGCCCGGCCGGGAAGCGCTTCAGCACCTGGCGCCCGACATCGCCGGCAAAGTCGTAGGACTTCCAGTAATAGCCGCCGAACGGCATATCGTGGCGCTCCAGCATGCGGTTGTGGTCGGAAACTCCGGACGAGCCGTCCGCGAAACCGGCACGCACGATGCGGCGGCGTTCGATGTTCTGCGCGACATCAACACCGAAGCGCTTTTCGAGCTCGATGATGTTGGTCGGCAGCTTCATCAGGCGGTTATAGACCTTCGGCCGCGCGCCGTTGCTCATGAACCAGTCGACACGCATGATCGGCAACTGCGTCTGCGTGGCCTTGGAAAGCGCATGCAGCTGCGAATTGCTGGCCGGATCGACGCCGTAGAAATACTCGTTGATCAGGAAGTTGTAGTCGTCCTCGCTCCATTGCAGATCGCGAAGATCGATGCGCACCAGCAGGCCGTCGGAGCCTTCGACCTCCTCCGGGATGACGAGCTCCGGTCCGTAGGACAGCGAATTGAGGAGCTTCTTGAAGCCGCCCGCCAGCACCTTCATACGCTTGAGGAAGGTCTCGTGCGTCTCGCAGCTCATCATGCCGTTATACTGGTCGCGGTAGCTGAAGTAGCGCATGAACGGCTGGTCGTGCTCGTCCACCTGCGAGATGTCGCGCAGCGCGAGGTCGACGAAATCGAGATATTTCAGCATCGGCCGCGAGCGCTTGGTCTGGCCGGCGGACACCGCCGTCGGCATCGCGGACTGGTTCAGCGAGTTGATCCAGTTGGCGAGGCTCTGCACTTCCGCATCGTCCGGGCGCTTGCCGAGCGGCATGCGGCCGCTGGTGACGCTGGTGTACAGCAGCGACTTGGAGGCGTCGCCGGGGGTCACGAACGCCGGATTGGCGGCAATCGAGGCAAGGTCGCCCGACGGGAAGGACCCTTGCGAGCTTTCACCCGGGCCATGGCAGTTGCGGCAATATTTGCCGATGAACGCATCGGCGGCGGATGCGAATTCCGCGCCGCCGCCGCCGGCCGTCAGCGCAGTCTCGGCCGTGGCCTCGCTGCATACGGGCGTCGCGCTGGTTTCCACCGGCGTCACCTTCACCTCGCGATCCGCGAGGAAGGCATACATGGCCTGGCGATCTTCCTCCGGAAGCGCCGAAAGACCCTTGGCGATGTGGCGCATCACCGGGTCGGCCAGCGGCGAACCGGAGAGCTTCTTGCCCTCCTCGATCAGCCCCTTGGTGAAGACCTCATGCGAGGCAAGGCCGCCCATGCGCGCCTTGGTGATATCGGGCGCCACCGCGCCGGTCAGGCCCTTTTCGCCCTCATAGGCGCGTTCCAGGTCAAGGCCGTAGGTGGCGGTGCGCGGTGTGTGGCAGTCGCCGCATCCGCCGACATTCTCGACGAGGTAGCGGCCGCGCTCCATCTGTGTTTCTTCGCGCGCCTGGTAGGCCGGCACGGTGAAATGGCTGCGCTTCCACAGCGTGATCGTCGTCTGCCGGCTGAACGGGAACGCGATCTCGTGCTCCTTCGAAGCCGCGTCCGATTGCGGCAGCGTCTCGATATAGGCTTTGATATCGAGCACATCCTCGGGCTTCATACCGCCATAGGAGGTGTAGGGCATGACCGGGTAGAGGTTGTCCCCCTCCTTGTCGACACCGGCCATCACGGCATTCAGGAAGTCGGCATTCGACCAGCCGCCGATGCCGTTCGGATGGGCGGAGATGTTCGGCGCGAAGAATTTCCCGATGGCCGTCTGCATCTCCATGCCGCCGGACAGCAGCTCGGTATTGTCGCCGGAGCCGTGGCAGGCGCCGCAGCCAGCCGCACCGAACAGCACCTTGCCGTTCTCGACATTCGCCTGGTAGGTGCCATAGGCATCCGGCGCGAACGGATCGATGGCGAATGCCCCCGTGGGACAGAAGGCCGCCATCGCGAGGCCGAGAAGTGCGCCAAGGCGCGGCATCGGCCGGAAAAGTGCCATATTGAACACGCGCATGGCTTGTCCCTCACTCCAAAAAGCCGGCTGGCCGGCCAAAAATCTGATCTCTCCGACAATTCCGCATGCAAAACCGCCTGGCAGTTTCCGCGGGAACTGTGCCTGAGCCTTTTCGCTGAACACCAATCATCGAAAATGCTCCATCCTTTTGTCTTTGCCGCATGATCCCGCGCCGAAGCGAGCCCGCTCCGGCCGGAAATGCTCTAGCGAAACTCGAAACGTTCGAACTCGACGCGGCGCGGTGGCTTGCCGAGTTCCCTCAATCCCTTTTCGATGGCCAGTCGTAGCGGCGTCGGCCCGCAGAACCACAGGTCGGCCTCCGCCGGGTCCATTGCCGTGCCGGATACGAGCTTTGCCGCATCGAGCCGCCCGTCGGTCGCGGAATTGTGCAGGACGAAGCTGAAATTGCCGAGCTTGTCGGCCTGCGCGCGGAACGTCTCGAGGCCGATCGCCTCCGCACCGTCACGCACGCAATAGACCATGTGGATGTCCTGGCCCTCATCACCCTTCAGCCGGCTCGCCATGGCGAGGAATGGCGTCACGCCGATGCCGCCGGCAAGCCAGATCTGCTTCTTGCCGCCGCGTTTGTGGTTGAAGTGGCCGTATCCGCCCTCGAGCGTCAGCGCATCGCCGACGGCAACCGTTTCCCGCAACGCCTTGGTATAGTCGCCGAGCGGCTTGATGGCGAAGCGGACCGTGCCGTCCTCGTCGATACCGGCGATGGTGAAGGGATGCGGTTCGCGCAGCCCGGCCTTGTTGACGCGGAAAAAGCCGAACTGGCCGGGCAAGGCCCTGAGCTTGCTGCGGGTGGGCTTTGCCGTGATGATCGTCGCACCCTCGTGGCGCTCGACATCCACCACCTTGTATTTTCGCGTGCGGATCCAGGGCAGAAGCTGGGTATAGGCGTAGCTGACGATGCCGAGCAGCGCGAAGAGGTTGAGATAGACCGCCAGCAGCGCCGTGCCGTCATAGGGGCGCTTGATGAACATCTGATGGAAGGCGACCAGCACGAACAGCAGGCCGATGAACCGGTGGGTGAAGCGCCAGAACTGATAGGGCACCTGGAAGCGTGTCTTCGGAATGACCTTCACGAGGCTGAGCACGAGCAGGAAGACGAAGCCGTAGAAGGCCCATTCGCCGGCCGTCTTTGCGAGCCTGTTGAGATCGCCGGTCAGCGAAAGCCCCTGGAAGTCCGGTGTCACGAAATAGTGCACGAGGATAAGACAGAGCACCGCGATGCCGATCTTGCGGTGGAAATGATAGATGCGGTCGAGCCCGCCGAACAGCCGCTCCACCAGCGGCGGGCGCGTCGCCATGAATTGCGCGATCGCCATGGCGACGAAGGCCATCGAGGAGGCGATCAGGGACAGGGTCGTTGCGCCATTGGTATGGCTGACCGCCGGAACGGCAAGCACGCCGGCGATCACGATCAGCAGAGTCGCGACGATGGAACCCGCGGTCAATCTATCCCCCAAGATGGAACTGGACGGTTCTGAATGCCGGTATGCTTGCAAGGCCGCATGACATTCGTCAACCGCAATCCTCCTATCGACGGGCGGCCCGGCGGCTTTATTCGCCGCCTTGTGGCAAGCGGGGCGAAAACCGGCACAAGGCATCGAATATGACAGTGTACCAGGCCATATAGCCATGACCGTCCACCCGCCAGGCGAATCGGCGGAGAAGGATAACAATCGCTCCTGAACCGTCTTCGCGATCCGGTGGTCCGCCCGCCGGCATATCGCTGATATATCAGTGCGCTTGCTATCCGCTTTGCGACATGGCACCAAGTGATATATCAACGGAGTCCCCGCATGACGGCATCCGAGGCCTCGCAGGCCCACCTCGCCTATCTCGCCCTTGAGGGTCTGATCGTGACCCTGAAGCTGAAACCTGGCGCGCTTGTTACCGAAAAGCAGCTGATCGAGCTTTCGGGGCACGGCCGCACGCCGGTCCGCGAAGCGATCCAGAAGCTGGAATGGCAGGGGCTCATCGTGGTGCGACCGCGCGCCGGCCTGCAGATCGCCGCGATCCGCCCGGACGATCATGCCGACGTCATGACCACGCGCCGCCAGCTGGAGCCCTTGGCCGCAGCGCTGGTCGCCCGCCATGCCAGCGACGCGCAACGCGAAAGGCTGGTCGCCTGCGCACAGGCCATGACCGCCTGCTCGATCAACTCGGATATCGAAGGCTTCCTCGCCGCCGACAAGACGTTCGACGAGATCATGGAGGAGGCCTGCCCCAACCGCTTCCTCATCGCCGCCCTCGCCTCGCTGCAGACCCATGCGCGGCGCCTGTGGTTCACCCGCGCCGACAGCCGCCGCATGGATCGCTCCGTGGACCTGCACGTGAAGGTCATCCGCGCGATCCGCAACGGCGACCCGGACGCCGCATCGGCCGCGATGACCGATCTTCTGGAAGAACTGTCCCGCTGAAACGAAAACGGCGGCCGAGAGGCCGCCGCTTTGTGAAAGAAATGTCTTGCCGCTCAGTCGACGAAAGCGCGCTCGATGACGAACTCGGCGGGCTTGCTGTTGGCGCCTTCCGTGAGGCCGGCCTGCTCCAGCAGGGCCTTGGTTTCCTTGAGCATGGCCGAGGAGCCGCAGATCATGCCGCGGTCGATGGCAGGATCGAAGCGCGGCACGCCGAGATCGGCAAACATCTTGCCGTTGGCGATGAGATCGGTGATGCGGCCCTGGAACGGGAAGTCTTCACGGGTCACGGTCGCGTAGTGGCGCAGCTTGTCGCCGACGACTTCGGCGAAGAACTCGTGGTTGCGGATTTCCTCCACGAGGTCGAAACCGTATTTCAGCTCGGCCACTTCGCGGCATGTATGGGTCAGGATGACCTCGTCGAACTTCTCATAGGTCTCCGGGTCGCGGATGAGGCTCGCAAAAGGTGCGATGCCCGTGCCGGTGGAGAACATGTAGAGCCGCTTGCCGGGAGTGAGCGCATCGAGAACCAGCGTGCCGGTCGGCTTCTTGCGCATCAGCACGGTATCGCCCGGCTTGATCTGCTGGAGATGCGAGGTCAGCGGGCCGTCCGGCACCTTGATCGAGAAGAATTCCAGCTCCTCGTCCCAGGCCGGGCTTGCGATCGAATAGGCGCGGTAGATCGGCTTGTCGCCGACCATCAGGCCGATCATGGCGAATTCGCCGGAGCGGAAGCGGAAGCTTTCAGGGCGCGTCATGCGGAAGCGGAACAGGTGATCCGTATAGTGTTGCACGCTCGTCACCGTCTCGGCGAAAACGCCGGCGGGAATGGTTGCCACAAAGTCTTCGGTCTTGGCCGGTGCGTTCATGTCTGGATCGGTCCTGTCTGCGTCGGAAAATCTTGACGATAGGCAGATATTACATGTTGAGCAGCAAAGGAAGGTATTCCGTTCCAATGCGCCGAATGGCCGCGCAATAGTTTGCCGGCCATTCGATATTGCCGTCGTTGTGCCTGAGGTCCTTGATCTCGCTCAAGCCTGTCACGCGATTGCGGCCTTTGCCGGTCGCTGCGCTCAGAAAATCAGGCCCTGCGGCGCCAGCTGTACGAGCCCACCTCCTGGGAAGGACGCGCCGTCGGCTGGTAATGGTTTTCGATGCCCGGAAGGCGGTTTTCGGACAGGCGCTTCAGCGCCGTCGCATTGCTGACCGCGAAGCTGTCGATGCCACAGCGCAGCATCAGCGGGATCTGATCGATCAGCACATCGCCGACGGCCCGGATCTCGCCGGCATAGGCGAGCCGCGAGCGCAGCAGCGAGGCATGGCTGAAGGCCCGGCCATCGTTGAAGGCCGGAAACGCCACCGCGACCAATGCGATACGGTCCAGATGTCCTTCCAGCCTGCGCACGTCGTCCGCCGGGTTGATCAGCACGCCAAGGCCGGTTTCGTCGCCCTCGGAGACTTTTGCCAGAAAGTCGTCGAGCCCGAGGATCGCCTTCTCGTTCGAGCCCGCCTTGGCGTCCTCGGTTTCTATCACCCAGGGATCATCGGTCACAAAACCGGCTTCGTTCCAGATTTTCGTCATGACCGCTCTCCTCTCAGGCCGCCGCAGCCGTCTTGTCGCCGTAGAGCGCATCCTTGAAGGGCTGCGGTCCGACGCGACGATAGGCATCGAGGAAGATTTCCGACGGATCGAGGCGCAGGCCGAGATAGGTGTTCACGATCACCTCCACGGCATCCGTCACCTTTTCCGGCTCGAAGCCGCGTCCGATGATTTCGCCGATCGAGGTGTTCTCGTCGCCCGACCCGCCAAGCGTGATCTGGTAGAGTTCCTCGCCCTTCTTCTCCACGCCCAGAAGGCCGATATGGCCGACATGGTGGTGGCCGCAGGCATTGATGCAGCCGGAGATCTTGATCTTCAGCTCGCCGATTTCCGCCTGCCGCTCGGGCGAACCGAAACGGGTCGACAGTTCCTGCGCGACCGGGATCGAGCGCGCATTGGCCAGCGCGCAGTAGTCCAGCCCCGGACAGGCGATGATATCGGTGATCAGGCCGGCATTGGCGGTCGCAAGACCCGCAGCCACGAGGCCGCGATAGACCGGCTCCAAATCCGCAAGCGCGACATGCGGCAGGATGAGGTTCTGCTCGTGGCTGACGCGGATCTCGTCGAAGGCGTATTCCTCGGCGATATCGGCAACGGCCTCCATCTGCGTGTCGGTCGCGTCGCCCGGAATGCCGCCGATCGGCTTCAGCGAGATCGTCACCATGCCGTAGTCGGGGTGCTTGTGCGGCTGCACGTTGTTCTGCACCCAGCGGGCGAATTCCGGGTCCGCCTTCTTCCACTGCGCAAGGTTCGCCCAGCCTTCTGCGCGGGGGCTGAGTTCCGGCGGCGCGAAGTAGGCGGAAATCGCGGCAACGTCGCGCTCGGGCAGCTTCAGCTCGGTGTCGCGCAGCTCGGCGAACTCGGCCTCCACCTGACGCGAAAGCTCCTCCACGCCGGTCTCGTGCACGAGGATCTTGATGCGTGCCTTGTACTTGTTGTCGCGGCGGCCGTGCAGGTTGTACACGCGCATGATCGCGGTCGTGTAGGACAGGAGGTCCTGCTCGGGCAGGAAGTCGCGGATCTTCTTGGCGATCATCGGCGTGCGGCCCTGCCCGCCGCCGACATAAACGGCAAAGCCGATTTCACCCTTCTCGTTCTTCTTCAGGTGCAGGCCGATGTCATGCACCTGGATGGCGGCGCGGTCGCGCTCCGCACCCGTCACGGCAATCTTGAACTTGCGCGGCAGGAAGGAGAATTCCGGGTGTACGGACGACCACTGGCGCAGGATCTCCGCGTAAGGCCGGGGATCGGCGACCTCATCGGCGGCAGCGCCGGCGAAATGGTCGGCCGTGACGTTGCGAATGCAGTTGCCCGACGTCTGGAGCGCATGCATCTCGACGGTCGCGAGATCGGCCAGCGCATCCGGCAGTTCCGAGAGCTTCGGCCAGTTGTACTGGATGTTCTGGCGCGTGGTGAAATGGCCATAGCCACGGTCGTACTTGCGCGCGATATAGGCGAGCTTGCGCATCTGGCGGGCGTTCAGCGTGCCATAGGGAATGGCGACGCGCAGCATATAGGCGTGCAGCTGCAGGTAGACGCCGTTCATCAGGCGCAGCGGCTTGAAGGCATCCTCGGCCAGTTCACCGGACAGGCGGCGCGCGACCTGATCGCGGAACTGCTCCACACGGTCGGAGACAAAGGCGTGGTCGAATTCGTCGTAACGATACATTGAAACGTCCTCAGGCGGCCGGTGCGGCCGTCGCAGTCAGGCCGGAATAACCGGCGGCATAGGCAATGGATGGTCCTTCGGCACGGATGCGCTCGCGCATGCGCAGCGGCCGCAGGACGCCGTCGACTTCTTCGACGTCCACGACGTTCACGTCAACCACCTTGTTGTCGGCGAAGGCCTGCTTGCCGGTGGCCTCCAGCGCGTCGACGGCTTCCTTGTGGCGCGCCACGAAGGCGTCCTGGAGATGTTCGTTCCAGTTGCCGGCGGCATCCAGCCAGACGGAAATGCCGTCGGAAAGGCGATTGGCTGTCAGAACCTTGTCGGCCATGTCATGCTCCCAATGCTGCTGTCGTGCGAACCGGCTCGCGCACGAGCGGTTCGGAATGTTCGAAATTGGCGCCGGCGACGGCGTCGCCGATGATCACCATGACCGGACCGGAAAGCTCGTCGCGGTGCTCCAGGCCGGGCAGATCCTTGAGCGTACCATGCAGCAGCCGCTTTTCGCGCCTGCTGGCATTTTCCACCACGGCGACGGTCGTCTCGGCCGGCAGGCCGGCTTCCATCAGGCGCGCGGCGACGGAAGCCGCGACCGTGCGGCCCATATAGACGGCCACCGTCGCGCCGGAAATAGCGAGACGCGCCCAGTCCGGCAGAACCGATCCCGTCAGGTCGTGGCCGGTCGTGAAGACCAGCGAGGAGGCCACGCCGCGCAGCGTCAGCGGCAGCTCGAAATCGGCGGCCGCGGCAAAGGCAGAGGTGATGCCCGGCACGATCTCGTAGGTCACGCCGGCCCGGCGCAACGCCGCCATTTCCTCGCCGGCGCGGCCATAGACGAGCGGATCGCCGGATTTCAGCCGCACGACGCGCTTGCCCGCCTTGCCGAGTTCCACCAGGAGATCGTTGATCTCTTCCTGCGACTTCGAGTGGCACCCCTTGCGCTTGCCGACAGGCAGACGCTCGGCATCGCGGCGCCCCATGTCGACGATCGCCTGCGGCACCAGGGCATCGAAGACGATGACGTCTGCTTCCATCATCACGCGCTGCGCACGCAGCGTCAGCAGGTCTTCTGCGCCCGGGCCGGCGCCGACGAGCCAGACATGGCCGGCTGCCTTGCCCTGCGAGTTCAGGAGCGTATTGGCCGTGCGGCGCGCCAGCTCGACGTCACCATTGTTGACGGCATCGGCGACGGCGCCCTGGAAGAACCGTCGCCAGAACACCCGGCGCGTCACACCGCGCGGCAGGATGCGGTCCACGGCCTCGCGGTAGCCGTTGGCGAGGCCGGCAAGACGACCGAGCGAGGGCGAAAGGAGCTGGTCGACCTGGGCGCGGATCATCTGGGCCAGCACCGGCCCCGCTCCTTCCGTGCCGATCGCGACGGCGACGGGCGCGCGATTGACGAGCGCCGGCGTGAAGAAATCGCAATAGTCCGGCTGGTCGACGGCATTGACGGGGATGCGAAGCGCGCGGGCGGCCGCGGCAATGGCCCGGTCTGCAGCGGCGTCGCCGGTCGCCGCGAACACCAGCGCCGCGCCTGCGACGAGCGCATCGGAAAAGGGCGCGCGGACGAGGACGAGGCCCTTGTCCGTGATGAATCGCTCGAAATCGGCGTCCGGCGTTTCGGCGACAACGACGATGCGGGCATCGGTGTTGAACAGCAGGCGCGCCTTGGCGAAGGCCTCGTCGCCCGCGCCCACGACAACGACCGTCCTGCCGCTGACGCGGAAGAACGCCGGGAATGTCGAAAGCTTGCTCTGCGCCTCAGTCATGATCCGATCCGGTTGGAGTGTGCGCACTATCGCGAAAAATTGCCAGAAACAAAAGAAACATAAATTCCAATGCCCAAGGCGGTGCGTATTGTTTTGCTCTGCACCCCCGCATTTTGAGCATAAGTCACCGGCCGCCCTTGCCTGCCCGCCGCCGCGCCCGCTAAGGATGGCCATCAAGCCAAAGGGAAATCCCACATGGACCAGGCAACCCTTGCCAAGCGCCTTCTCGACGTCATCCAGTCCGACATCCTGCCACTGACACAGGTGGGTGTCGCCGCCGGCAACAAGGTTTTCGGCGCCGCGATCCTGCGCAAGTCCGATCTGTCGCTCGTGATCGCCGAAACCAACAACGAGACCGAAAATCCGCTCTGGCACGGCGAAGTGCATACGCTCAAGCGCCTCTACGAGCGCGTCGAAAAACCCGATACCAAGGACTACGTTTTCCTGTCGACGCACGAGCCCTGCTCGATGTGCCTGTCGGCGATCACCTGGGCCGGCTTCGACAATTTCTACTATTTCTTCAGCCACGAGGATTCGCGAGACAGCTTCGCCATCCCGCACGATCTGCGCATCCTCAAGGAGGTCTTCCGGCTGGAGCCGGGCGGCTACGCGAAGACGAACGCCTTCTGGCACTCCGCCGCCATCGCCGACCTCATCGCGACCGCCGGCGACGAGGAAAAGGCAGCGCTGAAAGCGCAGGATGCCGAGATCCGGGCCGCCTATGACGCGCTTTCGCAAAGCTACCAGTCCGGCAAGGCCGGAAACGCCATCCCGCTGAATTGAGGCCCGCCATGCAGCCGAGCCGCGACATAGACCGCCTGATCGAGATCATGCAGGCCCTGCGCCAGCCGGAGACCGGCTGCCCCTGGGATATCGTCCAGACCTTCGAGACCATCAAGCCCTACACGATCGAGGAAGCCTACGAGGTCGCCGACGCGATCGAACGCAACGACATGGACGATCTCTGCGAGGAGCTGGGCGACCTGCTGCTCCAGGTCGTCTTCCATGCGCGGATCGCCGAGGAGCGCGGCGCCTTCGATTTCGGCAGCGTCGTCGAGGCCGTCACCCGCAAGATGATCCGCCGCCACCCGCATGTCTTCGAACGCTCGGATGCGCACACGCCGGAGGCCGTGAAGCTGCAATGGGATGCGATCAAGCAGGCGGAAAAGCGTGAGCGCAAGGAGCGCCGCGCCGTTCGCGGCCTGCCCGAGGACCCGTTGCGCGGCCATCTCGGTTCCGTGCAGCGCTCCTTCCCGGCCCTCGTCGAGGCGCTGAAGCTCCAGGAACGCGCGGCCAAGGTCGGCTTCGACTGGTCCGAACCGGCGCCCATCCTCGACAAGATCGAGGAAGAGATCGGCGAACTGCGAGCGGCCCTTGCCGCCGGTGACCAGACAGCCGTCGCCGACGAGCTGGGCGACCTGATCTTCGCACTGGTCAATATCGGCCGCCATGTCGGCGCCGATCCCGAAATGGCGCTGCGCGGCACCAACACCAAGTTCCGCAACCGCTTCTCGCATATCGAAGACAGCCTCGCCGCCAATGGCGAAAGCCTGGAGGATGCGACGCTGGAGCGGATGGAAGAGCTTTGGCAGGCGGCTAAGCAGATCGAGCGGCAGCTGGCAAAATAGCGCTGGTGGCGGCTCGAAAGTAGACGCCGACGCGTGGATTCGCAGCCATGGTGCGCCACCCTACCAAATCCGCCACCGGCGGTCATCTCACCAACGCCGTTACCTGCGTTCACCCCACCCACCCACCGGCGTCATCCTCGGGCTTGACCCGAGGATCCAAGCGGCAAGCTCAGCGGGTGTGGGTGGATCCTCGGGTCAAGCCCGAGGATGACGATGGAGAGGTTTTAGGAAGGCTTTAAGCGTTCAGGAAAAGGAGAGATTCAAACTTTCCAACAAGCATGAATTCGAGGTGCCGGAGGCAATAGCCTCAGCGCTCCCAATCCTCACGCGCCGGCTTGCCGCCGATGCCGAGGCGGCGGTCGAGTTCGGCGGCTTCGGTCTCCGTCAGCCGCAGTTCCAGCCGCACATTGCCGTCTTCCAGGTCCTCGCGCGCATCGACGATCGAGTGATCGTAGATCCACGGCAGAAGCTGCAATTGTGTGATGGGCACGATGACGTCGCGGTCGACCAGCACGCCGGAAAGCCGCTTGTTGATTTCGTCAAGCAGCGCATCGACACCCTCGCCCGAAATGGCGGAGACGGCGATGACATTCGGCTGCGTCGCGGCCTTGTTCACCAAAGCCTCGCGCGCCTCCGGTTCCAGCCGGTCGATCTTGTTCCACACCTCCAGGATGCGCTCGGCGCCGTCCTTCTCGTCGATGCCGAGATCGGCGAGAATGCGCAGGACATCGGAGGATTGCGCGCCGTTGTCCGGGTCGGACATATCGCGCACATGCAGGATGAGATCGGCCTCCAACACCTCTTCCAGCGTCGCCCGGAACGCGGCCACGAGATGCGTCGGCAGGTCGGAGATGAAGCCAACCGTGTCGGAGAGGATGACGGTGCGGCCCTGCGGCAGCTTCATGCGGCGCAGCGTCGGGTCGAGCGTCGCAAACAGCATGTCCTCGGCCAGAACGCCTGCGCCGGTGATGCGGTTGAACAGCGTCGACTTGCCGGCATTGGTGTAGCCGACAAGCGCCACGATGGGATGCGGCACCTTCTTGCGCTTGGAGCGGTGCAGCTGGCGGGTGCGGCGCACCTGCTCCAGCTCGCGCTCCAGCTTGACGATCTTGTCCTGCAGCAGGCGGCGGTCGGCTTCGATCTGCGTTTCGCCGGGACCGCCCATGAAGCCCGCGCCGCCGCGCTGGCGTTCAAGGTGGGTCCAGCTGCGCACGAGGCGACCGCGCTGGTAGTTGAGATGCGCCAGCTCGACCTGCAACGTGCCTTCCTTGGTGGAGGCGCGACGGCCGAAGATTTCGAGGATCAGGCCCGTGCGGTCGATGACCTTGGCGTTCCATTCCTTCTCGAGATTGCGCTGCTGGACCGGCGTCAGCGGATGATCGACGATGACGAGACCGGCATTGTGCTCGTCGAGCGCTGCCTTGATCTCCTCGATCTTTCCGGTGCCGAGCAGCGTGCCCGGCTTCGGCTGGGCGACCGGCACGAGGGCCGAATGCACGATGGTCAGGTCGATGGCGCGTGCGAGGCCGACGGCCTCTTCCAGCCGCGCCTCGTCGGACCGCGTGATGACGGTCGGATCGGCTTTCCCGCGCGCCTTCAGAACGGGTGCGATGACCACGGCGCGCATGTCGTCCCGGTGCTTTTCAACATCCGGAACGAGGGAATCCTTGGAAGTATCGGATTTGCTAATCTTCGTTGGTCCTGTCAGGAGCCGTTTTCCTCGGTCTCGAACATCTGCAACGGCTGCCCGGGCATGATGGTCGAGATGGCGTGCTTGTACACGAGCTGCGAATGACCGTCGCGACGGAGCAGGACGCAGAAATTGTCGAAGGAGGTGACAACCCCGGTCAGCTTGACCCCGTTGATGAGAAAGATCGTCAGAGAAATCTTTTGCTTGCGAACGGTATTGAGAAAAAGATCCTGCAGGTTCTGAGAACGTTCCGCCATCGCGCCGCTTCTTTCTGATTGCCGGCCCTTGAGACCGGTTGACTGAAAATAAAATGTCCCCGTGGCCGGGAATGAATTTCCGGACCGCCGAGTTTGGTATCAAATCGCGGTCTTCTCCGCAACGTCGAAAAAGGCGTCGCGAATTTTCTGCGCGATGATTCCGGGATGGCCGTTGGCGATCGTCCGACCGTCGACGGAGACGATCGGAAGGCAGATCGTCGTGGCGCCGGTGATGAAAACCTCGCGCGCGTCCAGCATTTCGGCGACGGAAAAGCGCCGTTCCGCGACCGGCAGGCCGAGCGTGGCGGCCACATCCAGCAGCGTGGTGCGGGTAATGCCGCGCAGGATGCCGGGATCGGCCGGCCGTGTCACGAGCGTGCCCGCCTTGTCGACGATCCAGAGATTCGTGGCGGCCCCCTCCGTCACATTGCCCTCGGCATCGACGAAGATCGCCTCATACCCGCCCGCCTCTTTCGCCTGCTGGCGCGCCAGCACATTGGGCAGCAGGCCGACGGTCTTGATATCCACCCTGCCCCAGCGGTTGTCGGGCGCGGTGAAGGCGCTGACACCAGCCGCATATTTCGCCGCGATCGTCGCCGGGTTGAGCGATTTGGCCGTCACGATGAGCGAGGCGCGCACGTCGGGCGTCGGGAAGACATGGTCGCGGCGCGCCACGCCGCGCGAAACCTGCACATAGACCAAGCCGTTCACCACGCGGTTGCGCCTGAGCACTTCGCGCATGATGCCCACGAGGGCCGCCCGCGGCATCGGCGGGCGGATGCGGATTTCGGAAAGCGACCGGTCGAGCCGGTCCAGATGCCGGGTCATGTCGACCAGAAAGCCCTGCGCCACTTGGCAGACCTCGTACACCGCATCGCCGAACATCAGGCCTCGGTCCTCAATATGCACCGTCGCATCGGCATGGCGCACGTAGCGGCCGTTCACATAGGCAAAGCGAAGCATGAGGCAATCCTGTTACGATGCGGAGATCCGGGCCGCGTGTCCCGGTATGGGGGTCTAGAAATACTGGATACTGACGCGGAAGAGCTGCTCGACATGGCGCACCGATGCGGCGGCCGCAAACAGCACGACCCGGTCCTTCGCCTTGATCTTCGTGTTGCCGTCCGGCCGGATGACCGTACCCTCGCGATAGACGGCGCCGATGCGGATGCCTGCCGGCAGCTCGATTTCGCGCAGCGGCTTCCCGACGAGCAGCGACGTCTCAAGCGCCTCCGCCTCGATCACCTCCGCCGCGCCCTTCTGCACGGCATAGACCGAGCGGATACGGCCCTTGCGGACATGCTGGAGGATGCCGGAGATCGTGACCGCGCGCGGATTGATGTGCGAGTCGATGCCGAGCGTCTTGGTGAAATCCTCGTAGCTCGGGTCGTTGATCAGGACGAGGTTCTGCTTGCAGCCGAGGCGCTTGGCCATCACGCTGCCGAGAATATTGATCTGGTCGTTGTTGGTGAGCGCGACGATCAGGTCCGCGTCCTGGATATCGGCCTGGAGCAACATCTTCTGGTCGAGCGCCGAACCGTGCAGGACGACCGTGTTGCGCAGCTTGTCGGCAACGGCGACGGCCCGCTCGCGGTCGCTCTCGATGATCTTCAGCCGGGTCTTCGGCTGGTAGTCCTCGATGGCGCGGGCGACGAAGTAGCCGATATTGCCCCCGCCGGCGATGACGATGCGCGCCGCCTCCTGCTCCTCATGGCCAAACAGCGCGAGCGTGCGCCGCACATGCCCCTTGTCGCACACGACATAAGCGAGATCGCCGGAATGCAGCTGGTCTGACGAGCTCGGCACGAACAGCTTTCCGTTGGACACGATGCCCGTCACCGTGGCATTCAGATCGGGGAAAAGCTCGCTCAGCTGCTTCAGCGGCGTCTCGACGACCGGGCAATCCTCCATGCACTCGATGGCGACCATGACGATGCGGTCGTCGGCGAAGCGCACCACATCGGTGGCGCCGGGAAACGAGATGCGCCGCAGCACCATCTTGCCCACCTCCACCTCCGGCGAGATGGTGACGTCGATGGGCATGTTCTCGCGTGAGAAGAGGTCGGAATATTCCGGTGCGAGATAGCTCTGCGAGCGGATGCGGGCGATCTTGGTCGGCACGTTGAACAGCGAGTGCGCCACCTGGCAGGCGACCATGTTGATCTCGTCGTAGAGCGTCACGGCGATGATCATGTCGGCCTGGTCGGCCCCGGCCTTGGCCAGCACCTCCGGATGCGCGCCGTGGCCCACGACGCCGCTGACGTCCAGCGTCTCCGTGATGGCCGATATCAGCGAGGCCTTGTTGTCGATGACGGAGACATCGTTGCCCTCCTGCGAGAGGCGTTCCGCGATACCGTAGCCGACGCGTCCGGCGCCGCAGATGATGACCTTCATGCCCTGAACCCCAGAATCGCCTTAAGGCCTTATACGCCAAGCGATTTCAGTTTGCGATGGAGCGCCGAGCGCTCCATGCCGACGAATTCGGCCGTGCGGGAGATATTGCCGCCGAAGCGGTTGATCTGGGCGATCAGGTAGTCGCGCTCGAACATTTCGCGCGCCTCGCGCAGCGGCAGCGTCATGATGTGCTGGTCGCCCTGCGTGGAGATCTTCGGCAGCATGTCGCCCACTTCCGTCGGCAGCATGTCGGCCGAGATCGGCGTATCCGGGCCGTCGCTGCGGGCAAGGATCATCAGACGCTCGATATTGTTGCGCAGCTGGCGGATATTGCCCGGCCAGTCGTGCGCCTGGAGCACCGCCAGCGCATCGTCGCCGATCTTGCGGGCGCGGATGCCGGCCTGCTCGCTGACCTGACGCATGAACATGTCGACCAGGAAGGGAATGTCCTCGCGCCGTTCGGCAAGCGGCGGCACGCGCAGCGGCACGACCGCCAGCCGGTGATAGAGGTCCTCCCGGAAACCGCCTTCGGCGATCAGGCTTTCGAGATTGTAGGCGGTGGACGAGATGATGCGCACATCGACCTTGACCCGCTTGGAGCCGCCGACGCGCTCGAACTGCTGGTCGACCAGCACGCGCAGGATCTTGTTCTGCGTCTCGCGCGGCATTTCGCCGATCTCGTCGAGATAGAGGATGCCGCCATGCGCCTCTTCCAGCACGCCGGTGCGGCGCGGCTGGCCGGGCGTTCCCTCGGTCCCGAAGAGCGCGATTTCCATGCGCTCCGGCGTGATCGCCGCCGCGTTCAGGACGACAAACGGCCCGTTCGCGCGGCTCGACTTGCGGTGGATCATGCGCGCCACCAGTTCCTTGCCGGAACCGGACGGGCCGAGGATCATGATGCGGCTATTGGTCGGCGAGACCTTCTCGATGTTCTGGCGCAGCTGTGAGACGGCGACGGACGTGCCGATCAGCTCGACGGGATCGCCCGACCGCTTCTTCAGCTCCGTCACCTCGCGGCGCAGCTTGGAGTTCTCCAGCGCTCGCTCCGCGATCAGGATCAGCCGATCCGCCTTGAAGGGCTTTTCGATGAAGTCGTAGGCGCCGCGCCTGATGGCCGAGACGGCGGTCTCGATATTGCCGTGGCCGGAAATCATCACGACCGGAAGGTCCGGATGGCGGCTCTTGATCTCGTCGAGAAGCGCAAGCCCGTCGAGCTTGCTGCCCTGCATCCAGATGTCGAGGAAGACGAGGCGCGGCACGCGGTCGCTGATGGCGGCGAGCGCGCTGTCGCTGTCGAAGGCGGTGCGGGTCTCATGCCCCTCGTCCGACAGGATGCCGGAAACGATTTCGCGGATGTCCTCTTCGTCGTCCACTACGAGAATATCAGACGCCATGGCTTACTTCCTTGCTCTTATTCTTGTCCGCATCGACGGCCACCGTTTCCTCGTAGGGCAGGATCACGCGGATCATCGCCCCGTGGCCGTGATCGAAATCCGCGGGGGCATCGTGCAATTCCAGCTGCCCGCCATGGTCTTCGATGATCTTCTTCACGATGGCGAGGCCGAGGCCGGTGCCCTTCTCGCGCATCGTCATATAGGGTTCGAGAATGCGATGCCGGTTCTCGGTCGGCAGGCCCTTGCCGTTGTCGATGACGTCGACGACGAAACGCCGGCCCGGATCGTCCGCGACCGCCCGCACGAACACTTTCGGCTGCGCCCTCCCGGCATCCGGCGCCACGGCCTCGATGGCCTCGACGGCGTTCTTGATGAGATTGCCGAAGGCCTGCCCGAGCATGCGCTGGTCGAAGAGCCCCGTCAGCGGCACCTCGCCGAAATCCTTCTCGAAGGACACATGGTTGTTGCCCATTTCGCGCAGGAATACGGCGTCCTTGAGGATGGTGCGCAGGTCCGAGCGCTCCTTCGTCGGCTTGGGCATGCGCGCGAAGGACGAGAACTCGTCCACCATGCGGCCGATATCCTCCACCTGCCGCACGATCGTATCCGTACACTGGTCGAACACCGTGCGGTCTTCCTGGTCGATCTGCTTGCCGTAACGGCGGCGGATGCGCTCGGCCGAAAGCTGGATCGGCGTCAGCGGGTTCTTGATTTCATGGGCGATGCGGCGCGCCACGTCCGCCCAGGCGGTCGAGCGCTGCGCGATGACGAGATCGGTGATGTCGTCGATCGTGACGACGTGCGAATCCTGCGCGTCCTTGGTTTCCTCGCGCGTTACCTGCACGTTCAGCGTCCGCTCCTTGCCGCCATGCATGATGTTGATCTGGCGGCGGTGGTCGTTGCGATAGCGCGTGGCGCCCTCGGCCAGCACCGCCGCGATCTCCGGCGCCACCTCCGACAGCGGCTTGCCGATCAGGTCGGCGGCATCCCGGCCGAGCAGGATTTCGGCCGAGGTGTTGACGATGGTCACGCGCCCGTCGCCCTCCACGCCGATGACGGCCGCCGTCACGCCGGACAGGACCGCCTCGATGAAGCGACGGCGATCGTCGACCTCGTCCTTCGCATCGAGGATCTGCGCCTGCTGGATGCGGATTTCCGAGATCATCTTGTTGAAGGTACGCGAGAGATTGCCGACGTCGCCATCGGCCGTGCGGACCGGGACGGACACGTCGAGATTGCCCGAAGCGACGCTGTCGGCCGCGCCGATCAGCTGGCGGATCGGGCGCACGATGCGGTCGGCGATCGCGATGGCCGTCCAGATCGCGGCGAGCAGCACGATCAGCGCGAAACCGAGATAGAGCAGCCCGAAGGCGACCTGAAGCGGTGTGCGGCCGGATTCCAGCGCACGGTACTCCGCGGTGTTCTCCTCCATCAGCCGCATGGAGCGCATCACCTCGGGGTCGACCGTGCGGATCGTGTAGAGGAACGCGTCGGAGATGTTTTCCAGCTTGATGATCGCGCCGACCAGATTGGTCATGCCCGGCGGGATCAGCGTCGGCTGGCCGGCAGCAGAGGCGCGCAGCGCATCGGCCGGAACCGGCGGAAGCTCGCCCTCCACCTGGATGTTGGCCTGGAGGATCGGGGAGCCGTCGGCCCTTAGCAGAAATGCGCCCAGCATGCCGCGCCCGCGCGCCTGCCGCGTCATGAGTTCGATGAAGCCGGAGCGGTCGAGGCTGTAGAGCTGGCGATTGCGATCGAGGTCGTTCGCCATCGAGACCGTCTGGCCCTGCAGGTAACTGGCATTCTCCAGCATATAGGCCTGCGCCACGTTGAGCGAGGAACTGACGATCGATTGCGTGCGGATGGAGAACCAGCGGTCGAGGCCGACATCGAGCGTGATCGAGGCGAAGATCGCGACCAGCACGGCCGGCGTGATGGCGACGATGGAAAACAGCGCCACGATGCGCACATGCAGGCGCGCCGCGGCACGGCCGCGCCGGCGCGCGCGCAGCAGCCGCGCGATTTCCCGCCCGATCAGGAACATCAGCCCGACGATGAAGATGGCATTGATCGCCGCCGAGGCGATGACGACGTTCGGTTCCGGGCGGATCGGTGTCAGGCCAAGCAGGATGAAGAGCGAGATCGTGGCGGCGACGAGCGCGCCGCCGGCGAGCAACAGCCCGGGCAGCGCAAACGAGGCGCGGCGATCCGCGATGACCGTTCCGGTCTCCTCCTGCGAAAGCACGTCAACGTCTTCCGTCATCTGCCGCATCGCTTCCCCGGCCACGCGCCTGCCAGGCGCGAAGGCTTTATCTCGTGTTTTCCGGGATGTACCGACCGTGTGTCAGGCGCGCCCGCGCCCCTGTTGTGACGGACGGGCGCGCGGACCGAGCCGACCGCCTCCCTCTGTTACCCTCAAGCAACAGATTGTGGCCAAAATGCAACGCCTTCGTCAGGCAAGTCAAGCCGAGCGGGAGCTTCTATAGACGGAAACGCCGAGTTCGCGGATTTTCTTGCGCAGCGTATTGCGATTGAGGCCGAGCAGATCGGCGGCCTTGATCTGGTTGCCGCGGGTCGCGGTCAGCGCAGCGAGAATCAGCGGATACTCCACTTCGGCCAGCACGCGGTCATAAAGGCCCGACGGCGGCAGGCCGTCGCCGAAGCTCGCGAAGTACTGCCGCATGTTCTCCTCGACGGCCTGCGAGATCGACAGCGGGCCGGAGCGCACCACCGCCTTCTCCATCGGGCTGTCGGGAATGTCGGCCCTCAATTCCGTCTCAATGATCTCGCGCGTGATGACGTCCTGCGGGTAAAGCGCGGTCAGCCGGCGCACGACGTTTTCCAGCTCGCGCACGTTGCCCGGCCAGGGATGCGCCTTCATCAGCTCCAGCGCTTCCTGGTCGAAGCGCTTGGCGTCGAGCCCTTCCTTCTCGGCCTGCTGCACGAAATGCCGCACGAGATCGGGAATGTCCTCCGCCCGGTCGCGCAGCGGCGGCAGGCGCAGCGGCACGACGTTGAGACGGTAATAGAGGTCTTCGCGGAACAGGCCCTGGTTGATGGACTGCTTGAGGTCCTTGTTAGTCGCTGCGACGATGCGCACATCGGTGCGGATCGGCGTGCGGCCGCCGACGGTGGTGTATTCACCCTGCTGCAGCACGCGCAGCAGGCGCGTCTGCGCATCCATCGGCATGTCGCCGATCTCGTCGAGGAACAGCGTGCCGCCCTCGGCCTGCTCGAAACGGCCCGTCGAGCGGTTCTGCGCGCCGGTAAAGGCCCCCTTTTCGTGGCCGAACAGCTCCGACTCGATGAGGTCGCGCGGGATCGCCGCCATGTTGATTGCGACGAAGGGCCCGTTTCGGCGCTTGCCGTAGTCATGCAGCGCGCGGGCGACTAGCTCCTTGCCGGTGCCCGATTCACCGGTGATCATCAGCGTCAGGTCCGTCTGCATGAGACGGGCGAGCACGCGGTAGATTTCCTGCATGGCCGCCGAACGCCCGACGAGCGGCATGCCGTCCTGCGTATCGTCGTCCAGCCGCGCGGGCTTGCGCTTCGGCTCGGCCAGCGCACGGCCGATGATGGCGATGAGCTCGGTCAGGTCGAAGGGCTTCGGCAGATAGTCGTAGGCCCCCTTCTCCGAGGCCTTGATGGCCGTCATGAAGGTGTTTTGTGCGCTCATTACGAGCACCGGCAGGTCCGGTCTCGCCTTCTTGATGCGCGGCAGGAGGTCGAAGGCGTTCTCGTCGGGCATCACGACGTCGGTCACGACGATGTCGCCCTCGCCGGCGGCAACCCAGCGCCACAGCGTTGCCGCATTGGAGGTGATGCGCACGTCGTAGCCGGCCCGGCTGAGCGCCTGGTTGAGCACGGTGCGGATCGCGGCATCGTCATCGGCGACGAGGACTGTGGCGCCTGTCATCAATCATGTCCTTTGGTCTTGGGAAAGTCGTCGTCTTCGCTGATGCCGCGCGAGGCGGGCATCAGCACGCGAAAGGTGGTGCGGTTGGCCTGGCTGTCGCATTCCACGATGCCGCCGTGCCCCCCGATGATCTTGGCAACCAGCGCAAGGCCGAGGCCGGATCCATTGGTCTTGGTGGTGATGAAGGGGTCGAACAGGTGCGGCAGCAGGTCGGCCGGCACGCCCGGCCCGTTGTCGTGCACGCAGAATTCCAGCGGCAGCGAGATCTTTTCACGCGTTCCCGCCACCGACAGCCTGATGCCCGGCCGGTAGGCGGTCGTCAGCTGGATTTCGCCGTCGTCCCGGTCGCCCACCGCCTCCGCGGCGTTCTTGATGAGGTTCAGGAACACCTGCACGAGCTGGTCGCGATTGGCATAGACCGGCGGCAGCGACGGGTCGTAGAGTTCGGTGATCTTGATGTGGCGCGCGAAACCCGCCTTGGCCACCGCCTTCACGTGGTCGAGCACGGAATGGATGTTGATCGGAACGCGGTCGACGGGCCGCTCGTCCGAAAACACCTCCATGCGGTCTACCAGCGAGACGATGCGGTCGGTCTCGTCGCAGATCAGCCGCGTCAGCGCGCGATCCTCGTCGATGACGGAGGTCTCCAGCAGCTGTGCGGCGCCGCGGATGCCCGACAGGGGGTTCTTGATTTCGTGCGCCAGCATCGAGGCGAGGCCGGTCACGGAGCGTGCGGCGGCGCGGTGCGTCAGCTGGCGGTCGATCTTGTCGGCCATCGAGCGCTCCTGGATTACCACGACGACGGAACCGGGATCGGTGGTGACGGGCGCGACATAGAGGTCGACGAGCTTGTCGGCGCCCAGCCGCGGCGAACTCAGGTCCACACGGTATTCGCTGACCGGGGCTCGGCGCTCGCGCACCTGGTCGATCAGCGTCAGGAGCGGGCTGCCGAAGGGGATGACGCTTGCGATGTTGTGACGGGCGAGATAACCCGCGCTCGCCCCGAAGAAGGATTCCGCCTCCCAGTTGGCGAAGGACATCAGCCCTGCGCCATCGACCATGATCACAGGGTTCTGGATGGCGTTCAGCACGGCGAGCGCCAGGTCCGGCGCGTTCGGGTTTGCGGCCTTCTCCGTCATGCGGCCTCTCCGAGTTTTACCGCCGGACCATTCAGGATCGCCGCCGCCAGCCTGTCGGCCACGAAGGCGCTGTCGCGCGCGGTCATGATCGCCGCCTTGTCGGCCCCGGCAAGGCCGGGCGCAAAGCGCTCCAGATACCATCCGACATGCTTGCGCGCATGGCGCAGGCCCGCCTCGACGCCGTAGAAATCCAGCATCATGCGATAATGCTCGACGGCGACCGACGCGCATTCGTCCACGCCGGGATGCGGGCATGCCCCGGCCAGCACCGCGGGGTGCCACGGGCGGCCCTGCGCGGAACGGCCAACCATGACGGCGTCCGCGCCGGAGCGCCGCAGGATTTCCCGCGCATCTTCAGCCGTATCGACATCGCCGTTGGCAATGAGCGGGATCGACAGCACGTCACGCACGGCGCGGATCGCATCCCAGTCCGCCCGCCCTTCATAGAACTGCATGCGCGTGCGGCCATGCACGGTGATCATCGCCACGCCCGCAGCCTCGGCGCGGGAAGCGATATGCGGCGCATTGAGCGAATCGTGGTCCCAGCCCAGCCGCATCTTCACCGTCACCGGCACCTTCACGGCCTGGACGGTCGCCTCGATGAGGCCCAGCGCATGATCGGGATCGCGCATCAGCGCGGAACCGGAATAGCCGCCGATCACCTTCTTGGCGGGGCAACCCATATTGATGTCGATGATATCGGCGCCCTCGCCTTCGGCGATCCTCGCCGCCTCCGCCATCCAGTGCGCCTCGCGCCCGGCAAGCTGCACCATATGGGGGCGGATGCCGCAATTGCGGATGCGCGACCAGCTTTCGCGCGCATTCAGCGCCAGTTCGCGGCTCGCCACCATCTCCGTCACGACCAGCCCCGCGCCGAAACGCCAGGCAAGATCGCGGAACGGCAGATCCGTCACGCCGGACATCGGCGCAAGGACAACCCGGTTCCTCAGGGTCTGGCCACCGACCGCAAGCGGCGCTGACAGGGTTGGAAGTGCCAAATGCTCATCTTTCAAGCAAGTCATGTCTTTGCATCATTTTTAGCCATTATTGTCGTTCTTGCCAAGCCGCAATCAGGGCCGGCGGCATTTTTCCTGTCAGCGCTGGAATTGCGGCATCCTTCCGGCTAAACCACCCCAAAACGCTTTGATACCGGAGGCAAGGAGCCGAAATGCAGGCGGAAAATGCGCACTCCTGCGGTGTGGTGATCGTTGCCGCCGGTCGCGGCGAGCGGGCCGGCAGCCATGCCGAAGGCCCCAAGCAGTACCGTCGTATCGGCGGAAGACCCGTGATCTCCCATACGCTCGATCTGTTTGTCAATTGGCAGCCCGCCCGGCATATTGTCGTCGTGATACATCCCGATGACGCAGCCCTCTTCGAGATGGCGCGTGCGGCGGCAACGCCGGCCGGCAGCCGATTGACTGTCGTCCATGGGGGGGCCACGCGCCAGCAGTCCGTGCTTGCCGGGCTCGATGTGCTGGCAAGCCACGCCGTCAGCCATGTCCTCATCCAGGATGCCGTGCGTCCCTTCGTCGAGCCCGCCATCCTGGAACGCACCCTCACCGCCTTCAGCCACGGTGCCCGCGCGGTGCTTCCCGCCGTCGCCGTCGCCGACACGCTGAAGCGGGCCGATGCCAACGGCAATGTCGCCGAGACGGTATCCCGCTCCGGCCTGTTTGCCGCCCAGACGCCGCAGTCCTTCCATTTCGAAACGATCCTGGAGGCTCACCGCCGCGCGGCGGCCTCCGGCCGCACCGATTTCACCGACGACGCCTCGATTGCCGAATGGGCCGGGGTCCGGGTGCACCTCGTCGAAGGTAGCGCCGGCAACGTCAAGCTTACATTGCAGAAGGATATCGCCATGGCCGACCAGCGCCTTTCCCACGCTCTACCGGACGTGCGCACCGGAAACGGCTACGACGTGCACCAGCTCGTCGAGGGCGACGGCGTAACGCTGTGCGGCCTGTTCATCCCGCACGACCAGAAACTCTCCGGCCATTCCGATGCCGACGTCGCGCTGCACGCCTTGACCGATGCCCTGCTCGCCACCTGCGGCGCCGGCGATATCGGCGATCATTTCCCGCCATCGGATCCGCAATGGAAGGGTGCCGCTTCGCGCATCTTCCTCGAACACGCCGCCGAAATCGTGCGCAAGGCCGGCGGCACCATCATGAATGCCGATGTCTCGCTCATCGCCGAAGCGCCCAAGGTCGGCCCCCATCGTGATGCGATGCGCCGCAACCTCTCGGAATTTCTCGGCATTTCCATCGACCGCTGCTCGGTGAAGGCGACGACCAACGAGAAGATCGGCTTCATCGGCCGTCGCGAGGGCATCGCCGCCATCGCCACCGCAACGGTCGTCTACAGGGGAAGCGAAGCATGAGCATCTGGCCTCAGGACATCGAAGACGCCGCCCGCGCCATCGTCGCGGATTTTGAAAAGAAGAACCTGCTGATCGCCACGGCGGAATCCTGCACCGCCGGCCTGATCGCCGGCGCCATCACCGAGATCGCGGGCTCCTCCACGGTGTTCGACCGCGGCTTCGTCACCTATTCCAACGAGGCCAAGCGCGAGATGATCGGCGTCGCCAACGCCACGCTGAAGGCCCATGGCGCGGTGTCGCGCGAGACGGCGCTGGAAATGGCCGAAGGCGCCATCGGCAATTCCGGCGCCAATATCTCGGTCGCCGTGACGGGCATTGCCGGTCCCGGCGGCGGTTCGGATGAGAAGCCCGTCGGCCTCGTGCATCTCGCCGCCGCGCGCACCGGCCGCAAGCCTCTGCACCGTGAGATGCGCTACGGCGATATCGGCCGCAGCGCCGTCAGGCTCGCGACCGTGCGCACCGCGCTCGAAATGCTGGCGGAAATCTCAGCCGATTGAAGGCGCGGCGCCATAGATCGCCGCGGCGCGCTTTTCGAAGGCTTCGGTGAACATGCGGAACGCCCGGTCGAACATCGAGCCCATCAGCGCACCGAGAATGCGGCTCTTGAACTCGTAGTCGATGTAGAAATGCACCGAGCAGCCGCCTTCGGGCAGCGCAGCGAAGCGCCAGCGGTTGTCGAGATAGCGAAACGGCCCGTCGATATATTTGACGTCGATCGCCCGTTCGGCCGCATTCAGCAGCACCTGCGTGGTGAATGTCTCGCGGATCGCCTTGTAGCCCACCGTCATGTCCGCCACGAGCAGTTCCTTGCCGTCGCGCTCCTTGCGAGAGCGGATCGACAACGCTTCACAGAGCGGCAGGAACTCCGGATAGCGCTCGACATCGGCGACGAGCGCATACATCTCTTCGGGCGTGTGAGGAACCGGGCGGCGGGTTTCGAACTGAGGCATGGCCGAGAGCTAATGACCCGCGCGAATTCTTGCAAGTAGGCGGTCATTGTCGCGCCGCGATTTCAACACGCAAACCGGCACGTCGCGGCCATACGCCGCAAGGTTCTCTTCGATTTCAGGGCTTTCGGTCTTCTCGAAATTCCAGATATAGCGCAGGAAATCCGCATCGATCCGTTCGGGGCAACCGTCGGCCATCTCGGGTCGCGACCGGCCGCGGTAGCGCAGCCAGCGCGAGATCACGCCATGGAGCGAAACGAGCCGCGGCGGACGCAGCCACAGAACAAGGTGCGTGCGCGGCAGGCGCAGCGGCAGCGTGCCGGGGCTGGTGCCGTCCATGATCCAGCGTTCCTGCGCCACGAGCGCCTTGAGCCTGTCCAGCGCCTCGGCCCGCGGCCGCTGCTGCCAGCCCGGCATCCAGAAGACGTCCCGGTCCATGGAGATGTGGGGCAACGAAAGATGATCCGCGAGCTGCCGCGCCAGCGTGCTCTTGCCGCTGCCCGAGCAGCCGATGACCAGCACGCGCTCCGCGGTCTTCAGCCGTCCGGCTGCCTCTTCCAGCGCAATCGTCATGTCCAGCCTCCTGAAACCAAAAACCCCGCCGTCCGGCAGGACGGCGGGGCTTAAAGCATGGGGGCGCAAAAGTCTATTCCGCGGCGGCCAGCAGCTTCTTCTCCCGCGCGGCGCGCAGGCGGGCGAAATCGTCGCCGGCATGGTGGGAGGAGCGGGTCAGCGGGCTCGACGACACCATCAGGAAGCCCTTGGAATAGGCCACCGTCTCGTAGGACTTGAATTCATCGGGCGTCACGAAGCGGTCCACCTTGTGGTGCTTGCGGGTCGGCTGGAGATACTGTCCGATGGTCAGGAAGTCGACATCGGCGGTGCGCAGGTCGTCCATCAGCTGGA